>Ga0172372_10012436_pt1 | contig 10661 bp, 7 predicted proteins | sample LakKiv5m_2_FD_114544 | JGI IMG/M metagenome (GOLD analysis project Ga0172372, IMG submission 114544) | Freshwater microbial communities from Kabuno Bay, South-Kivu, Congo - kab_092012_9.5m | ecosystem: Environmental > Aquatic > Freshwater > Lake | place: Democratic Republic of the Congo... | reverse complement strand
TGTACGGGTATTCCGTTTGCCGCAGCGCAAGGGTTGCCTAGGGCCGAATTTTTTTTCGGCGAATCACCCGGCCATCGCGGTAGGTCCGCCGTTCCAGAGCGACCCCGTTGAGCGAGTAGATCAGCAAGTCGCCCTCCCCTTGGGAAAAGCCACCCGGATCCAACGGCTGGCCGTCGGCTGTCCACAAGCCATCCAGGTGCAGGAGCCGGCCCTGTTGGTAGTGCAAACGGCTTCGCAAGGCACCTTGGTCGTACCAGGACAGGTGCAGGCTGTCGGGCTGCCCATTCCAAAACCAGCCGGCCCGGGCCAGCGAATCGTTGGGCCAATAGGCAAGCGCCTGCCAGCGCCGGCAGCTTTGCTGACCTGTTTCGCAGTGGAGCACCTCGGTGGCCCTTCCCCGGTCATCAAAACTCCATTGCGGGCCGTCGGGCAGCGTTTTTCCGTTCAGGACCCGGTAGCGGTACACCTTCCAATAGCGGTTTCGGCGGTAGAGCTCCAGGAAGTGCAAGGTGTCCACGGGCCCAAAACAGGTAAACTCCCGGCGGAAACGGGCGTTGGACGCTTTGCCGGAACCGGAACGGCGCAGAGGTCCATCGATGCCCTCGATCAACCGGGGAAGGGGTTTTTCCGCCGTACACGCCTCCCAGCGCAGCGCCGGGGCCTGCAGGCTGTCGCAACGGCATGCGGCGGTCCAGGCCTGCCGAACCTGGCTGGCTGTAGCTGTCGTCGTGTCGCGCTGGGCCGGTCCCGAGTCGAGCTGGCCAACGAGCGCTGCGTGGACAGCGAGCAGCAGCGCAAGGAGACCCAAGCCCTTCGCCCGGTAGCTAAGGACCCAGCCGCTCATAGTAAAGAAGCAGTTCGCTCTGGTCGTGCTCCTGCGCCAGCGTTTTAAGCGTGCTCAACGCCCGGGCGGCGGCGGCATCGCTGGCCGCGGATTCGGCGAGCAATTTGCCCAGCGCCATGCCCATTTCGCCCGCGCGTTCCGGCGACCCGTAGGCATAGTAATACCCGATGACCGCCAGATCGGGCAATTGCATCGGGATAACCCACTCCGGCAGGTGCCGGTACAGCACGTTCAGCAGGCGAAGGCCCTCGTCGGGTTGCCCAACGGCGGCCAGTTCCCGGGCAGTTTGCAGGGCGCTGCGGCGGTAGCGATGCGCGATGCGCACCGCCGTCGGGTCCCGGTTCAGCGAGGCACTCAGCGCCGGAAACCGAAAAACGTCCGTGTAGAGCCGCGACCGCTCCAACGCTGCCTGCCCGCCTGGTTGTCCTGATTCGGGCGAAGGGGTCCATCGGGCAAACAACCCTTCGGGGACCCAGGAGCCCTGGACCGAGTCCGGAACAGGCGCGAGCACGAGCGGGCGGTCGCTGGCGCGAGGGCTGTCGATGGCCACGGCCTCCATGATCGGCACGTCCGGCCGCAGCGGATCGCGTTGCTGGATGACGGACAGCAGCAGGCGTTCCAGCCGATCCGGGCAGTACAGCACGGCGCTGTCGGGGAGCCCCAGCAGCAGGTTGCGCCCGTAGCTAAGGTAGAAAGGCGAGAATCGCAATTGTTCCAGGAACGTCTTTCCCCGCCCGGCATGTCCGGCTTGTTGCAACAACAACCCGCTCTCCGCCAGCGCCAGGTCCAAGGCCAGCACCGGGCGGCCTTCCAGCGCCGCGTATTCGGGATTGCTGCCGTTCAGCCGGCGGTAGGCGTCCACGGCCTGGCGCAGGTGCGCCTCTGCGGCGTCCACGCTGTCGGGGGGGAGGGGTGATTGGTTCTGCAGAGCCGTTTCGCGGCGCAGCATGCGCCGGGCCTCGTCCAGGTGGGCCAACCCGAGCGCTTGCAACAAGGGCGGCGGCCATTCGCCCGGAAGAGGAAGCCATTGCGCCGTGTGCCGGTTCGCCGCCGGATAGCCGACAAACACCCGCAGAGTGTATGGCGCGGCGCGCTCCGGCGTGGTCCAGGCCGCGTAGGCCTCGCGCCGGAAGTCCGCGGGTGGATCCGGCTGTTGCAGGGGTAGCGTCAGCCCTTCCACATACGTTTTGTTGTCCTTGCGCCAGATCCAGAACACTCGGTTTTCGCGGTCCCTCAGCCGCCATCCTTCCGGGTGGCGATCCAGGACCCAGCCATCAGGATGGGGCAATTGCTCATCGGGCAGGCTGGCAAAAAGTTGGGCGAGAACTTGTTCGTACGGGGGAAAGGCTGCCAGGCTTTCCACAACATTTTCTGTGGTTATTAAGGGTGGGCTTTCCGCGAGAGCCTCAACCTGCGCGTTTTGTTTGGGCGTGTTTTTCTGCGCCAAGGACACGAGTGCTGTAAAGTCGAGAATGACAATAAGAAAAAATATGCGCAACATAATAAAAAATATTGTTAAGAAACCAAACAGATGCCGCAACAGTCTGATTAATCCGGAACCCGGTTGCTGCGGGCAATGGCGGCAAAGTACGCTGCCGATCCTTTAGGACTGCGCTCCATGGTTTGAAAATCTGTGTGGTACAAACCGAAGCGATACTGTGGCCCTAAAAACCATTCAAAATTGTCCCAGGCTGTCCAGTGAAAATAAGCTCGGATATCGATGCCTTCCCCGATGCACTGATGAATGACGTGCAGGTAATCGCGGATGCTCTCTTTGCGGAAATCGTCGTTGTTGGTGCAAAGCCCGTTTTCGGTAATCCAGATGGGCAAGCCGTAGCGTTCGTGGAAGCGGCGAATGATGGTGCCGATGCCCTGCGGATAATACTCCCACATGTCGTCATGCCGGACGCCGCGTTTGGCCAGCAGACCGGGCGTATCAATTTCGGAAATGGGCATGGGCTTAAGTGGCACGCGGCCGTAGTAACTCATGCCCACAAAATCCGCTTTCCGGTGAAACTGATCCGTAATGTAGCCCAGGTAAAAGCGGTTGCTGAATTGCTCGGCAAACCAGCCCAGGGCGCTTTCGCGCTCGTAAAACATGGTGTGTTTGGAAATGCCGACCGGCTTGTCCGGGTAGGCTTCCTTGAGCAGGTCATACGCGGCTTCGTGGGCTTTGCTCATGTGGCCCAGCACCCGCAGGACGGTGAAGAAGTTTTTCTGGTAAGGGGGAAAAATGCCCAGAAAATAGCCCATCATGATGTAGCCTCCGGGCTCGTTGAACGTGTTGAAGCTGCTGGCGTATTCGCCAAAATAGCGGACCATTTTGCGGCAGAAATCCACGAATACCGGCACCGCCGAGGCGCGCTTAAAGCCCCCTTCCCTCGTAAACCACAAAGGCTCAGCAAAATGATGCAGCACGAGCATGATGTGCATGCCCCGTGCCTGCAGGCTTTCCATGAACTCGCGGTACTCCTGCACCACTTCCGGATGAAACTCGCCATAAGCCGAACGCTGCAGACGCGACCAGTCCAGGCTCATGCGGTAAGCCTTGCCCAGTGAGCAGATGATTTCGAGGTCTTCGCTACGCCGCTTTTCGTGGTCGGTGGTGCGCTGAAAATACTCGCCCGTGCGGCTTTGAACCCCCTTCCACTGATGGTCGAATGCGGTTTCTATTTGCGCGGCGGCAGTAGAGGTTCCCCAAATGAATCCGTCCGGAAAGCGAATGGGCATAGAAGCGGGTCTGATGCGATGGCTGAAGCGGGAAAATACTAATTTGCCTTCATATGGCCAATACTTTACCCGCGTACACGCCTAACGAGTTTCTCGAAGACCCTTCCGGCTTCCGGCGCTTTTTTGCCCCGGGTCGCGTCAACCTGATCGGCGAACACCTCGATTACAACGGGGGAAGGGTCATGCCGGCTGCCATCAACCGCGGAATATTCGCCTGGGTTCGCCCTCTGAACGAACGGGTTTGGCGGCTGCGTTCGAGTGCGCCGGTGGCCAAGGAGAATTTTTCCGTGCCAACCGACGGGGCGGCGACCGATGTTGCGACCGCCGACATGCCACCTGGCTACAGGCACCAGCCGGTCGAGGACACTCTGGTTCGAAGTGTCAGCGTGTCCCTGGATCCGGTGCCAGGTCCGGGTGAGCTGACGGGTTGGGGCAACCACGCTGCCGGGGTTCTGGCCTTGTTGCAGGAACGCGGGGTCAGCCTGGCCGGGTTGGATCTTTGGTTGTACTCCGATTTGCCGGAAGGGGCCGGATTGTCTTCATCGGCCGCGTTTGAGATGTTGTTGGCCTGGATTGCGCATGCTTACGCAGGAATTGACCCCAATCCAAGCGACATGGCACTGCTTTCGCAACAGGTAGAGGCGCGGTATCTGGGAGTCCAGTGCGGCATCATGGATCCCTATGCGGTGGGGCATGGGCGCCAGGGCATGGCCATGCTGCTGGACTGTTCACGGCTGGAGCACGAATATGTTCCCGCGCAAATTGATGATTATCAATGGATTATATTGAATTCCAACAAAGCACGTACTCTGGCAGGTTCGGCGTACAACGAGCGCCGCAAGGCTTGTGAAGGGGCTGCTGCCCATCTTGGATTGCGGCAGTTGGCCGAATTGGCAGACCCGGAAAAAATCCGCTTGTTGCCCGATACAGCCTGGCAGCGGGCAGCGCGCCACGTTTACTCCGAGGTTCAGCGTGTGTCGCAGGCGGCGGAAGCACTCCGGAGGCAGGATCCGGTCTGGTTGGGGCAGATCCTAAACGATTCGCACGCGTCGTTGCGCGATGATTATGCGGTCAGTTGCCGGGAAATGGATGTTTTGGTTGGAGCAGCCCAGCACTATCCGGGTTGTGTCGGAGCCAGAATGACGGGTGCTGGATTTGGGGGATGTGCTGTGGCCCTAGTCCAAAAAGGGGTACTTGGAGGGTTTATCCAAACCGTTCGAACCGATTATCCGAAGCAAACCGGCCTTGTTGCCGACGTTTTTCCGGTGGATTGGGTAGGTGGTGTCGCCGAATTAGCGTGAACTTTGCCCATTCCGCCCTGTATTTTATGGGTTATTTGCCTTACCTTGAACAATTAACTGCGAATTTTAAGTTCCCTCAATAAGCCACTATGTCCAGCCTGAAGTTGTTCCTGGTCGTCATGGCCATCTCGTCAGCCTGCCTGCAAGCGCAACAGCCCTACAGGATTACGGCACGTAAAGTTTTTAACGTGCGGGATGCTGTCTTAGCAAACACCCTTGGAGATGGTGATCGCCTGGGCTCATCCATTGCCAATCTGGGCAGCTTCCCGACTCTTCCGGCAGGCAGCAGGCTTATGGCAGCCGGCTTGCGGGGAGCAGACAATGACATTTCCGGCGAGCTCAACACAGGCGCAGTCTGGCTGCTTTCTGTCCGGCAGAACGGGGAGATGAACCGGCTGGCGCTCATTTCGCCGCTGGATATTCCTGAACTGGGGGCTTTTCATGGTTTTGGTGAGTCGGTGGCCAACATTGGCGATCTGGACGGCGATGGATTACCGGAATTGGCAGTAGGAGCCGCATTCGACCCGGTTGGAGGTGCAACAGACCTCGGCTCGGTGTACATCTGTTTTCTGGATTCCGTGGGCGGCTTGCGCCATTATACGCGCATTACCAACGGGCTTGGCGGTCTGCCTGCCGGCCTGATTCCTTCTCAGAGCCGGTTCGGAAGTGCCATTGCCCCTGTGGGCGATCTGGACGGAAATGGCGTCAACGATATGGCCGTGAGCGCACCTTATGACAATATTGGCGGTGTTAATACCGGTGGGGCAATTTATTTGCTCTTTCTGGATGTTACAGGCATGGTGATCAACCACCGCGTCATCACCTCCACGGAACCCATTTTGAACGGCCGTATTACCAACGGTGATTTTTTTGGTTCGGGCATGGCCTGGTTGGGAGTTGTCGGTGGTTCCGGCTCCGGCGTACTGGCGGTAGGCGCCTGGGGTGCCGATATTACGGGTCGCGTACACCTGCTCAGCTTCACGCCATCCGGAACTGTGAACCGCAGTATTGAAATCGGCCCGGCCCTTCCCCTGTTGTCTTCCGCGCTTGATCCGGGCGATGCGTTTGGATTTGCCTTGAGTGCGGTGGGCGATTTGAACAACGACGGCATCACGGAACTGGCAATCTCTGCACCCGGCGATGATGACAGCGAAGATGGGAACACCGATAAGGGAGCCGTCTATCTCTTGTATCTGGAGGAAGATGGTATTCCATTAATTTATGATAAAATCAGTGAGGTATCCGGCGGTCTGGATGTCGCGCTTTCTTCGAGTGATTTCTTTGGTTCAGCCATCGGAGCCCCTGGCGATGTGGACCTGGACGGCATTCCGGATTTGATCATCGGCGCCCGAAACCGGGCCATTGATGGCGTCAGGACCGGTAACTTCTTCCTCTCCAAACAACTCTATTGCCGCCAACCGTCTAACCCAACAGCCAGCAGCAGCAGCCCTTCGGCGGCGAATTTCAGTTGGGACCCACAACCGGGAGCGCGCGGTTATCTGCTTCAGACCCGATTAACGGGCACGGCAGCCTGGACAAACTTTACCACGACCAGCAATGTGTTTACAGTGGACACCCTGGAGCCTGGCGAAACCTACGATTGGCGGGTTTACACCGGCTGTGGTCCAGCCACTTCGTTTGGTTCAGCCATTAACACCGTAACCTTACCTACCCTGCGCACCGCGGTCCTGCAGCCGCAGGCCAATCCGGTTCAGGGGGAATTGGTGCTGACGCTTTCCGCCGGCGATCGTTCTTCGCCATCAACCCTGCGAATTTGGTCTTACGATGGCAGGCTGATGCACAGCCAGGAATTGCCCGCAGGGTCTGAAAATGCTGCCCTCACGGTTAGTTCCAGCCTGAATTGGCCAACGGGCATTTATTGGCTGGAATGGCGCGGTCCGGACGGCTTGATTCAGACCAGCGCTTTCGAAGTTATTCGCTGAGCAGGTGAACGGTTCTTCAGTGCCCGGTTTACGGGGCTATGCCCGCACGTTGGCGCAAAAAAAGGACGGCAAAATCAATTTGCCGTCCCCAAACTAAAAATACGCACTACGAAAAAAGATTACCAACTACACCTGGTAGTTGTTCCCGCCTTATCGATGGCTGAACATCGATAAGGCAAAAGAAGTTCACGTGTGGACTAATTTTTTGAGCCAACCTTGACGGAATCCGGAGGCTAGTTGTTGGAGCCGTCCGGACTGGCGCGGTACAACTGCCGCCATTCCTTCAGCACAATCGGATTGCCCATGCTGCGCACATGGGGATCAGGGCGTCCAATGACGCCGCTAAAGACGATTTCCATGCCTTCGCTGTGCCAGGTTTTGTCCGCTTCTGCGGGCACATAACGCTGCAGGCTTCCTTGCTCCATGGACTCGATCAGCCAGGTGTCGCCGATGAGCACCACCTTACCGATCAATTTATGGGCGTATCCGACTGAATCCACAAGGTTGGCAGGGGTGGAGTTTTGGGCCTGACTGAGCAGTCCGGCTCCGGAAAGCAGGAAAGTGAAAAACAGCGTTTTCATAGGTTTTATTCCTGGGTAAATTAACGCCTTTATGCGGAGCAGAAACCCTTTTCGGGTAAATTGTCCATGCAAGCATAACGGATATTGAAGCAGATGATGGCCATGACCAGTCCAAACAGCGCACCAGAAACAGGAAACCGACCCAAGCAGCCTCGCGCTTCCCGCCCCTTTCTTCACCCGATTTTTCGGCCTGCGCTAAAGTCCTTGTACCGATCCGCGTTTAGAACCCCGGAGGAGCGGAAACGGATCTTGTCCTGGTACGAGCAGGTTCATCAGCAAAGCAGGCTCGGCTATGACCTGCTGGATGTCCCCACCCGCTATGGCACGACCAGGGTAGCTGTGGCGGGCGCGACTCAGGGCGATGCCCTCGTGTTTCTGCACGGCTGGTCTGGTAACGGAATGCTCTGGGAGCTGACGGGCAGCTTGCATCGCCTCGCCGACCGCTACCGCCTCTACCTGGTGGACGTCATTGGCCAGCCGAACAACAGCAGCCTCATCAGCCCTCCGGTCCGGGGAAACGGATACGGTCTGTGGCTCAGCGACGTGCTCGATCAACTCCACCTGAACCAGGTAACGGGAATTGGGATGTCTTTTGGTGGCTTTCTTTGGGTCAAAGCTGCCCAGGTTATGCCGGACCGAATTCAAAGGGCCGTTTTTCTGGGATCTGCCGGATTCACCAACCTGAGCCTGACGCCACAAACGGCCAAAGCCTTTGGAAAGGTTTTCCTGAACCCCAACGAAGCCAACACTGCTCATTTTGTCCGAACCAATATTTTGGGTCCGGAGGACAAGTTTCCCGAAGCCATCCGGACACAAATCGAGACGCTTTTTCAGCACTCTTTCCGCGGATTCAAACCGGGTGCGCAACTGCCGTATGTCTTTGCCGCTGCTGAGCTAGCCGCTTTGCGCTTCCCTTCGCTCTTTCTTTGCGGCGAATACGACGCGCTGTTTGACGCCAAGCGCGTGCTCCAACGGGCTAAAAAGGACGTGCCGGGTCTGGTGGCTGCTGAAGTTTTACCCGGATTGGGCCATGCGCTGGGCAATTCCGACCAGGTTGTCCAACGGATAGATCAGTTTCTGACTGTCGATGCTGCCCGGCGCTGAGCAGGACCCAAGAAGCCCGGAGATCTGCAAGGCAGCAAGGTGGGGTTTTTAGAGGTACCCTTTATTGAAAGACAAAAGTGGAGAGGTAATACTCGGCATCCGCGCTGTTTACCTTGTTATCAGCCCCCGCAACCATGATTTGGTGCAATTCACCGTTGATCAGAAAAAACCGGATGCGGTATTGCTTTTGCGCCGTGTTAAGCGAAATGGCCCTTCCCCGGTAGCGCCCCAGTTTGATTTTTTCATCCGAGCTGATCACAGCTCCCAGGTTGCTGGCGGTACCTTCCACAATCCGGTCCATGAATTCCCGCTCTGATTTGGCTACTTCCGGTGGGTAATGGCTGGTGCTGATGAAATAGGTGATGTTGCTCAGCGGGTCCTCCAGCGACCACAAATCCACCAGCACCGGCCCGCCGGCGGTTTGGATGTTGCGTTTGGCGGTAATGGGAGCAAGTGGCATCCGGGCGCGGAAGAAAGGACTTTCCACGTGCGCCCAGGTGCGCACGTTAGCCCGTGGCAGCTGGAACGACCGCAGGAAAACTTCCGCTTGGTCGCTCCAGGCCACGTCTTTTTCGCCGATGCAGACGATCTGGTACAACTGGTGGTCCACCAAAAGCGTACGCCCACGCAGGTACTGCCCTTCCGGCAGGCTCAACACGAATTCCCGGCCCCGGTAGATCGGCGTGGACACCGCGCGCTGCGCCATCAGGAGCCCGTTGAATTTGGCGCGTGTGCCCTCCACAGCGTTGTCGAAGAAGCGGGCAGGATCCGGCAGTTCGAAGGGCTGTGGGTACACGTTACGGCTGATCAGGCAATACAGCGAAGAAACGGGATCGTTCAGCAGGTAAATCTGCACCTCCACGACACCTCCTTCGGCGCGGAACGTGTTGGAAACCACCTCCGGGCTGAAGGGCAGACGGATGTTAAAGTCTTTTTCGCGGGGCTGATAGCGAATCCATTGCCTCAGAAAACCGGTGTCGAGGTCGCTGTATTCGCTGAGGGAGCGAAAGGGATCGGCCAGGTAGGATGGAGTGGGGTTGCTGATCCGGTTTTCCAGCGAACCGAAAAGAGGGCCAATAGCTGCGTCCTGCAAGCCTGCAGGCGACTGAACCAGAGCCTGTTGGGCCGGTGTTTCCGGCAGGAGCGCAGGTTCCTCGTCAGGGGCAGCGCTTTGGGCCGGGTTTAGGGTTGATGGCAGAGAAGGTTGTTCTTCCTCTATCAACCAGGCCGGTAGACTGGCCGTCAGCTTTTCTGGGAAACCGGGTATGTGAACCGGTTCCAGCGAAATACCGAGTTCTTCAAGCTTGACAAAAAGACCGGCAGGACCACCAAGCAGCTCCGCCGGAACCGCTAAAAAGCGGCCGGGTATGTACGAAGTTTCCAGGATACCGGTCGCAGTCCTGAGCACCAGACCGTCGAGCATGCGCGGTGCGGCCCCTTCGCCTTCCAGGATTCTGCTGGCCAAAGCCAGTTGGTTCCAATCTGCCTGCGCATACAAACCAGCCAGGCGATCCAGCGCATCATCCTGGGCCAGAGTTTGTGCCGCATACGTCTGCAGCAACTCAACCTGCACAGCCAGGGGAACGGCTTGCATGAGATCGGCCAGCGTCTGCGGGCTCACCAGCGCCTGTGTCGTTAACCCATAGCCTCGCGCGAGCCCGTACAGATCCTCTTCAAAAAAACGCTGGCGGCCCGTTTTGCGCCCCGCGTCGCGAAGCAATTGCCGAAGGTAAAGCGGTTGCCAGCTGGTGTAAGAGAGCAGCGCGTCGCCAAAGCGCTCGCCAACCAGCAGATCAACGGGTTCAAAGGCTGTTTGCCGGTAGAGCTTGCGAAGGGCTCCGGCGTCTTCGCGCTGCATGAATTGCAGGAGCTCATTTCTACCCGGTGCGTCTACGGGCCAGACACCGGCATACACCTGGCTTTTTTTCAGGTAGGGCTCAACCAGCGCAAAGGCTTCGGTAAAAGCCGGGTGTGCGTGGTGCAAGGTCGCAAACAAGTAGGACGGGGCAAGTCCGGGATCACCGGTCAGTTTCCAGAGCCAGATGCCCGGATCGGTGGCGGGGCTGGCCGAACCGGCAGACTGGGAGGCGTTCAGGCTCGTGAGGTCCTGCCCAGGCTGGGCACGGCCTGGCAAGCTGCCCATGAACAGAAAGGTCCA
>Ga0172372_10012435_pt1 | contig 10663 bp, 12 predicted proteins | sample LakKiv5m_2_FD_114544 | JGI IMG/M metagenome (GOLD analysis project Ga0172372, IMG submission 114544) | Freshwater microbial communities from Kabuno Bay, South-Kivu, Congo - kab_092012_9.5m | ecosystem: Environmental > Aquatic > Freshwater > Lake | place: Democratic Republic of the Congo... | reverse complement strand
TCCAGCAAGCCATACATTACAAATCTTCTTAAGCGGGTACTGCCTTACCTCTGTTACTAACGCACAATCCTTACCAGGCCAGAACTGCGCTTTACCTGTTTGTATAGCTTCTAACACATCCTCTAGGGAAAACAAATTGCCAGCATGATCCAAGGCCGCTTGGATCCATGCGCTGCAACGCTCCCATTCATTCATGCAGGCATCGCCCTATCTGTCTTCACTGCCGGCGGCTGCTTGCTCGTGCCATGTCTAGCCTTGCGGATCTTCTTCATCATGTCATAAAGCTTCTGCGCCCCGGCATTTGATGAGCCATTGCCAAGGTCAGACACCACATCAGCAGGGACAACAAACTCGCCGCGGGCTAACCTGGCAGGCTGAGTCTTACCGCCGCCATGGTCAATCTGTGCCGTGATGCTGTCAGACATGCCGTCGCCCGGGCCTTCTAAGTACCTACCGGCAGCCGCATAGACGTCGCCACCTTCGTTGTAATTTAAATCTCCGCCGCCATAACCAACCAAAATATCATCAATTGATCCACCTGAAGCGCCGCCTGGTACGTCAATTGTTTTGCCGCCTAAGTTATAAACAGTGCCGCCATAGTTAGTCGATGCACTACTTGCTTGCTCTGGGGTTGCATACCAAGAAATTGTTGGGGCTCCTGTAATGCTTGGCGTTACTAAAGCGTATTGAAGATTTACATCACCTGCTTTCTGGGGTGCAATTGTTGCTAGGTTTTCCGACTTTGTTAAATCTATTCCCAGTTGTCCGGCAAGATCTTGAAGGTATGAAAGGTTTGACTGGGCATACGGCCCTTTATTGGCGGCAAAATAATCCTGCGTCCAGTCGTATGCTGACCCTAATTTATTAGCCGCTATATCTGCGAAGTTCACGCCAAGATTAGATCCGGTTCCAGAATATAGTTCACCGGGAAGGTACTTAACGCCCGCATTAGTTAATGACGATCCAAGTGATCCTATGCTACTTAAATCCACACCGTAGTCGCTAGCAAATTTATAAATATCTTGCGGACTCATGGTGCCGCTATAAAGCGGTAGCCCACGCGGGTCAAAAAACCTAAGCCTGTCTACATTCTTAGTTGCGGGGTCATAGGAAACACCAACGCCATACCCGGATTTTGGATCGCGCCATGACGTGGAAGATTCGCCCATGCCCATATAGGATGGATAAATTTCACTACCACCAGACTGGACAATCCTGCCCCAGTCCTCTGCGCTAATCATGGGCGTAGCATTTGTTGTTGCGCCAGGAACTTGAGTAGATGTGGTAGGAACATCGGTGGCTTGTTGTTGTGTCGACCCTGCCGGCGGTTGAGTAATTAAGGGGGGCTGTGCTATTTGCGGCGGTGGAGGAATTGAGGGAGGCGGTGCTGTTTGTGCCGTTTGGTTTGTAGTGCCGCCGGTTGTTGTGGTCGTGCCTGTGGTTCCCCCAGTTGTTCCACCAGTTGTTGTGGTTGTACCCCCAGTTGTCGTCCCAGTGGTAGTGCCTGTGGTGGTTCCAGTTGTCCCCCCAGTAGTTGTTCCTGTAGCCCCTTGGAAAGTTATAGGCGAGATGGACATCGGCTTATACAAAGAGGCCAACCCTGCTTCATATCCAGCCCTGCCTTGGGCGATTTGCTCTTGCGTAGGACCATACCGCTTAGCCGCTTCTGTAGCATCGAATTGAAATGGGTTTGGATTGAAAAATAACGGCAGCCCAACCATAGGCGTGTAGACATTCTGGCCCGACGCAGACTTTTGCTGAGCCGGCTGAGGTGGAAACATAGGAGCAGTAAGCGCACGGTTATATACAGGGGCTGCTTTGTATTCTGGCTGTTTGACCGCAGGCGCTTTGTTTTGCGTCAAAGCAGCCGCTAATGCACCAAGGCCGAGAGCAAGCCCGGCCCCCATGCCGCCCCCGCTTCCGCCAAGCAGGGCATTTGCTGCTCTTCCCCAATTAATATTGCCAAAATTTAGCGTTCCATCAGACCCCCAGTCAAAAGTGCTAGTATCGATCGCACCGGGCGTGGTGTCTGGGTCAGCACCAAGCACATTTTGTGGGTCGTTTAATGCACCTAAATCAACATTGTCTGATGATCCGCCGTCGCTCATGATCTACTCCGGTACTGAAGATACAAAAGTTGCCGTCAATATAACCGACGGAATGGCCGGTCTGGCTGGACTAGACGGCGCTGAATAATATTCAATATAAGCGTTTGTATTACTTGTACGCCAATACAGCTCTACATAATCACCGGCTGAAAATGACTCAACAAAATTCAAACTACCAATCACATGATACGGATCGCCCGCAGCTTTCCTGGGAGCCAAACCAAACCGGCTGTTTGAATTAGCTATATCCGTCCCATTCTTGCTAAACCAAATATCAATATCCTGTGTCGCATTATCATTGTTGGATAACTGGATACTGAACTGAATATTGTAAACACCGTCCGTTGCAAACGTGAGTTTCGTGTTATCCACTATAGACACGTTATTTGATAGCGCAGTCGTGTTTATCGTTATCGCATAAGCCGTGGTCGTTGATACAGCCGTCTGGTCCGTTGTATCGTAAAACGAACCAAAGGGCATATTAATAAATTCACCGCCTTCTGGCCCTAATAAGTTCTTGGTTACATTAGACAGCCGATTAAAGTACAAACGCAGGACGTTATTAAACTGTTCCTGATAGGTAGGACTCCATTCCTGCGGCGCATAAGGCAGGTTAGGCGGCTGAGGACTATCTAGGTATCTCATGCACCACGTCCTGTAGCCCGACCATCCGGCCTGATGTCAAGTCGCGGCGCACCAAGTTGCCATGCACTGCCAAGATCGGATGACTCAACCTTCAGTATCATTTGCCGCCCGCGGACCCTTGTATAAATCTGCCCCGTAAACTGCTCAATCACCGCCGTGGATGTTCTGGTTACCGCAGCAGAACTACTCCCGCCCTCTGATTGCGGATTGTTATATCCAGAACCAGAGTTCATCATAGGTATCAACGTCATCGTAACGCTTGGATTTGGATTTGTGCTACTTGTACCGCTAAACGTAATGTCAGGCAGTATGCGCCATACAAACCCTATGTTATGGCCGTCCTGAATATCAAACTCTGCTGACTCTATGTACGCTGTAATCGGTGCTGGTATGCCACTGGTATTGTCATCATTACCAAACTCATGGTTCACAAGGTTGTTACTGTATGTGGCTGCCTGTGGGTAATCACGTAACCCTGCGTCAAACCAGGCCGTCCGCGCCATATTCCCGTAGTACCAAATTCTTTCTTGGTAGTTGTACACCACATACCGATCAATGGTTGTAGAGCCTTGTGAGGCATAGAACCACCATTCCTCGTTGAAGCCCTCAATGGTCCCTGAGAAATACGCCAAGTACTGCGTACTGTTTATGTCTTGGAATACATACTTACGCAGGTCACAGTTAAGCGTCTGTACCCGACCGTCATACATATAGAACTTATCAACACCCATCCAGTAAACAACACCTGATGCAACCGATGCTGCATTCGGTCCAACAATGGAGATGTTGTCGCCGAGTAATTGCGCTCCCCAAACTAAAGGCGCTCCAAGATACTGAAGTGAATAAACAGACGTATCCGTCCAGACCAGAATCTCTTGCCTAGTCTGAATGGCCGCAACAATCTGTGAACCATGGGATAGACGCAACGAACCGGCTTGATTAACAGCGGTCGGCAACCAGTCGGTTACAGACTCTTGATCCGCCCAGCGTATAAGCATGGGATCCTGTACATCTGATCCCACATCATTAGAACCAAAGCAAAACACAAACCTGTAAACGTCAGATACAAATACAAGATTCTGTACAACCGGGGGGTCTGTAGCTCCGGGCAGCGTCTCAATACTTACGCCACGCCCTGTTAACCCGTTCGTTGCATCCCAGTAATAAACACCCCCACCGCGAGGAGCGAACACAAGATCTTCGCCAAAGTTCATGGCCGACCATAGTCTTAGTGCATCTGGTACGAATGTGCCTACACCACCCCAGTTACCACTACCCCAAGCATCTGCACCCCATCCAACCTGAGCCACCTGGTCTTGTGGCCCGATGGTAATTTGATACGTAGCACGTACAGCAGATCCGCCACCTGTTGTGGTTGATGAAGCATTGGTACTAGCATTGACGGTGTAGCTATTCGTATCAATAACAGTGATCGTGAACTCGCCGTTCATATCCACGTTAGCAAACGTAGACGCCCCAGAGAGGGTTACGTAATCACCAGTCTGACCGCCATGGTCCGTGGCCGTTACCGTAACAACATTACTACCACTGGTCGTTGCAAACGGATCTGTACCAAGTAACCGGCCATTGATGTAATACGTGGCCGTTACTGTGCCGCCACCCGTTGCAGAAGACGAAGCCGATGTTGTGACCGTAATGACATAGGTATTAGCATCCGTAATGGATGTAATGGCATGTCTTGTATTGATCTCCGCCGCAGGTATACCGCCAACCGCTGAAGACCCTGTGAAGTAAACAATAGAACCGGCCTGTGCGCCATGGGCTGTATCACTTACCGAGATCGTGTTTTGCCCGTTGGTCGTGGTAAACGGATTGGTTAACGTGGCTGAATAAGTGTACTGGCGGATCGGTGTAATGTCGTTGTATACACCACCACTTTCAATGTAATACTTGGAACTGGTGCCACAACCCATGAGATTGTTAGCGGTCAGCGTTACCCAGTTCCATAATGACCTGCAAGTACCTAAGAATGTATTGGATGAAATCCTAGCCCAACCGCCAATCTTTTCTGGCGTACCCTGACGAAAACGCACCTTATCCGATACAAACCAACCGTTCTCGTTTGTATAGCGTGTGTTTTCTCGGTTGACGCCAGGTCGATTAAGGATCTTCTGTAAAGGCACGGCTCACCTCATCAAGGCAGCTTCAGCAGCGCGACGGCGCGTGAGACCGGGGAGAACACGGCCAGCAGCTTTATTCCACAACATACATTGGTCCGCTGCTCCATCCCAATCCCCCGCATCTATACGGCGTTTAAACGTAGAAACTCGGTAGTTCCCTAAGCCACAATTGTAGACCCAGCTAGTCACAGCAGCAATGCGTCTTGGCAAAGCAGTTTGGATCTTAGGTGAGAGTTTAAACAGACCACGCACAAAGTATTCAACGTGATGATCCAACGCATCTTCGCACTGTTGCATCGTCCAAATCGTGCCGGGGTTAATATCTGGTCCGGTGGCTCCCCAACCGATGGTCCAAGGTTGCCCTCTGGTTCCTGGGTCGGGATAGGCTTGGACCCTCCCATCAGGCAGGCGCCTTGCTAAACCTTCAAAGGGTTTGATCAGATGCTCCTTGGCTATCTGCTTCGCGGCGTCCAAGGAGTTCGAGGATTCTTCTGGTTTGCTCGGCAACGACTCGTCGCTGCTCTTCAATGAACCGTAATTGCGCCTCAACATCTGCACGTATTCTGACAAGTTCAATGAATTGCTCATGGTTCATGTCTTACGGTATTTTTCTAAGCTTCTTGAAACAAACCAGTATGTCAGTACCATCGTGAACAGACCAAAATCGTCCTCGTCCCAGCACTTGGTTACAACTTCAGTCCATGCCGCACCCGCCTGAAATGCCATAACAATCGCAGCCGCCTTGACTGCCGCATACATAAAGAAGAGGCACCAAGTGATGCCCGGACGAACCAGCGCCGAGATAGCAGCCACAAACCAACCCGCTGCTTTAGCCGTTTCAGCCTGCTCTTGAAACGCGCTCTTGATGGTATCCAGTTGTTGAACCGAGTAGTCAACATACTTTTCCTCCACCTTAAACTCGCCGCGGAGCTTCTCTAGGTCCGTCTGGAGCTGGAACATGGATAGCTCATGCTGGCGCTCGTTCTTCTTATCAAGGAACTTAAGGATCTCTGGGGCTAGACGAAAAATACCGCCAACTACAGATCCCAATAAGCCACCTGAAAGAAGATCAAACATGTTAAAACGGACTTGACGTAGAAACAATAACGCCAGAGTTAGTCACCGTCCACGGGCCACCACCATTAGCCACACTATTGTCTTTTACAGTTGATGACTGGCATGTAAGCATCTTGGTCGTTGCTTGTGCAGTCAATGGACTTGTAGGCACTGTGGCGCTTGAAAACGATGATCCAAGATTGAAACGTAAGTTGCTGATCTTTCCGTCAAGGTACCGAGTGGTTTGCACAGTACCGTTTCCAACTGATGGAACAATTGAACTCCCGCTTGTAATCGTCCCGGATATGGTTGCTGAAGCACGTTGATTAGCATTGACATAAATGCGTACTACGCCGGATGACAACCTTGATGCGGCAATATAAGTCCAAGTGGACAGAGATATTGCTTCAGATGAAGTGACCGATGTTGAGCTGCTAGTTGTCGGGTAATTGTTTCTAACAAACGCAGGCTGACCTGATGAGTTGATATAAAACTGCACCCGCTGAGGCTGCGAACTACCTGTGCCGTAGCCAAAATCCAGAATGGCCGCAGTCGTTGCCGGATACGAATCCAAGTAAACAAAGCACTCAATGCTGAACTGCTGTGTACCTATAGCAAACGATGATGAAGCAGGGTAAGTGAAGTATGACGAACCATTGAAGTCATAGGAATACTCACCCTCAACAATACCGCTTGACCCTGGTATTGTCCTTGCAGCGCCGAATGCAGACAGGATCGGCATTATGCGTACCTAGTCTGGCTTGCAAAGACGGTGAACGAACCGCTACCAGTCTTGATAAGCGTATAGGTGTAGACATCCACGCTATTAGCATTGCCTGCGCTTGGTGCCGTACCACCTGACCACTTAGGCGTAACGCTACTGCCGTCCACGGTAACTGCTGAGTTGTAATAAGCAGTCCCACCCTGAGTCACCAAATGCGTAACCGTCACGCTCTGGCCCGTACTCATGATGCTATTCAGTGCTACAGAACTAGACCCACGGATGTTCAACGTCCAGTTAGCAGAGGCGTTACTGGTGTAGTACAGGATTGACTGTGTCGATACGTCAAAGTTAACTGTACCCGTGGCGGCTGTTGCTGCAATCGTTACCGTTTCTGCTGCGGCAGATAACGTAAGTTCCATGAGCGTGTTAGACACGCCAAGAGCAAGCGTCTGTGCAAACGATACATTCTGGCTGCTATCAATGCTTACTGCATTCGTACCATTGGTTTGCAGGATGAGTTCATTGGTATTGTCTGCCGTAGAGACTATGCCTACGCCTGATGTGGCGTTGATGGTGTTAGCCATTTTGTGCTACCCAAGAAGTGGTTGCTTCATCCCATGAGTACATCTCACCGTCTGTTGGCATGGCTACAGGCGCTTCCCACTGTGCATCTGCATTCAGCGTCCAGGATGCAAAAGGCTGTGGCGGTACAAACGCATCAATGTCTGCTCGGTAGGTGTAGCCAATGCCTGCGTAATTCTTCCTGATATTGCCGTTGTAGGAAGTTTGCTTCCAAGTGCCGCCAAGAATCTTCTCAAGATGCGCTGCGCCGATATGCTCCTTCTCAACGCCGAATGCGTCAGCCGTATCTTTGTTGTCCACCACGACAACTTGCAGCACCAAACCGTTTTCGTCTATGCGAGCAAAGTGACTCATTACGCCTCCAGCCTTAATCCAGTTAAATCCATTTCTTCCCCGACTACACCGACCGGGAAAGTATTAAACGATAGTGAGATTCTTGTGTCATCGCCTTTGACTTCAGGAACCATGTGCGTCAGTGACGATGGAAACAGAATCAGTTTGCCGACATTCGCTTCAAACCACCAGCTTTCAGAGTTGTACGGGTTCCATTGCTCAGGCGGGAACTTAATCTGCTGCCATCCATCACGGTAGAAATAAATCCTGTCGTTGGCATTAGTCTGTACATAAAACACGCCACTGATGTAGCTATTAGGATGTGCGTGTTTGTGATGGTATTGCCCTGGTTCTGAGTAGTTGCACCAACTTTGGGTGACTCTCAGGGATACATTGTGCTTGGGATTGACTGTGCTTTTGAAGTAATCCGATACCGCATCTTCTACAAACGAACGCAAGGACGTTAACGCAGGATCACGCAGCACAAAGTTGTTGGTAGACGTGGTGTTACCCATGTTGGGTCGTGTTGGCAGTTCACGGATGAAGAACAACTCCTCATCGCTCAGGGGTCTGCCCAGCTCTGCAAAGCCTACTGGCGTTGGAAACAGATTATGCAACTGCACGTTCAAATTCCTCTTTGGCTACGCCCATCTCTTTTAACTGCTGATCCGTGTAGATCGTTGGGATGCTGTCCTCAAACTCTCTGATCTTGTCAATGACCCAATACACTTCTTCAATGCTTGGGCATGGCCGTGGATCATCCCACCGAGTAAACACGTTGTTTGATATTTCCCACTTGGCACCTGGACGAAGCAAGTGCATGGCTGTATCAATGCCTAGGAAGCGATATGTTTTGATGCTCATGCGGCAGCCCCATGGTTTGCATATTGTCCGTGATATTTTTCCCTTGCCATAATTGCAACAAGTTCCGCGAACTCCAAGTCTTCAAACATTCCGAAATGCACTATATCTTTATTCCGTTTCACATGGACATACCATTTTTTTAACCTTTTATGCCAGTAAACATTTTTCATTCCAGAATAGGAATTTTTTCTTCCTTTTTGATTAAGAGAGTTTTGCTCCATGGTTGCCTCTCTTAAGTTTTCAATTTTATTATTGAGGGGGTTGCCATCGATATGATCAATAACTTTAGGCAGTACGCCATGATGGTAAAGATATATAAGCCTATGTATCAACCAATGGCTACCATCTAAATTTACAGACATATAGCCGGTGCCATTTCCCCACCCAACAACATCACCTATTTTGACCCTGTTAGAAGTTTGTACGCGTCGCACCAAATTACCGTCTTCGCGATAATCAAATAGGCTCTTAACTCTTTCTTGCGTGATAACTTTTGTAGTCATGTTATTGATTGATTTTGATGATTACGATACCGGAGCCGCCTGCGCCGCCATCAAAAGCAAACGCTCCGGCCCCACCGCCACCGCCTGTGTTAGCTGTTCCGGCAGAACCGGCTCCAGATGCAGAACCGTTTCCACCACCACCTTTATTTGCAGTGGTTGATGTGCCGCCTCCTAACCCCGCCGTTCCACCACGACTGCCAGCCCCGCCGCCACCAGCATAATAAATAGTTGACCCTGAAATTGCAGATGTTTGAGCGGTGCCGCCATTTCCATTATTAGGACTGCCGTTTTGGCCTACACCACCTGCGCCACCTCCACCTCCAGCATAATAATTTGGCGCACTAGCATTACTATCGCCGCCATTATTACCTTGTGATGGGGAAACGCTTGGGGTATTACCAGCGCCCCCAGTAGAAATTCCAGGAGATTGATGCCCACCACCACCGCCAGACCCACCAGCTAAACCGTTTGTATTGTTTTTGCCGCCACCGCCACCGCCAGCCGCAGTAATGCTTGAAAATATTGATTGACTACCAGAGGTCCCATTTGTTGAACCGGCGCCAGAAACACCGCCAGCACCACCACCTCCTACGGTTACGGTGTATTCCGTTCCAGCAGAGATACTTAAACTAGATCCAGCGATAAACCCACCTGCCCCGCCGCCACCGCCTTGCTGACCACCTGCACCACCCCCACCAGCAACCACAAGATAGTCAACGCTGGTTACACCTGTCGGGCAAGTCCAAGTGGTAGTGCCTTTGAACGTAAATACGGTTTGACTTGCTACGGTGTACTTGAGGATAACAATGCCGGAGCCGCCTGCGCCGCCTGTGGCCGACCCGCTGTCCCCATTATTTCTTGTACCACCGCCTCCGCTACCTGTGTTTGTAGCTCCTGATCCAGCGCCCGTTGGATTATAAGCACCGTTTCCACCAATCCCTGAACCACCAGACCCGCCAGGATTACCACCGCCAGCGCCACCACCGGCATATGTTACGGAAGAGCCGGTAATTGTTGATGCCTGCCCCGGCCCACCATTCCCGCCTGTGTTTCCTGAACCATTTGATCCAACCCCTCCAGCACCGCCACCGCCACCGCTACCAAGCTGGCTTACTGATCCATTATTCCCACCATTAAAGCCCTGATAAGAAACGGCGGGAGCGCCGTTACCGCCAGCAGACGGTTGATTTGGTGTATTCCCAGAACCCCCATTGGGATAAGCATCGTAAGCTCCACCCCCTCCAGAGCCACCGTTCTTTCCATTAGATTGATTAAAAGCACCGCCCCCTCCGCCACCTGCGGAAACTATACCTGGAGACGCAAAAGGAGATGGGCTTGTACCGCCGACGATAGACGATGTTCCCCCGTTCCCTCCAACGGAACCTGCGCTATTAAACCCACTTCCTGCTGTTCCAGCCGCACCTACAGTGATAACGTAATCTGTATTAGCAGAAACAAGTGCCGCCGTCCCAGTTCTAAACCCACCTGCGCCACCACCACCGCCGGTAGTGCTTCCGCCTCCGCCCCCACCAGCCACAACCAAATACTCAACCTCTGTAACACCAGTAGGGCAAGTCCAAGTAGATGTAGCGGTAAAGGTTTGGACGATGGTGTAGCCACTACTGCCTCCTCCAGAAAAGGCAGCGGCAATCATTGCCGATAATGCGCCAGCCATTAGGTCACTCCCGCTCCAGAAACATACCAAGT
>Ga0172372_10012432_pt1 | contig 10664 bp, 10 predicted proteins | sample LakKiv5m_2_FD_114544 | JGI IMG/M metagenome (GOLD analysis project Ga0172372, IMG submission 114544) | Freshwater microbial communities from Kabuno Bay, South-Kivu, Congo - kab_092012_9.5m | ecosystem: Environmental > Aquatic > Freshwater > Lake | place: Democratic Republic of the Congo... | reverse complement strand
TCCTCCTTTGTCAGCACTACGGGAATATTCTTCGAAAGCTTAGGGTACGACAGCCGCTCCTTAATCCACTCCTTGCCAGCTGTGTACTTGTAGAAAAACCTTAAGGCTCCAACTGCCTGCCTAAAATGAGCTAAGCTCACCTTCTTTTCTTCCCTCAAGTACACCAAGTACCGCCGGGCCTCGGGGAGTCCGAGCTGTAGCGGGGATCGCTTAAAGTACTCGGCGTACCATCCAACGTGTGCGATATAGACTTTTTCTGTCAGGGGCGAGTAGTTTCTTAAGCGTAAATCTTCTCGCATTCTCTCCCGAAGCGCGGTAGTCTTCTTATCTGTCGTCATCTGTCCTCCTGAGGTTGTTTGTAGGCGTTTTATTTTGCAAAACAACTCTTACTCCACTTCAGGAGACAGATTCGACTATTTTCTTTGTACAAAAACAGCTACCCTAGGATTCGGGTGGTCGGGGCGGGCTGGGCCTGCAACACCTGTCGCTTTTAGAACAAAAAAAATTCCGCCCTCAGGCAGAATCTTTCGATATCACGACAAAACCTCCGCGCGAACGGGTTAGTTCAACGTTGCAGCCACCGGTCTCGACCGGCAGGTCGAAATCCTGGTGAGCTCTTGTGTTATCCTACTGTAAACTCGGACGTTTTACTATTACCTTGACGCATAGTAGCTTTAAAGCTACATTATATGTATGAATCAGACGATAGTCATTTACGAGCAGAGGCGGGGCAAAAGCGCCTTTCTCGATTGGCTACTAAATCTGAAGGATGTCAAAGCGAGGGCTCTCATACGGGCCCGCATCAATAGACTTGAGCTTGGGAACTTCGGTGATTGTAAGAGTGTAGGAGCTGGGGTTCTTGAACTCAGGGTCTCTTTTGGTCCTGGGTATCGTGTCTACTTTGGTCGAGATGGGAATACGGTAGTGGTCCTTCTGTGTGGCGGCGACAAAGGCTCCCAAACAAAGGATATTTCGAAAGCAAAACTATTTTGGAAGGAGTACAAAGATGCCAGTAAAAAGTTATAGGGCCGAGCTCCTCAAACAGCTCAAAGATCCGAAAGAGGCCGCTGAATATCTCAATGCATGTATGAGTGATTCGGAGGAGGTGTTTCTTCTCGCGTTACGCGATGTTGTAGAAGCGAGCGGCGGAATGGCGAACCTTGCCCGCAAGACGTTGCTTAATCGTGAGAATCTCTATCGAAGCCTGTCCAGGAAAGGCAACCCCAAGCTCTCCAGCTTGGCTTCCATCCTAGACGCTGTGGGAATACAACTTTACTTTGCGCCAACGAAGAAACAAAAAAAAGCAGCCTAAAGAAACGCTTGCTACCCGGCTGGCGTATCTTGGCTAAAAATGTTGAGCCACCGATTCGCTCGGTATTCCCACACGGAACTGACGAACATCTCTTCTTGCGGCGCAGCTACGCTATCTTTAAGACGGATCCACATAGCCTTGTAGGTGAGGAGCACTCTATCCTCTAGTTCTACAAGTCGAGGACTGGTCAGCTCATAACTCAATACCGTCGGCCCATTTTTTAGTTGATTGACGTGCTCGGACTTATCTGCGAATCCTGTCGGATACACTCCAAGGAAATCGTCTGACAGCATTTGCCCGTCGAGTTGGGCATCACCAGTTCTCAGCGCTTCCCAGACTTGCCCCTCAAGTTTTAGGATTTCTTGGCTCGACAGATTCATCGAAGGCTCAATAGGTAATAGGATAACGTTTCAATTAGCGGCAGCGTTAGATGTCCGCTAGATTGTTTTGTTAGCCACCTCCTCACTTAAACTCTGGGGAATCACTTACATACAACATTGTAGCAGTTCCCAATTCATTACGAATAACCACTCTATCTTGTCGATCGCTACCAACATTAGGATAAGATGATGCGGAAGCCCACTAGTCCTGGGAAAGAGGAATGCGGCGAAAAGTCATGGAATTAGCCGCCATTTCTAAAAAGCTAGTTTCCGGAGATAACACGTCAGCTTCAATAGATCTTCCATCAAGACTAAATTCCCTAAGGCGCACTTTCAAGCTGCCATTCTGCAATTCAAGGCCTTCTTTTAAGCAAGCATCCCTTCTTGTGCGCGCTATTTCTGACATTTTACTACCTCTTAATCCATTGCTTTATCTTGGTGGCTAACATAATATTGTTCCGATCTGCCCATTTAGGCCATCCGGACACCTTTTTGAGGTTAGCGCACCCCACTATTCCACTCAATCAAAACAATAATATAAGTAAATTCATGTTGTTATAACAATATGATAGACCTGGTACATGTATCGATTTTGGGTAGATGGACTGATCTGCCCAGTTTTGGAATTTTTGCGTGTCGCTTAAGGGGGCCATCGCGCAGAGGCAAATGAATGGAGGCTGCGCAAGCTCGCGTTTCTTGCCGGTCGTTTTAGGTGCCTTTATGCCGTCGCCCCTTTGGGGCTCACGGCTGCGGCACCTCCTCTCACGTGACCAAGGTTACGCGAGAGTTCGCAGATTCGAATGACGTGGGATTAGTAATTTTCGACCTGAAGGTCGAAAATGGCGGAGCCGACGGGACTCGAACCCGCCCTTATTAAAGAGAAAACGCTGCGCTAGCTCGCGTTTTGAGCTGTGTTTTATTAGTCGTGCTATTGCCGACGACCTTCGGTCGTTCGGCGCACGCCTCCTCGTCGCGTGATAAATCACGCGAGAGCTCACAAGTTCGACTTACGTAGGGATTCGAATCTTTTGCCCTGAAGGGCAAAAGTGGCGGAGCCGACGGGACTCGAACCCGCGACCTCTCGCGTGACAGGCGAGCGTTCTAACCAACTGAACTACGACTCCATTAGAGACTCTGCTGTCGCCAGGGCGACAAGAGAGCCAGAAGGGTACTCAAATTCAGGGAGTATGTAAAGCTGGAATAGGGTAGTTTTTTTGATGGGTTATGATCACATGTATGCTTTAGTGTGAGAGATCATGGGGTGATCTGGTGGTTATCGTCGGACATCCTTTGTCGAATCAGGTCGAAATAGGTTACAAATAGGGGCCCAGAGATAAATTAGCTGGTAATTCAAACGCTACCAAAGGAGATGCACGCAGTGTCCGACAACGAGCAAAGAGGTTACACCCCAAAAGCAATCGAACCTAAGTGGCAGAAGTATTGGGAGGCTCATAAGAGCTTCAAAACAGCGGAGACTGGGCGACCAAAGGTGTACGTGCTCGATATGTTTCCCTATCCATCAGGCTCTGGGCTACACGTGGGGCATCCACTTGGATACACAGCCACTGATATTTACTCGCGCTTTAAGCGCATGAAGGGTTTCGATGTGCTGCACCCCATGGGGTACGATGCGTTCGGACTTCCTGCAGAGCAACATGCAGTGAACACGGGTGAGCACCCGGGACTTATTACCGAGAAAAATTGTGCAAATTTCACTGCGCAATTAAAAAAGATCGGGCTTTCATATGATTGGGATCGCGAGGTAAAGACCTGCACTCCGGATTACTATAAGTGGACTCAATGGATCTTTCTTAAGCTCTACAATTCTTGGTTCGACGAGACGCTCAATAAGGCCTGCCCAATAGCTGAGTTGACGATTCCACACGAGGTGAAGGGGGCGGGGATTCTAGCGATTCAAGAGTATCAGGCAAAGCATCGCTTGGCGTTCTACGCTGATGCGATGGTGAACTGGTGTCCGGCTCTCGGAACGGTGCTTGCCAACGAAGAGGTTATTAACGGTCGTTCAGAACGTGGAAACCACGAAGTTATCCGCAAACCGATGAAGCAGTGGATCCTGCGCATCACAAAGTACTCAGAACGACTCTTGTCTGAGCTTAACGAGATAGATTGGCCCGAGAGTATCAAAGAGCAGCAACGAAACTGGATCGGGCGGAGTGAGGGAGTAAACTTTAAGCAAAAGATTAGAGATCTAGATATTGAGTTTGAAGTGTATGATTCGATCCCTCAGACTTTCCTAGCTCAGACCTTCACAGTGATAGCGCCTGAACACGCGCTGATCCCGAAGCTCGTATGTGGAACCGAACGAGAGCAGGAGGTGCTTGAGTTCGTAGAGCAGATTAAAGCCAAAAAGCTCTCACGCAGGCACGATTTCGACCAGGAGATGGAGGGCATATTCACTGGCCGCTACGTTGAGAATCCTTTTGGCACGGGGGATCTCCCGCTCTGGATCGCCTCGTATGTAGTAGCTGACTACGGAACTGGAATCGTCAACTGCAGTGCTCACGATGAGCGAGATTTCCAATTTGCCAAGAAATATGGAATCCCGCTTCGTTGCGCCTTACTGCCGGAGGATCCTGATTTAGCTGAGAAGGTTAAGAGCTTTGAGGTTTTCTATAGAGAGCCAAACGGTATCTTGCAATCGCCCGCACCAGCAAGAGGTATGAAGTGGTATGAAGGGCGGCAGACGGTAATCGACTACGTCGTTGAGAACGGTTTAGGCAGGCGACAGGTAAATTACAAGCTGCGGGATTGGCTCTTTTCCCGTCAACGCTACTGGGGTGAGCCGATTCCGATAGTCCATTGGGAAGATGGAACAACTACTGCGCTTACGGACTCTGATCTGCCTCTGGTATTGCCACAAGTCGTCGATTACAAGCCGTCAGATAGCGGTGAGTCACCACTCGCAAAAGCTACTGAATGGCTCGCCGTCACTGATCCTAAAACGGGCAAGAAGGGCAGACGTGAGACGAATACGATGCCGCAGTGGGCTGGTTCGTGCTGGTATTATCTGCGCTACATCGATCCGAAAAATTCTAAGGTTGGCTGGAATCGTGAGCTTGAAAGGAGGTGGATGCCGGTGGACCTGTACGTAGGTGGTGCAGAGCATGCGGTGTTGCATCTTTTGTATTCACGGTTCTGGCACAAGGTGCTCTATGACCTTGGGTATGTGTCCACGAAAGAGCCGTTCCAGAAGCTGTTTAATCAGGGCATGGTGCAGTCGTTTGCGTTTAAAGATTCACGAGGGGCGCTCGTGCCTTCTGATCTTGCGGCCGAAGATGGTGCCGGGGGATGGAAGAACTTGAAAACCGGTGAGTCGCTTGAGCGTATCGTAGCCAAGATGTCTAAGTCGCTCAAAAACGTGGTGACTACTGATGAGGTAATCGAAAAATACGGCGCAGATACCTTACGTACGTATCTGATGTTTATGGGGCCACTTGATACTGGTCGGCCGTGGGATCCTAAGGCTATTTCGGGGAACGTGCGCTTCCTCAAGCGTGCGTACTCTTTTGTCGCGGGGGATGCTGATATTGGTTTCCGAGATGTCGTAGCGCCAGCTGAGGAACCGGTGGAGGTGAAGAGGGCTATTAATAAAGCCGTAAAGAAAGTAGGTGAGGATATCGAGGCGCTGGCGTTCAATACGCCGATCTCAACGATGATGGAGCTGCTTAACACGATCGGTGATAAGCCTGTATCCAAGGATACGCTTGAGAAGTTTACACTGATCCTCTGTCCGTTTGCGCCGCACCTCGCGGAGGAGTTGTGGGAGCGCCTGGGTAATGAGGCTTCGGCAAGTCTCGCTCCGTGGCCGACTTTTGATCCAGCTCATGTAGTTGATCAAACTGTGACGGTGGTTATTCAGATAGCTGGGAAGAAGCGTGCGACGATTGATGTGCCTCCGTCGATTGATGAGGAGACGCTAAAGAGTCGGGTAATCGAGGCTATGGGCCAAACGGCGTATCCTGTGAAGGTCAGCGATCGGTTCATAACGGTGTACAATCCGGCTACGACCATTCCGCGTCTTGTGAATGTGATTTCGACCTAGGTGTTTGGACTTGCAGCGGCTTTGCGCTGCCCCGAAGCTGCTTCTGAATCTTGTTAAGGTTCGCCAAGAGCGAGGAGGAGGATTTAGGTCACATCGCCGCTCGGCGGCACCATATCCCTTATGTCGTCTCAGTTCGTGGGTTAAGGTTATGAATAGGCTTCTCTCGACGGTTCTGATTAGTTGCTCGATGTTTGCAGCGAGTGGCTGCACCAAGGATGATTCTGAGGGTGGTGGAGGCGGAGTGTGCGGCGCGATCGGTGCTAAGGTCTGGGGTGGAGAGACCTGCAATACTAAGGCGCGAAGCCCTGCAGTGCTTATATTCGCAACCGTTAAAAGCGATGGACAACGCAAGGCGGTCTCTGTTTGTTCCGGAGCGCTTATCTCGTCTAAGCATGTTCTTACGGCAGCGCACTGTATCTCGAGTATTAAAAAAGAAGCTGCAGCACGGGGCTTAGAATTTGCGGGCTGGTTAGCGTACATCGGCGGGCGAGAGGGTGAGCAGATCGAGGTCAAATCAGGTACGGCGCATCCGGATTTTTCGGGCAGAGCGAGCGACCCGAGCGATATCGGAATCTTAACGCTTGAGCGGAGTCCCAGTCCGGCTGTGGCACCGCTTCCATTGCTCGTATCAGAGGACGTCGAGGTCGGAGCAAATCTCACAGCCTACGGGTTCGGCATTGGTGAGAATCAGAAAGAGGATATTGGTGTCCTCAAAGCCGTCGAGTTTAAAGTCTCCGGATTTTTGAGAGGCAATATCTTCGTTGAGGGAGATGGCGAGTCGAGTATCTGCCAGGGTGATTCCGGTGGTCCGGCGGTTGCCGAGAACAACAATGGTAAGTCCGCTGTAGTCGCAGTATCTGCTTTCGGAGATGCTCAGGGGTGTAAATCTGCGGCTGCCTCGGCCTACGGGTTTGCCAGCGTTCAGCGCCAAGAGAATCTCGACTTTATCATGAAAGCTGCGCCAGAGGCGAAGGCAGAGTAGGGGAGCGCGGGGGGCTACTCTCAACTGCTTTAAAATCGCTCTGCTAACGGTAGCATGGCCTGAATGCAGTTGCCGATGTGTTGCTCAAGCTCGATCCCTAGTTCCTCGGCACCCTGACGGATGTCGTCACGATTGCATCCACGGGCAAAGGCCTTGTCCTTAAACTTCTTGAGCACCGACTTTACTTCGAGATTAGCGATCGAGCGATCGGGACGGACATAGACGCTTGCTGTGATTAGTCCCGACAATTCGTCGACAGCAAAGAGCGTCTTGTCGAGTAAAGTCACTCGAGGGGTGTCTGTGTACGAGGCGTGGCCCATGATAGCCGTACGCACCTCTGCCGGGTATCCAAGCTCAGTTAATATCGCGTTGCCTTTAAAGGGGTGTCCATTCGGACTGACCGGCTCTGGATACATCTCGTAATCAAAATCATGCAGCAGTCCGGTGATGCTCCAGATGTTGCGATCAACTGGGTGTCCCTGTTTTGAAAAATAGTCGGCGTACCACACCATGCAGGCCTCTACTGCGTGCGAGTGAAGGATCAGGCTTTGTGATTTGGTATACTCAATGAGTAGGCTTTCTGCTTCTTGTCGAGTTTTCATCTGCTAGAGCCTTGCTGGTTCAACGTGCGCGGTATCCGTTTGGTTTGAATAGACGTCGAGAAGTTTAAGGAGGTTCTGCAGCTGGATGCTCTGCTCTATAGCGCTGTAGGGAACGGTGATGTTGAACTGTTGTTCGCCGTCTTTGATGCTTAATGCGAGAAGCGATGAGGCGGATGCTGGGTTGCGGAGTGGAGTGAAGCCAAAAACCCCCGACTCGCGGATTAGTTGAAGCACACGGCTTGTATTCTCGCGCTCGCCTGGGTCGAGCAGCGAAGATGATGGTACGTTCCACACCGTTGGGGTGTCCCCATGGAGTGCATCTTTTACGGAAACTGTTACTCGTAAGGCAAGGTCAGCCTGCTGCGGTTCGGCTGTAGGTCCCAGCTTAGCGGCGGCTCGTTCGTACCACGCGTTAAAAGTAGACGCAGTGTCTCTTTCAATCCCTGGTTGGCCGAGGTTAAAGGCAACCAGCGCCATCGCTGTTAGGAGAATCCCAATAAGGTATTTAGGACTGCACACTGTTTTGCACAACATCCGGATAAGGATAGTAAGACTCGCAGAAGAGGTCAAACGGGAAAGACAGTGAGGGGGGCTAACTTACTGATCGCATTAGTTTGTTTGCAATATCTATAAGTGCCTCACGGGTATTCTTTTCGGGGTCTTCAATGATGGTTTCCTCAAGCTGCTTGAGCATTCGGCCCATACCCGGCCCTGCAGCCACACCGAGCGCCTTGAGGTCCTCACCGTTGATGGCGAGCTTGCCGTAGCTTGGTGTGGCCATTTTACGTTGTTCCACTTCAAGCAGGGTATCAAAGGCGTTGGCAGTGGCAGCCACTTCGCTGGGGTTAATTGTTGGAGATGAGTCGGCATCCTTAAATGCACGCCACAGGGGTAAGGTTTCTCCGAGATCCCGGATAAGCCGACGCACCCCTGCCGGGCCACAGTTGAGTGGGCGCATGTGGTGGCGGACCACAGAGCTGATTCTCTTCATGTCATCGTGGGAGAACCGTAGGTGCTCCATGCGTTCCCATGACAGCTTGGTGCTGGAGATCTCGTGAAGATAAAAGTGCCGCTCTCCGGCGGTATCGGTGCTTAGGGTGTGCGGCTTGCCGATATCGTGAAAGATAGCTGACCAGCGCAGGATACGATCTGCTGGTGTGCGATCGAGGACTGCCATGGTGTGATCAAATACGTCGTGGATGTGGTAACGATTTTGCTCAAATCCGACAGCAGGGAGGAGTTCGGGGAGTGTCCACGGCAGTGCACCGATCTCTTTGATTGTGACGATTCCGGCCGCTGGACAGGGGCTCATCAGTATCTGCTCTAACTCTTCACGGATACGTTCGACGCTGACTCGCTCAAGCGAGGAGACTAAAGCTTTCGCCGCATCCAGCGTGGCAGGATCGATCGTGCGACCGTGAGCAGGGCCAAATCGGATCATACGAAGGATGCGAAGGGGATCTTCACTAAAGCGAGCAAGAGGATCGCCTACTGCCTTGACCCGCAACGCCACAAGATCCTCCACACCACTCGAAGTGTCGATTAATGTCTGCGAGGCAACTGAAAAGGCGAGAGCATTAATCGTAAAGTCACGGCCAGAGAGATCGGTTGCGATGTCCCTCGCGTTTACTTGCGTCTCCCGATCTGCGGGTTGTCGGAACGTGGTTACCTCTAGGTGAATCCCATCGATTACTACGAGCACGGTGCCGTGTTGAATTCCTGTTTCGATCACTCGTAATTCTCGAGCAGAGCAGCGCTCGCGCACTTCCTGCGCGCTGCTGTCGGTAGCAAGGTCGAGGTCTGTTGGCAGGCCGTCGAAAAAAGAGTCGCGCACGCATCCTCCTACCAGGAATAGCTGGGCGGGGTGTAAAGCTTGGGCGAGGATTTTTACTGGCTGGGATTCGCTTAAAGCACGAAGGGCTGCCTCAGCCTCGGCCCGGCTTCGAATTGGTTTGCAAGAATGAGAACCACGAGGGTGGAATTTTTCCATGGAGTTTAATGTGTAACACCGGCAGCCAATCCGGCTTAATCGGTGTCTTGAGGAGCTTCATGTGCGCTTCCTTCGGAGTCTGCCCGCCTTTTTTGCGGTTGCAAATGGCGCATGCGCACACGATATTCTCCCACGTCGTTTTGCCACCTCGACTTCGAGGGATAACGTGATCGAGGGTGGATTCCTTCGCCGTTAATTCCTTCGAGCAATACTGGCACTGGAAGTTATCTCGAGCCAGGATGTTTGCTCGCGAGAGAGGAGGGGCACGCCGACCAGCCTTAAAGAACTTTACCAAGCGTACCACAGCAGGCGCTTTAATCGCTATTGAAACCGAGCGAATGTCGTGGTCGTACTCTTCTACTATCTCGACTTTTCCGAGAAAAAACATGCAGACGGCGTTCTGCCAAGAGATGACCCGGATCGGCTCGTAGGAGGCGCTTAGGAGGAGAACTGGACCCATACTACATTAGACGCAGCAATAGGCGGTTTTGTTACTATTTGACCTCTATTTTCAGTATGAAAGGGTCAGGGACAGTTCGCAAGTCGGATAATTAAGGTAAGGGGGTTAGGTGGTTAGCCAGGCTAAAGGGCGGGTTAATTCTACTCGCTTGAACCCATAAATTTCGGTACTTAGCTTGACATGTCGGGTACTTCCCTTTATTTTGCCGATTCGCAATCGAAGGGCCAGTAGCTCAGCTGGTTAGAGTACACGCCTGATAAGCGTGAGGTCGGTAGTTCGAGTCTACCCTGGCCCACCATGGGTTTCCTACGCCAACTTGGCTTCGCCAAGATTGGCGTGACGGCCAAGGGGGCTAGGCCCCCTGGACCCGGGGGAATCCTACGCCAAGGTGTTCCTACGGCAACTTGGCTTCGCAAAGATTGGCGTGACGGCCAGGGGGGCAGCACTCGGGCGCTTTTGGTTGCGAAAACATATCGTGGGCCTGTAGCTCAGTTGGTAGAGCACCAGCCTTGCAAGCTGGGGGTCCAGAGTTCGAATCTCTGCAGGTCCACCACGATTTCCTTTCGCGCTCGGGGCGCGTCTCAGCACAAAGAGTCCTTGTGTTTTCGTCACTAAAAAGTGTGTTCGTGGCGCGTGTGTCGCGGAGCTTCTTTTTGCCCGGTCCTTTATTTCTTCCGGATCTTAACGTAAAACAATCATCCTAAATTCGGCAGTTAAGGCGAACGAAAATGGCGCAGGTGGTTAAAAGCACCAAGGATTTTGAACTTTTCGGAGGCGCAACCCTGGCACCGTCAGGGTGAGCACCGAAAATTCAAAAGCCGCAGTGATTTTAGCCAGATGCGCCATTTTGGGGCCCGCAACTGCCGAATTTAGGG
>Ga0172372_10012431_pt1 | contig 10665 bp, 10 predicted proteins | sample LakKiv5m_2_FD_114544 | JGI IMG/M metagenome (GOLD analysis project Ga0172372, IMG submission 114544) | Freshwater microbial communities from Kabuno Bay, South-Kivu, Congo - kab_092012_9.5m | ecosystem: Environmental > Aquatic > Freshwater > Lake | place: Democratic Republic of the Congo... | reverse complement strand
CCGCTGGCGCCACACCGAAACGCTGCTGCCCGACGGCCGTGTGCTGATCGCCGGTGGAGCCGATGCCACCGCCGCCCTGGCGAGCGCCGAACTCTTCACGCCCTATGACCGCACCCCCTTGAGAACGGGCCTTTTCCCACTGCAGGGTTGAGCCGGTGCGGCCCGGGGCCGGCTGCCACGGCCGTCCGGCAGACTGATCGTTACGGCACACCAGTCCCCATCACCACGCTGCCAAACGCCAACACCGATCGGAACGCGCTGCTTCGTGCCCGCAGGGCCCTGCGCTGCCTGCCTTTTCGACTGGCGTTCTACCAGGAGCTTGAGCGGGGAGCCCTCAGCAGCCAGCAGCTGAGCGCCCGCACCGATTGGCCCCACCTGTGCCGCAGGCGCCTGGGGTCCCGCCGCTGCGAAGACCACTTCATCTGGCTGATTCAGCTGGGGGTGCTGCGGCGCGAGGTCGACGGCCAGGGCCTCACCGAGCGGGTGCGGCTCACCCCCCTAGGCCGCGAGGTGCTGGCGATCTGGACCCTTGACATTCCGGCGGCCACGCCATGGCAGCGCCTGCGCCACTGGGCGGGGCGGCGCAGGCCCCGGTTGTGAGCAGCGCGGAGCTGCATATGCGTCCCACTTACTGTGATGGCCATGGCGGCAGAGGGCACCCTCAGTCAGGCTGGTTGGTCCGTCAGTGCCACCATCCCCAAGCAGCTCGCACGGCGGTTTCATCTGGAGCCCGGCGACCGCATACACGCGATTGAGACTGAAGCAGGCATTGTGCTCATTCCCTCAAATTCTTGAGCATGGTGGTCTGCAGGGCGTTCGTCATGCAACGACCCTTGAGACAGCCCTGGCACGCCCAAGGCAACGCTGGGGGCATGGCGAACTGCACACCATCCCCGAGCTGGCAGCCGCCTATGCCGAAGCCATTGTTGTGGCCCATCCTGTTGCCGATGGCAACATGCGCAGTGGATTTCTGGTTGCCGTGGTCTGTTGGGGCCTCAATGGGTTCAGCTTCCAGGCTTTCAACGAAAGCGTTGTGCTGAACATTCGGCGACTGGCCGCAGGTGAGTTGCCATGGGCTGAGCTTGCGACCTGGTTCGGCGCTCAAAGCAGCCCCCCCACGTGACGACAAGACATCCCATCCCCTTCATGGTGCTGGGCACCAGCAGCGGTGCGGGCAAGTCGTTGATGACGGCGGCCTTGTGCCGGGTGCTGCGGCGGCGTGGCGAGACGCCTTTGCCCTTCAAAGGGCAGAACATGAGCAACAACGCCTGGGTGGATCAAGCCGGCGGCGAAATGGCTTACTCCCAGGCGCTGCAGGCCTGGGCGGCTGGCCAGGAACCCCGCTGCGCCATGAATCCGGTGCTGCTCAAACCGCAGGGCGACAGCACCAGCGAGGTGATTCACCTCGGCCAGTCGGTCGGCAGTGCCCGCGCCGAGCACTACTACCGCGACTGGTTTCGCCCCGGTTGGGCCGCGATTCGCGCTGGCCTGGCCGAGCTGCAGGCCGCCCACCCCACTGGGCGGCTCGTGCTCGAGGGAGCCGGCAGCCCTGTCGAGGTGAACCTGCAACGGCGCGATCTGACCAACCTGCGCCTGGCGCAATACCTGCGGACCCGCTGCATCCTGGTGGCGGATATCGAGCGCGGCGGCGTGTTTGCCCAGCTGGTGGGCACCTTGGCGCTGCTGCGACCGGTGGAGCGTCCGTTATTCCGCGGGCTCCTGATCAACCGCTTCCGCGGCCGACGCGAGCTATTTGATGAGGGGCGCCGCTGGCTGGAGGCCAACACCGGCATTCCCGTTCTCGGCGTGATGCCCTGGCTTAATGAGCTGTTCCCCCCCGAAGACTCACTCGATCTGCTGGAGCGGCGTGGCCGCAAACAGGGCGCCGAGATCACGATTGCCGTGCTGCGTTTGCCCTCGCTCAGCAACTTCTCCGATCTCGACCCGCTCGAGGCCGAACCCACGGTCCAGCTGCGCTGGGTGGCCCCGGGCGAAACGCTGGGCCAGCCCGACGCGGTCGTGGTGCCCGGCAGCAAACAGACCCTCCGCGATCTGGAGGCCCTCCAACGCAGCGGCTTGGGCGAAGAGGTCCGGCGTTACTCAGCAAGCACCGCTGGAAGCCACGTGTTCGGCATCTGCGGTGGTCTGCAGCTGCTGGGCCACGAACTCAGGGATCCCCAGGGTCTCGAGGGCGGCCGCGGGACCAGCGCCCAGGGCCTGGATCTGCTGCCGTTGCGCACGGTGTTCGGGGGCAGCAAGGCTCTGCGCCAACGCCACAGCCTCGCCCTCTGGCCTGGCGAGGTGCCGATCGAGGGGTTTGAGCTGCACCGCGGAGCCACCACACCGCTGGGTCCCTGCCAACCCCTGTGCCAGGACGAGGGGTTGGGCTGGGTCTCGAGCGCAATGGCAGGCACGGTGGCGGGCACCTATTTGCACGGGGTATTCGACAGCGGCCCCTGGCGGCGGCGCTGGCTCAACAGGCTGCGAGCGGCCAAAGGGTTGCCATCACTGAGCGAACGCCAACCCCACCACAGTCGTCAGCGGGAGGACCTGCTCGATCGGCTCGCCGATGCCTTTGAGCAGCACGTCAACCTGGAGCCGTTGTTGCGCGCCCCATGAAGCAGGTGCAGATCCACTGGCCCGATGGCCTCAACACCCAGGTCACCTGCGGCACGGCCTGGCTGGCAGCAGCCCGGGCAGCCGGCATCACCATTCCCACAGGCTGCCTGGGCGGCAGCTGCGGCGCCTGCGAGATCGACGTCAACGGCACCACCGTGCGCGCCTGCATCGCCACCGTGCCCGCCAGCCGCAGCGGCGCCCTGGACGTCGAGCTCGCGAGCGACCCCTACTGGTGATCTGACTGCGGATCCGGCTGGATCAAGCCGCCGCCCAACACCAACTCATCCGCGTAGAACACAGCCGCCTGTCCCGGGGTGATCGAAAACTGTTTTTCGGCGAACTGCAACCGGCAGCGATGGGGCCGCCCGGCGGCGGCATCGGCATCGGTGGCCGGCAGGGGGCTGAGCAGGGCTTTGACCGGAGCGCTTCGGTAGCGGACCTGTACGTCCACCTCGAAGGCCTCGCTGGACGGTGCGATCGAGACCCAGTTGACCGCGCCGACCACCGCCGCGGCGCGGGCGGCCCCGGCACGGGGCGCCACCACCACCCGGTTCATCGCCGCATCGAGCCGCACCACATGCAACGGCTCGCTCCACGCCACGCCGAGCCCCTTGCGCTGGCCGATGGTGAAGTGCTCAATGCCGTCGTGGCTGCCCACCACGGTGCCGTCGGTGAGCACGATCTCGCCGGCACGGGGCGGCAGGTAGGCATCAAGAAATGCCTTCATCGAACCGTGGTGATCAGCGAGGCAGAGGTCCTGGCTTTCGGGCTTTTGGGCAGTGCGCAGGCCGTGGCGCGCCGCCTCGGCGCGGGTGTCGGGCTTGGTCATCTCCCCCAGGGGAAACACCAACCGCCCCAGCACCTGCTGCGCCAGGTCATAGAGGAAATAGCTCTGGTCCTTATGGGCATCGAGCCCGCGCAGCAACTGATGGCGGCCGTTGCTGCTGTGTTCGCCGTGGCGCACCCGGGCGTAATGGCCGGTGGCGATACGGGCAATGCCGCGCTCCTTCTCGGCCCAGCGGAGCATCGGGCCAAATTTGACCTCGCGGTTGCAGCGCGAGCACGGCAGCGGGGTGATGCCATCGCCATAGCCCTGCACCAGAAAATCGACAATCTGCTGGTTGAAGTGCTCGCGGAAGTCGACGACGTGGTGCGGCACACCGAGCTGCTCGCAGATGCCGGCCGCATCGACCAATCCTTCGGCGCAGCAGGCTCCCTTGCCGCTCATCAGCCAGAGGGTGAGGCCTTCGACCTGCCAGCCGGCCTCGACCAGCAACGCCGCGGTGAGCGAGCTGTCGACCCCGCCTGAGAGCCCGACCGCCACCCGGTGCTCACCGGGCCAGCTGCGCAGCTGCTCGAGCACATGGGTACCGGCCTGGGTTGCACCGGCCTGGGTTGCACCGGCATGGGAAGGAGCAGCAGACGGCAAGGCCAAGGCGACAGGGGCGGCGCAACAGGGCCGTTGCTTCCATCATGAAACCGAGCGAGCGCCCCTGCCTTGGAAACACCCAGCTGGCCCGAGCGCGACAGCGACCATCTTCTGGTCACGGGCACGCAGATGGCCGCGCTCGAGCACCAGCTGTTCAGCAGCGGGTTGCCGGTGGAGGCGCTTATGGAGAAGGCCGCCCTGGCTGTTGTCAGGGCGATCCAGGCCGATTGGGACGACCACCTGGCTCGTCATGGCGCCGTGGTGCTCGTGGGTCCTGGTCACAACGGCGGCGACGGCCTGGTGATCGCCCGCGAACTGCAGCTGGCGGGCATCGCCACGGCGATCTGGAGCCCGTTTGAGCACCACAGACCGCTCACCGAGGCCCACCTGCGCCATGCTCTATGGCTGGGCATGACGCGGCTTGAGCAGCCACCCGACCCGTCAGATCCGGCCCTGTGGATCGATGCCCTCTTCGGCATCGGCCAGACTCGCCCTCTGGACCCAGCGCTGGCCACGCTGTTAAGCGTCCGCCGGCGGCACCAGCCCGCAGCGCTGGTGGCCGTTGACGTGCCCAGCGGCCTGGACGACCGCAGCGGCCAACCCCTGGGCCTGGTCTGGGCCCAGGCCACCCACACCTACACCATTGGCCTGATCAAACAGGGACTGGTTCAGGACCCTGCCCTGGCCGCCGCCGGACGGGTGCAACGCGTCGAGCTGGGGCTGACGCCATCGTTGCTGGCGCAGCTCGAGCCCGACACCCCCCTGGGCCTGGCCGAGGCCGATGCGCCGCTGGCGCCGCAACCGGAGCTCAATCCGGCTGCCGGCAAATACGCCCGCGGCAGGTTGCTGGTGATCGCCGGCAGCCAGGCCTACCGCGGCGCCGGCCATCTGGCGCTGCTGGGGGCCAGCGCGGCGGGACCCGGCAGCCTGCTGGCCGCCGTGGCAGCCCCCCTGGCCGAAGCCCTGTGGCAGCTGCTGCCCCATGTGGTGCTGCAACGGCAGCTGGCCTGCAACGCGAAAGGAGCCCTGTTGCTTGGTGATCTCGAGGCAACCGATCTCGAGCGGCGCGATGCCGTGCTGCTGGGACCTGGGCTCGGCCCGCTAGCGCCCGACGATCGGCCAGGCCCGCAGGCCGCGGCCGAACGGCTGGCCTGGGAGCGGCTGCAGGCCTTTGCCGGCCTGCTGGTACTCGATGCCGATGGGCTCAACCGGATCGATGTGCCCTGGATTCAGGGGCGCCGCGGCCCCACCTGGATCACCCCCCACCGCGGCGAACTGGCGCGGCTGTGGCCCGATCTCGGTGAGCTACCGGCCCTCGACGCGGCCCGCCGCGCCGCCGCCGACAGCGGCGCCGTGGTGCTGCTCAAGGGGGCCCGCAGCGTGATCGCCACCCCAAGCGGCCCCTGCTGGCAGCTGCTCGAGGCGGCTGCGGCTGCAGCCCGGGCCGGCCTCGGCGACGTGCTGGCGGGCTATGCCGCCGCCAGGGGCGCCATGGCCCTGGCCGCAGGGCACAACGGCGATGGGGTCTGGCTGGCGGCCGCTGCCCTGGAACACGCTGCGGCGGGGCTGCATTGCGCCCGAGAGCGGGGGCCTGGCGGGGTGAGCCCAGGGGCCGTGGCAAACGCATTGATGCGATCAAACAGCGAATCAGCACATAGAGCCAACACACGAAAATAACAGCATTTGAAGACAATTGAACCAACCGCAAAAAGCCTGCGGCGCAACAGGTCTGACCATCGCAAGCAATGCAGCCCAGATAACAATGTGTTGTTTTGCTCGGCAAAGCTTAAGGGTTACTGAAATCACACCCCATTCGGCGATTTCAACGGGAGAGTCATCCCCACGTGATGGAGTGGCGATGACCGCCTCAACGCTGCAGGGAAGTGACAGCAGTCGCCGTCGCAGCAGCGACCCGATCAGCTGGTACCTCACCACCATCGGTCGCGAGCCGCTGCTGACCGCCGCCGAAGAGATCGAACTGGGCAACCAGGTGCAGGCGATGATGCGCCTGGTCGAAGGGGGCGAACGCACGTTCAGCGACCAGGAACGCAAGACCATCCGCATCGGTCGCCGCTCCAAGCAGCGCATGATGAAGGCCAATCTGCGCCTGGTGGTCAGCGTTGCCAAGAAGTACCAGGGCAAGGGCCTCGAACTGCTCGATCTGATTCAGGAAGGCTCCCTCGGCCTGGAGCGGGCGGTCGAAAAGTTCGACCCAACCCGCGGCTACAAGTTTTCAACCTATGCCTTCTGGTGGATCCGGCAGAGCATGACCCGGGCGATCGCCTGCCAGTCGCGCACGATCCGGCTACCGGTACACCTGGGTGAACGGCTGAGCGCCATCCGCAAGGTGAGCCTCGACCTGGCCCACAAGCTGGGGGCCATGCCCAGCCGCCGCGAGATTGCCGAGGCCATGGACATGCCGCTTGAGGAGCTCGATGGCCTGCTGCGCCAGTCGCTCACCACATCGAGTCTCGATGCCCCGGTCAACGGAGACGAGGGGCGCAGCTTCCTGGGCGATCTGATCGCCGACAGTGCCGACGAAGAACCGCTTGAGCGGGTCGAGCGGGGCATTCATCAGGAGCAACTGGGCCGTTGGCTCAGCCACCTCAGCGATCAGGAGCGGGAGGTGCTGCAGCTGCGCTTCGGGCTTGATGGCGAAGAACGGCACACCCTCGCCGAGATCGGCCGGCAGCTCGATGTTTCACGCGAGCGGGTACGCCAAGTGGAGCTCAAGGCCCTACGCAAGCTGCGCAACCTGACCCGGCGCATTCCCAGCAGCCTCTGAGCGTGGCTATCCCACAGTCTGGGGCTCAGTCCTCAGCCCAGATGTAACGGGTGAGCTCTTCGGGCTTGGGCTCGGGCGCGGCCAGGGCGAACTCGACGCAGTCGGCGACGTGGGCATCGATCTCCTTGTCGATGGCTGCGAGCTCCTCGCTGCTCACCAGTGACTGGCTGACCAGTTGGGCGGCCAATCGCTTGATCGGATCACGCTTGCCCCAGAACTCTTTCTCTTCGGCTGCGCGCAGCTCGTCGGGGTCGGCCAGCGAATGGCCGCGGTAGCGGTAGGTGAGGCACTCGAGCAGGGTCGGGCCCTCACCGGCGCGGGCCCGATCGATGGCGCGCTGGGCTGCGGCACGCACGGCCAGCACATCCATGCCGTCGACCTCTTCGCCCGCCATACCGAAGGCAGCCGCCTTGCGCCAGATCTCGGGGTCACTGGTAGCGCGGTTGTGGTCCATGCCGATGGCCCACTTGTTGTTCTCGACCACAAACAGGATCGGCAGCTTCCACAGCGCCGCCATGTTGAGGCACTCGTAGAACTGCCCGATGTTGCAGGTGCCATCACCGAAGAAGGCGGCGGTGACGGCATCGCTGGACGCATCGCCAAGGGCATCGCGCTTATAGCGGCTGGTGAAGGCCGCGCCCAGGGCTACCGGAATGCCTTCGCCGATGAAGGCATAGCCACCCAGCAGGTGATGCTCCCTGGAAAAGAGGTGCATGGAGCCACCGCGTCCCTTGCTGCAACCCGTCTCCTTGCCGAACAGCTCACTCATGACCTCACGCGCCGGCACGCCACAGCTGAGGGCGTGAACGTGGTCGCGATAGGTGCTGCAGAACCAGTCGTACTGCGGCTTCATCGCCTTGATGACACCCGTGCTGACAGCCTCCTGGCCGTTGTACAGATGTACGAAGCCAAACATCTTGCCGCGGTAATACATCTCGGCGCATTTGTCTTCAAAGCGCCGCCCCAGCACCATGTCGCGGTACAGCATGAGGCCGTCTTCGCGGCTGACTTCAGCGGGCGTGGCCGGATAGAGATTCTCGAGCCTTTCAGCGTGGGGGCCCGCCACATGGGTGGAATCGGCTGAGCAGGAGGGCGCACCGGAGGCGGCCGCAAGATCAGCGCTCGTGTCTGCCTGGGTCATTGACCAACTGTACGGGGTCCGTTCACAACTTCCTGCCATCCACGAGCCAAAACCGCTGACACTGCCTACAGTCAGCCACCAGCGAAACGCCAGGGTTGGAACTGCCGATCGATCACTTCCGGTTGCTCGGTGTGGGTCCCTCCACCGACGCCCGGGGGGTGCTGGAGATGCTGCAGCAGCGCCTCGACCGGCTGCCCGAGCACGGTTACAGCCTCGAGACCCTCGATGCCCGCGGCGAACTGCTGCGCAGCAGCGCCGACCTGCTGAGCGACCCGGCACGCCGCAGCCGCTACGAAACCGATCTGACCTCCCTCAGTGCGGCGGGCACCAATGTCATTCCGGCACTCGACATTCCCAGCAGCCTTGAGGTGGGTGGCCTGCTGCTGTTGCTCGAAGCGAGCCAACCGCTCGAGTGCTTCGAACTGGCCAGCCGCAGCCTGCAACCGCCCCGGGCCCCCGCCCTGGGCAGCAGCCGCGAAGCCGACCTGACCCTGGTGGCGGCCCAGGCCTGCCTGGCCGGTGCCGCCGATCTGCAGAACCAGCGGCTCTACGAGGCCGCCGCCCAGCTGTTGCTGCAGGGCCAGACGCTGCTGCAGCGCATGGGCCAGCAGCCGCGGCTGCGCCAGAAACTGGGCGAGGCCCTCGACAGCCTGGCGCCCTACCGGGTGCTGGATCTGCTGAGCCGCCCACTCACCGCCGCCAGCGAGCGCGCTGAAGGTCTGCGACTACTGGACGAGCTGGTGCAACGCCGCGGCGGTCTCGAGGGCAGCGGCGACCTGCGCCTGAGCCAGGACGAATTTCAGACCTTCTTCAGGCAGATCCGCGGCTTTCTCACCGTTCAGGAACAGGTGGATCAGTTCACTGCCTGGGCTGCCGGATCAGCCACCGCCGACTTTCTGGCGACCACGGCCCTGACCGCCTCAGGGTTCGTGCAACGCAAACCCGAACGCATCGAAGCGGCACTGACGCGACTGGAAGCAAGCTCCCAAAGCGGCACCGAAACCCTCATGGCCGCCCTGCAGCTGCTGCTCGGCAGGGTCGGGCAGGCCCAGCAGAGCTTCCTCGCCGGAGCCAGCCCCGAGCTACTCGCCTGGGCCGCCCAGCAGGGGGAGGACCCGCTGGTGCAGCTCTGTGCCTACGCCCGAGACTGGCTCGCGCGGGATGTGCTGCCGGGCTACCGCGACCTTGAGGCCGATGCCGACCTCGAGGCCTACTTTGCCGATCGCGATGTGCAGATGTACATCGAGCGGCACGACCCGGCTCCACGCCCCCAGGCCGGCCTGGCCACACCAGCCGTCGCACCTGAGCCGGTCGCGACCAACCCCTTTGCCTCGCTGTTGGGTGGCCTTGGACTGCAGGGCCCTCCGCCCGAAGCCCTGCTTGATGACGACGGGGATGACATCGACGGGGTGGACGACCCTTCTGTCGACACCGATTCCGGTTTCGATGACGGTGACTTCGACGCCGCTGACTTCAACGCCGCTGACTTCGAGGCCGCTGACAAACAGCGGCAGCTCTGGCCCTGGAGTGGGCTGGACCTAGGCCAGCGCCTGCATGGGTTGCTGCGCCCCCAGTCGATCGCGCTGGTGGCGATGGGCCTGGGCGTGCTGGTGGGTGCCGCAGCCCTGACGGTGCGGCACCCATGGCGCCAGCCCAGGCCGATCGTCGTGGTCCCGGCACCAACACCGGCCCCGCCGCCGCCCGCCACGCCTGCTGCGCTGCGGCCATCGCCCCAGCTACCTCTGACGGCGGCAGAACCCAGCGAGGCCGAACTCAGGGGTCTGCTCGAGGCCTGGCTGTCGGCCAAGGCCAGCGTGCTGGCGGGACGGAGCAGTGCCCTGCCCCTGGCCGAACTCGCCCGCGAGACCCAGGTTGAGCGCCTCGAAGCCGAACGCCGCAGCGATGCTTCCCGCGGCGAAACCCAGACGATCGAGACCCGCATCACAGCCCTCGAGGTGCTGCAGCGCAGCCCCAGCCGCATCGCCCTGAGGGCATCGCTCGACTACAGCGACAGACGCCTCGGCAGCGACGGTGCCGTGCTCGATCGCACCCCGGCCACCAGCCTGACCAACCAATACGTCTTTGCCCGCGACGGCCAGAGCTGGCGCTTGGTGGCCTTTGGCCGGGACGGCTGAGGCGGCGGCGACCCCAGGCTCTCCGTCTTTTTACGATCGGGCAACTTTCCGCCTGCAGGTCCGGTGTTCGACGAGCTCTCCCAACGGTTCGAAGAGGCCGTCAAAAGCCTGCGCGGCCAGGCCAGCATCAGCGACACCAACGTCGAGGGCGCCCTCAAGGAGGTGCGCCGGGCCCTGCTCGAAGCCGACGTCAGCCTTCCTGTGGTGCGCGAGTTCGTCGACGAGGTGCGCCGCAAAGCCGTCGGCACCGAGGTGGTGCGCGGCATCAGTCCCGATCAGAAGTTCATCCAGGTTGTTCACGAGCAGCTCGTCGAGACCATGGGCGGCGAGAACGCACCCCTGGCGGCCGGCGGCACGGCGGGCGCTCCTTCGGTGGTGCTGATGGCTGGCCTGCAGGGGGCCGGCAAGACCACCGCCACCGCCAAGCTGGGCCTGCACCTCAAGGACCAGGGCCGCAAGACCCTGCTGGTGGCCGCCGACGTCTACCGGCCCGCCGCCATCGACCAGCTGCAGACCCTGGGCGGCCAGATCGGCGTCGAGGTGTTCAGCCTGGGGG
>Ga0172372_10012428_pt1 | contig 10666 bp, 7 predicted proteins | sample LakKiv5m_2_FD_114544 | JGI IMG/M metagenome (GOLD analysis project Ga0172372, IMG submission 114544) | Freshwater microbial communities from Kabuno Bay, South-Kivu, Congo - kab_092012_9.5m | ecosystem: Environmental > Aquatic > Freshwater > Lake | place: Democratic Republic of the Congo... | reverse complement strand
TTCTTTTGTTGGTACTTCGCCTGCATCTTAAGAAAATGCGACAACAAGAAGTAACACCAGAAGAAAAAGCTAGTGCAGACGAAGCTCTCAAAAAGCTGGGTCTGAGTTTGGAGGATGCTTTAGCAAAAGCATCAACTTTACTTAAATAAGTTTTCTCTATCGGGGTCCTTGTTTTTTTCAGGGCCCCTTTTTATTTGTTGTTATTGACAAATTTGTATGAATTTTTTATACTATAAGCACTAATTTAATAATCACCTCTAAGAAATTCGGCGGATTTAAAGGTGGCCGTCGAGCCCATTGAGTAAATTGGGTTAAAACCGCTTTTTTTGTTGAAAATGGCAAATTAAGCTTTTATAAATATGGAAGACAAAAATCAGGAGCCGCTGGACGATTTTGCTAAATTACTGGAAAAAGACAGTATCAAAATCCCGCAAGTCGGTGACATTGTTAAGGGGACGGTCGTAGCCGCTTCTAAAGCCGAGGTTAAGTTAGATGTGGACGGTGTTTTGTTGGGTATTATCCGCGGTCCGGAACTTTATAATGAGGTTAAGGAATTTTCTGATTTAAAACCTGGTGACGAAATTGAAGCTGCGGTTATTGATGCGGAAAATGAGAATGGCGAATTAGAATTATCCTTTCGCTTAGTCGGTCAGGAAAAGGCCTGGAATCAATTACGCCAAGCTCTTAAAGATAAGACTACGGTTAAGGTTAAAATCATGGATGCTAATAAAGGCGGTCTTTTAAGCCGGTATTGTCAGATTGATGGCTTTTTGCCCGTTTCCCAGTTAGCTCCGGAGAATTATCCGCGTATTTCCGGCGGCGATAAGAGTAAGATTTTAGAAAAATTAAAATCGTTTGTCGGTTCGGAATTTGAAGTGACGGTCATTACTTTAAGCGAAGAAGACAATAAGATTATTTTCAGCGAAAAGGATGTCTGGAATAAGAGACAAAAACCCGCGCTTGATAAGTATCAGATCGGAATGGCGGTCGACGGTCGGATCACGGCGATTACTAACTTTGGCGTCTTTGTTTCTTTCGGCGAAAATATCGAAGGTTTGATTCATATCTCCGAGTTAGCCTGGCAGAGAATCGAATCCCCTAATGAAATGTATAAGGTTGGTGATCGAGTAAAAGCAGAAATTATTTCTATTGACGGCGCGAAGGTTTTCTTAAGCGCTAAGAAATTGTTAAAGGATCCGTGGCTAGAGGCGAGCGCTAAATATCAGATCGGTCAGGTCGTGCCGGGCACAATCCTTAAAGTTAATCCTTTCGGATTATTCGTCAAACTTGATGATGAAATCCATGGCTTAGCTCATATCAGCCAATTAAATTTAAATGTTAAAGATAAGATCACGGAATTATTTAAATCTGACGAAGTGAAAGATTTTACAGTCGTTAGCATTTCTCCGAGCGAGCATCGCCTAGGTTTAAAATTAGCGGAAGAAGGAGATAAGGAAGCGAGCGCCGCTAAAAAAGAAAAGGTAGAAAAACCTGCTAAAGCTAAAAAGACAGAAACAAAAAAAGAAGTCGCGGCAGAGGCAGAAGCGGAAGAAGCGGGAGAAGCTAAGAAGGCTAAGACTGCTAAAAAAGCCAAATAAGATAGCTCAAGATTTTTATTCTTCTAAAAATGCCCGTAAAAACGGGCATTTTTAGCACCGTAGTGTAGCATTAAGATAATTTTTGGCGATTGCCAAGACCGGATTTTTATTCTATAATAAAGACAAAATTAACCTATTATCATCATGAAAAAATTAATAAAAAACTTTCTTATATTTTTCTTAATTTTTCTGGTTATCGCCGGAATTTTTAGTTCGCTGACTAATACCGGATCCGAACCGGAAGTAGTCGGGCTGGAGTCTTTAATCAGTCAGATTAATGCCGGGCAAGTCGCGGAAATTGTTGTGACCGGCAATAAGATAAATACGACGTTAGTCGACGGCAAAAAAGAAACGGTACAAAAAGAAGCAACAGAATCTTTATCGACTCTTTTAAATAATTTTAAAGTTGATGCCACCAAACTGGCAGTCGTTAAAATATCGGTTAAAGATGAAAGTGGCTTGGAATATTGGTTGAGCAATATTGTCCCCCTCGTTTTACCGTTTTTACTAGTCGGTGTGCTCTTATATTTTATGATGCGCGGTTTACAGAATGCTAATTCGCGCGCTATGAGTTTTGGTCAATCTACCGCTAAAGATTTTGCGCCGGATGAAAAAAATCGTACTACGTTTAAGGATGTGGCCGGGGCCAAGGAGGCTAAGGAAGAGCTCAAAGAAATCGTTGAATTTTTACGATTCCCGAAAAAATTTCATGAGCTAGGAGCAAAAATTCCGCGTGGCGTATTATTATTAGGCGCGCCGGGAACAGGTAAAACACTTTTGGCGCGTTCGGTTGCCGGGGAAGCGCAAGTCCCGTTTTTCCATATGTCCGGTTCGGAGTTCGTCGAGATGTTCGTTGGCGTCGGCGCTTCACGTGTTAGATCATTATTTCAAAAAGCGAAGAAGAATGCTCCTTGTATTCTGTTTATCGATGAAATAGACGCCGTCGGACGCCGTCGCGGCGCGGGACTGGGCGGTAGTCATGATGAGAGAGAACAGACACTTAATCAGATCTTGGTGGAGATGGACGGTTTCGAGCCGACTCAGAATATTATTGTTATTGCCGCGACGAATCGACCCGACGTTTTAGACCCGGCTCTATTGCGCCCCGGTCGTTTTGACAGACGAGTCATGATTGATTTACCTGACTTGAAAGATCGCGAAGAAATTCTTAAGGTCCATTGTCGCAAGAAACCTTTAGCTAAAGAAGCTGATTTAAAAATGATTGCCGAGAGAACGTCGGGCTTTTCTGGCGCGGATTTGGCCAACATCTTGAATGAGGCGGCGATTTTAGCGGCGCGTAATAATAAGAAGGAAATAGTGAACGGTGATTTATTCGAAGCGATTGAAAAAGTTATGATCGGTCCGGAGCGCAAGAGCCGTATTATTACCGATAAAGAAAAGAAAATTACTGCTTATCATGAGGCAGGTCATGCCTTGGTCGCGCATTTTTTGCCGGGCATGGATCCGGTCCATAAAGTTTCCATTATTGCGCGCGGTTCCGCCGGCGGATATACTTTAAAAGTTCCGACCGAAGACCGGCATATGCATGCGAAGTCGGAATTTATTGGGGAGATTGCCGTTCTTTTAGCTGGGCATTTAGTAGAAAAAGATATATTTGGCGAAGTGACGACGGGGGCGACTTCTGACTTGCGCCGGGCGACCGCCTTAGCGCGTCGTTTAGTCACTGATTACGGCATGAGCGATCATTTAGGACCGCGCACTTACGGCGAAAAGGAAGAGATGATCTTCTTGGGTCGAGAAATCCATGAACAGCGCGATTATAGTGAAAAAGTCGCGGAAAAAATTGATGAAGAAATTGCTAGTTTTATTAAGCAAGGCGAAACTAAAGCCGCCGGCATCGTGGCCGAGCATAAGGCGGATCTAGAAAAGATAGTTGCGGTTTTATTAGAGAAAGAAACCATAGAGAAATCCGAATTTGAAAGTATTGTCGGACCTAAACCGCAGAACGCATAATTTATTGACTAATCAATGTATTCGGTTATACTGAGATTAGGTTATTTAATTAATAAAAAATTAAAATTATATGGCTAATCCTAAAAAACAGAAAACTCACGCCGCGACTCATAAGGGTCGTGCCCACTTAGCTTTGAAGAAAAAAGTTTTGAACAAATGTCCAAAGTGCGGTCAGGCCGTCAAACCGCATACCATGTGCGCCGTTTGCGGCAGTTACCGCGGCAAGGAGATTGTTAAGGTTAAATTGAAGGCGGCTAAGAAGAAATAATTATGTCTAATCGTCATTTAGCGCGTACCATCGCCCTGCAAACTCTGTTCGCTTGGGATTTTAATGGTCAGAAGGATGGCGATATTGAGCATTTAATTGCCGATAATTTTTCTAACTTCGCGCCTAATTTTGATGACGGCGGTTTTGTAAAGAGTCTGGTTTTGGGCGTACGAGATAATCTGCCGATTATCAATAAATATATTGTGAAATATGCGACGGAGTGGCCGCTTGATCAGATTACTACTGTCGATCGTAATATTTTACGCCTTGGCATCTATGAATTATTATTTACCGCTATTCCGCCTCGCGTCGCCATTAACGAAGCTATCGAAGTGGCGAAAAGTTTTGGCAGCGACGCTAGTAGTAAATTTGTGAACGGAGTTTTAGGGGCTTTATATAATGATGAACCGGAGATTCAGGTTCGGGACAATAAAGAAGAGGTTGAGGCGGCTAAGCAGGAAGAGAGCGGCAGCGCCACGCCGGAAGATACTAAAAGTTAATCGTCAGCGCCTTGACTGGCGCTGGTATTTTTTATGGGTATTAGCGATCTAGCAAAATTACAAAAAAGATTAGGGGTGAAATTTAAAAATGATGGCTTGTTAAAACAGGCCTTGGTTCATCGTTCTTATTTGAACGAACACCCGGATTTTAAGATGGGCCATAACGAACGTCTGGAATTTTTAGGTGATGCCGTTTTAGAGATAGTCGTGACGGAATTTTTATATCTTAATTTTACGGAGACGCCGGAGGGCGATTTGACTAATTGGCGCGCGTCTTTAGTTAACGCAAAGATGCTTTATGAAATTGCGCGCGAATTGAATATTGAAGAATGCTTATATTTATCAAAAGGAGAGTCGCGGGATAAGAATAAAAAATCACGGCAATTTATTTTAGCTAACGCCGTGGAAGCGATTATTGGTGCGATTTATCTCGATTTAGGGCTAGAAACCGCTAAGAGTTTTATTTTAAAGAACGTCGTTTCCAAGCTCGATGATATTTTACGCAACCAGTCTTACCTCGACCCTAAGTCTCATTTCCAGGAGAAAGCCCAGGAAGTGCGCGGTATTACCCCTCACTATCAGATTCTTGATGAAGAAGGACCGGATCACGCCAAGATCTTCACTGTCGGTTTATATTTAGACGAAGAATTGGTCTCAACCGGTCAGGGATCTTCTAAACAAGAAGCGCAGGTTGACGCGGCTGCGAAAGGGGTTAAAAAAATGGCATGGTAATCATTAATTTTCCGTTTTAGAGCGGGCCATAATTTTATGGACATCAATAATCTTTTAAAATTAGCCGCAGAAAAAAAAGCCTCCGATATCCATTTGCTCTGTAATTATCCGCCAATTCTGCGCGTTGACGGAAAATTATTTGATTTGAATAAGATAGTGCCGGACGGTAATTTTACGCGACTGGCTGCTAGCGATCTGGAAGGATTTTTAGAAATGATGCTGACCAAAGAACAGAAGGCCAGCTTTTTAAATAAGCGGGATTTAGATATCGGCTATCAGATAGATAACTATCGTTATCGAATTAATTGTTTTTTCGAAAAAAACAATATTGCGATTACCGCCCGAGTCATCAAAGAAAAAATCCCTACTCTAGAAGAAATTGGCATGCCGCCGGTGGTTAAAGATCTATTAGATTTGCCGCAAGGATTTATTTTAATCACTGGTCCGACCGGATGTGGTAAGTCTAGCACCTTGGCGGCTATGATTAATCATATTAATAGTCTGCGCAGCTGTAATATAATAACGCTTGAAGATCCGATTGAATATGTCTTTACGCCAGATAAGAGTATTATTTCGCAGCGTCAATTAGGAAGCGACATGCTGACTTTCGCCAGCGGTTTAAAGCACGTCTTACGCCAGGATCCTAACGTTATCATGCTTGGCGAGATGCGCGATTTAGAAACAATCGCGACCGCCGTGACTTTAGCAGAAACCGGACATCTAGTCTTAGCGACCTTGCATACTGATAGCGCGGCGCAAACTGTCGATCGTATTATCGATATTTTCCCGCCCTATCAACAGGGACAGATCAAGTCGCAGCTCTCTAACGTCTTGTCGGCAGTTATTTCTCAACGTCTCTTGCCGCGGCGTAGCGGCGGACGTGTTGCGGCGCGGGAAATTTTAATCAATAATGCTGCTGTTGCTAATTTAATCAGGGAAGGGAAAATTGCCCAGATTAAAAGTACTATAGAAACAAGTTCATCCATTGGCATGATTACTTTAGACCGTCATATTAAGCAACTGTATCAAGCGGGGGAAATAGAGAGAGATGTTGCTTTGGCTCAAATTAGCGATCCACAGATGCTAGATAGTTAAATTTTATTCTAAGATTATTGTTACTAAAAATGGCCAAAATTAGGCTATTTTTAGTAGGGTTGAGAGCCCTTGACATTATTTTTAAAACAGTTATAATTGTTATCAGTTTTAACAGGGCTAGAAAAGCTCAAAATATATGAGAAAAACTTTAAGTTTCCGTTTCCATAAGCGATTCTAATTAATTGTCTATTTTGCGATTACTTAGAACCGCCTACCAGCGGTTTTTTTGCGCCCTGTGTCCCTTAACAATTCATGTTAGAGTAAAGACATCAAAAATATAAAGTAAGAATGATATTTTATCTTTTGTTCTCAATTTTTCGTCCGAGGACAAGAGGCTGTAATAAAATATCAAATCACACGCTTTTGTAGCTTTGTAAATAAAAGCGTGGGAAAATCACAGTAAGAGTATACGGTGGATGCCTTGACATAAGAAGACGATGAAGGACGTAGCAGCCTGCGATAAGCTGCGGTGAGGTGGCAAGCAACCTTTGACCCGCAGATCTCCGAATGGGGAAACCCCCTCTCTTGAAGAGAGAGGAAGCCCTGCCTTTTAGGCGGGCCGGAAGACCCGGTGAACTGAAACATCTTAGTAGCCGGAGGAAAAGAAAATACTAATCATTCCCTAAGTAGTGGCGAGCGAAAGGGGAGGAGTCTAAACCGAAATAACTGAGAAGCGAGCTTAGTTCGCTAAGCTTTCTTCAGAAGGTTCTGAAACCATATGTTTTCTCGGTGTTGCAAGATATGAGCGCTTATTTTTCAGAAGAATAAGGCGAAGTAAAAAAAGACATTTCTTAGTTGAATGAGCTGGAAAGCTCAGCCAGAGACGGTGATAGCCCGGTAAACGAAAAGATTTGACTCTTCGTGGCTCATGTTCTTAAGTAGGGCGGGACTCGTGAAATTCCGTCTGAAGCCAGGTCGACTATGACCTAAGACTAAATACTTCTTATGATCGATAGTGAACAAGTACCATGAGGGAAAGGTGAAAAGCATCCCGTTGAGGGAGGTGAAATAGTACCTGAAACCATATACTTACAAAGAGTCGGAGCCTCGCAAGGGGTGACGGCGTGCCTATTGAAGAATGAGCCAACGAGTTTGTTCTATGTGGCTTGCATAATCTCCGTCTGGAGAGCATGCAGAGTGAAAGCGAGGGTTAATAGCCCGCATTGTGCTTCACTTTTACGCATTAATTAATTTTAGTGCGTTAAAGTGAAGTACACGTCGCATGGACAAGACCCGAAGCCGGGTGATCTAACCATGAGCAGGTTGAAGTTCGTCGAAAGACGGATGGAGGACCGAACCCATTAGCCGTGCAACACTATGGGATGACTTGTGGTTAGCGCAGAAATTGTAATCGAACTCGGCAATAGCTGGTTCTCCTCGAAATAGCTTTTGGGCTAGCCTCGGATGTTGATCTCAGGGGGTAGAGCACTGGATGAGGGCGGGTCGCAAGATACCGTCTTCAATCAAACTCCGAATACTTGAGAGTGGAATCCGGGAGTCAGACTATGGGCGCTAAGGTCCATCAGTCAAAAGGGAAACAGCCCTAATCGCAAGCTAAGGTCCCTAAATCAAGACTAAGTGTAAAAGGTGGTGTTGTGACTACGACAGTTAGGAGGTTGGCTTAGAAGCAGCCATCCTTTAAAGATAGCGTAATAGCTCACTAATCAAGTTGTTTCGCGCCGAAAATTTATCGGGGCTAAGTCTTGTACCGAAGCTGCGAACTTTCTGAATTTATTCAGGGAGTGGTAGAGGAGCATTCCTTCCAGCGTCGAAGTCGCGTCGTGAGGCGCGGTGGAGCGGAAGGAAGGGAGAATGTTGGCATGAGTAGCAAAAAGGCGGGCAAAAACCCCGCCCATCGAAAACCTAAGGTTTCCTGGGCAACGAAAATCGACCCAGGGTTAGTCGATCCTAAGGCGCAACCCGTGTAGTGCGGGTGCCAGCCGATGGATGAGACGGTTAATATTCCGTCACTACTGTTGTTTTCCGAAGGGGGGACGCAGGTCTAAAGTTTAAGCGTGCTATGGTATGTACGTTCCTGGTTTCAAGAAACGGCTTAGGTAAATCCGGGCCAATAGTTTCAAGAGATTGAGAAGAGATGAAGCCGCAAGGTGGAGTCAATTTAAGTAGCAGATCTGACTAGAAAAACCTCTAGGGCTAAGGCAATAGTAATCGTACCGTAAACCGACACAGGTAGGTGAGGCGAGAAGCCTCAGATGTACGAGAGAAACTTCGTTAAGGAACTCGGCAAAACAGCGGCCGTAATTTAGAGATAAGGCCTGCCCCAGCAATGGGGCCGCAGCTAAAGAGCCCAAGGGACTGTTTATCAAAAACATAGCTCTCTGCTAACTCGCAAGAGGATGTATAGAGGGTGATGCCTGGCCAGTGTCCGAACGTTAAGAGGAGAGGTTAACACTTCGGTGTGAAGCTTTGAATCCAAGCGCGGATGAACGCCGGCGATAACTATAATCGTCCTAAGGTTTTGCAATTTATTATTAGATTGCAAAAGGACTGGGACGATTGTAGATTGATAAGCAAAAATACGTTGCCTAGCTATAGTGAAAGCTGTAGTTGTCATTAAATATTCAGTAAAATGCGTGAAAATCCTCAAAAGATTTAAGGTACTCAGGGTTGTCGACCAAGAGTAAAAATCCTTGAATACACGGGGCAAACGCGCAGGATTAAAAAATCCTCAGAGACTTAAAAACTGAGACTCTAAAATATGAAGATAAATCCCTATTGGGTCAGCGGATTTGTCGATGGTGAAGGGACGTTTTATGTTGGCATTAACAAAAACGATACGATGAAAATTAGATTTCAAGTATTGCCGGAATTTCGAATAGTCCAGCATGAACGTGATATCCAATTATTATACGCTTTAAAGAAATATTTCGGCGTCGGCGTGGTCAGAGTAAATCACGATACCCGATACGAGCTAAGGATCAGATCTTTGGAGCATATTAATAAGATTATTATTCCCCACTTTGACAAATATCCCTTGCTAACCCAAAAGAAATTTGATTTTTTTAAGTTTAAAGAGATTATTAAACTGATGAATCAAGATCAGCATTTATCGATCGATGGCACTAAAAAAATTGTTGCTATCGCTTCTAAAATGAATAGACAGGAGAAAACAATGGCTCCGAAAATTTTAGAAGAGTTAAACTCATATCACGAGTAAGATAAAGTCCGTTCTTAATAGAAATATTAAGCAAGTGAAGAGCGAAATTCCTTGTCGGGCAAGTTCCGACCTGCACGAATGGCTTAACCACTTGGGCACTGTCTCAACGAAGTACTCGGTGAAATTGCAAGACGAGTAAAGATGCTCGTTAACCACAGTTGGACGAAAAGACCCCGTGAAGCTTTACTACAACTTGATATTGAATTAGGAATATATATGTTCAGAATAGGTGGGAGCCTTCGGGCGCCAGTGAGATACCACCCTTGTCTATTTTTAATTCTCACCCTGAGATTCAGGGGACAGTGTCTGGTGGGTAGTTTGTCTGGGGCGGATGCCTCCCAAAAAGTAACGGAGGCGTTTACAAAGGTCGGCTATCCCGGAATGGAAACCCGGGAGATAGTGTAAAGGCACAAGCCGGCTTTACTGCGAGACCTACAAGTCAAGCAGTCGCGAAAGCGGAACTTAGTGATCCGACCATTCAATATAGGATGGTGGAAGCTCATCGGATAAAAGCTACTCCGGGGATAACAGGCTAGTCAGGTCCAAGAGTCCACATCGACGACCTGGTTCGGCACCTCGATGTCGGCTCGTCGCATCCTGGGGGTGGAGAAGCTCCCAAGGGTTGGGCTGTTCGCCCATTAAAGCGGCACGCGAGCTGGGTTCAGACCGTCGTAAGACAGGTCGGTCTCCTATCCACTGTGGTCGTGGAAACTTGAAGAGGCCCTTCCTTAGTACGAGAGGACCGGGAAGGACGAAGCTCTAGTGTACCTGCTGTTCTACCAAGGGCATTGCAGGGTAGCTACCTTCGGTTAAGATAAGCGCTGAAAGCATCTAAGTGCGAAGCTGTCTCTAAGATTAGGTTTCACAGACTGGTTAGAGAATATAACCTTGATAGGCCGTACGTGTAAGTCTAGTAATAGATTGAGCGGAGCGGTACTAATAAGTCGTTTGATTTTCCCACACTTTTATTTTATAACGCCGTTTCTGATACTTTACTCTACGCGAATTGACAATGGTAAAACTATATAAAAGACACCATTGTTCTGGTGGTTTGAGCGGAAGGGTCATACCTGATCCCATCCCGAACTCAGAAGTCAAGCCTTCCAGCGCCGATGATACTTGGGCCTGAGCCCTGGGAAAGTAGGTCGCCGCCAGAACAATGGTGTTTTTTTGTTGGGGAAAAATAAGGCCTGATGTTATAATATTTATAGATAATTATTTGTTTTTATGCCCCTTATTAAATCCATCTCCGGTATCCGCGGTACGATCGGTGGGATGCCGGGAGAAAATTTAACTCCTTTAGATATTCTTAAATTTAGCG
>Ga0172372_10012426_pt1 | contig 10667 bp, 10 predicted proteins | sample LakKiv5m_2_FD_114544 | JGI IMG/M metagenome (GOLD analysis project Ga0172372, IMG submission 114544) | Freshwater microbial communities from Kabuno Bay, South-Kivu, Congo - kab_092012_9.5m | ecosystem: Environmental > Aquatic > Freshwater > Lake | place: Democratic Republic of the Congo... | reverse complement strand
CGCGTCCCTGCACGTTGGCCTGCACCACCAGGCGGCGCACACCGTTCTCGCGCAGGACCTGGTTGGGCCCCTGTGTCTCCTCGACGCGCGCCAGATCCCCCAGGGGCACCTTGCCGGCGGGGCTGTCGACCAGCAGGACGGCGAGCGAGGCGACCGCGAAGACGACGTAGCCGGTCATCAGCACCCGTCGGTGGCCCCACCGGTCGCCGGCGGCGCTCGCCGTCACGAGCAGGCCGGCGAGGACGAGCGAGTAGGTGTCGACCATCCACAGCAGCTGGGTCGAGCTGGGACGCAGGTCGGTGGAGATCGCGGGGAGCGCGACGTTGAGGATCGTCATGTCCATGACGACGACGAGCAGGCTCAGCGAGAGCACGCCGAGGCCCCACCAGCGCCGCGGGTCGCGCGGTGGTGGCGGGGGTGGTCGGGGCGAGGGTGGTCATGAGGGACTGTCCGTTCGGGCGGTGGGCGCGGGGTGGTCGACCCCGTCGAGGTAGGTGCGGAGGGTGAGCTCGGCGAGCTCGCTCGGGGCGACGTCGCCGTAGCGGCGGGCGTCGTTGGCGGCGATGGTGAGGCCGAAGAGCACGTGGTTGAGCCAGGCGGCCGGGACGTCGTCGCGCAGGACGCCGCAGCGCTGCGCCGAGGCCAGGAAGGCCGTCTCGCGGGCGACGATCGCGTGCACCTGCGCCGCGAGGTCGGGGTCGGCCTCCATCTCGGGATGCGTGAGGACGAAGCTGAAGTCGGCGGCGTCCGCGACGTAGCGGGCGACCAGGTCACCCAACGCGGCGCGGTGGGCCGCGGGGTCCGAGCCCGCCGCGGCATCCTCGGCCCCGCTCGCGCGCAGCGAGGTGTCGTACCGCTCCAGGGACCGGCGGCAGATCTCGTGCAGCAGCTCCTGGCGGGACGCGAAGTGACGGTGCAGCGTCGCCCGTCCCACGCCCGCGGCCTCGGCCACCGTCGCCAGGGAGGCGCCGGCGTCGGCGTTGAGGACGCGCAGGGCCGTGGTGAGGATCTGCTCCCGGGTGCTCATGATGCTATGAGACACCATTGTCTCGTCTGAGACAAATCTGTCTCGCGCCGGTGCGAGCCGGAGGGCGGGGTCCGGAGTCTGAGAGCATGCGGCCGTGCGTGCGGTGCTGTGGGTCCTGCTGGCCTCGGTGTGCTTCGGCACGACCGGCACCGCCCAGGCGCTCGGACCGTCCGCCGACCCCACCGCCCTCGGCGCGGCGCGGATCGCGTTGGGCGGCTGCCTGCTGGGCGTGCTCGCCCTCGTCGCCGCCCGTCGACGGCCGGTCCCGGTCGCGCGCGTCCACCTCGGACTGGTGCTGCTCGGCGGAGCGGGCGTGCTGGCCTACCAGCCCACGTTCTTCACCGGCACCGACGCCAACGGCGTCGCCGTCGGCACCGTGGTCGCGCTCGGCTCGGCGCCCGTCCTCACCGGACTGCTGGCCTGGCTCGTCTCCGGGGTCCGACCCGGGCCGGCCTGGGCGGTCGCGACGGCGTGCGCGCTGGTCGGGGTCGCCCTGCTCGGACTCGCCGACACCGCGACCGGGTCGGTGTCCGTGGTCGGCCTGCTCGGCTCCGTGGGTGCGGGTGCGTCGTACGCGGTCTACACGGTGGCGGCCAAGGCGTTGCTGGACCGCGGGTGGACCTCCGGCGCCGCGATGGGCGGCCCGTTCGGCGTCGCCGGGCTGGGCGGACTCGCCCTGCTCGCCGCCAGCGACCGGTCGGGTCTCGGCAGCACCGACGGCCTGCTGATGGTGCTGTGGCTCGGCCTCGTCACGACGACGGTGGCCTACCTGCTCTTCGGCGCCGGTCTGGCCCTGCTCCCGGCCGCGACGGTGGCCACCCTGACGCTGGCCGAGCCGGTCACCGCGACCCTGCTCGGGGTGACGGTCCTGGGGGAGCGGCTCGGGGGGCAGGCGCTCCTCGGGCTCGTGGTGCTCGCGGGCGGCATCGCGGTGCTCGTCGTCTCCGGCCGCCGACTAGCCTCGTCCCCGTGACCTCATCCGTCGATGCGCCCACGGACGCCCCGGTGAGTGCCGGCCGCTGGCACCCCGACCTGCTCCCGGGCTACGAGTGCCGCACCCTCCACCTCGGCCCCGATCCCGACGGGGAGGGCGAGATCGCGGCGACGCTGGTCCGTCGCCCGGTCGCGGCGGGCGAGGAGGTCCGTGGCGCGGTGCTGTACGTCCACGGCTTCTGCGACTACTTCTTCCAGCGCGAGCTCGCGGACTTCTTCGCCGAGCGCGGCTTCGCCTTCTACGCCCTCGACCTGCGCAAGTGCGGCCGGTCGCGGCGCCCCGGCCAGACCGCGCACTACGTCTCGGACCTGGCGCTGTACGACGCCGAGCTCGACCGGGCGCTGGCGATCGTGCGCGAGGAGACCGGGCAGCGGGTGCTCTTCGCGGCCCACTCCACCGGCGGCCTCGTGCTGCCCCTGTGGCTGCACCGCCGCCACGTCGAGGCGCTGGCCGCCGGCGCGGTGTGGGGCGACCGCGTCGCCGGTCTGATCCTCAACAGCCCGTGGTTCGACCTCCAGGGCGCGCCGATCATGCGCTCGCTCGGCACCCAGGTGATCCGCGCGGTCGCCCAGGTCCGGCCGCTCGAGCCGATGAAGCTGCCTCCGGGCGGGGCGTACGGCAGCAGCCTGCACGTGTCGGCGAACGGCGAGTGGGACTACGACCTGCGGTTCAAGCCGATCGACAGCTTCCCCGTGACCTACGGCTGGATCAACGCGATCCGGCGGGGCCACGCACGGCTGCACCAGGGGCTGGACGTCGGCGTGCCGGCCCTGGTCCTGCGCTCGGGCGCGACCCGGTTCGCCCGGGCGTACACCCCGGACGTCGACTCCGCCGACGCCGTCCTCGACGTCGAGCACATCGCCCGGTGGGCGGGGTGCGTCGGTGGCGCCTTGACGTCGCTGCCGATCGAGGGCGCGCGCCACGACGTGTTCCTCTCGCGCGAGGAGCCGCGGCGCGCGGCCTACGCGGCGGTGGACGCGTGGCTGCGGGCCTGGGTGCCGGCCTGAGCGGTCAGCCCTGCGGCCGTACGTCGAGGACGACCTCGAACTCCAGCAGCGACGCGCCGCTGGCGACCGGCTTCTGGTCGCCCGCGTGGGCCGCGCGCGCGTCGCCGTCGCGCCAGGCCGCGAAGGACTCCTCGTCCTCCCAGTGGGTGACGACGAAGTAGCGCTCCTCCCCGGCGGTGGGGCGCAGCAGCTGGAAGCCGAGGAAGCCCGGAGCGCCGTCGACGGCGCCCGCCCGCGCGGCGAAGCGCTTCTCCAGCTCGGGGCCGGCGTGCGGCGGGACGGCGATGGCGTTGATCTTCACGACGGACATGCGGGCCAGCCTAGGCAGGGTGGCCGATCCGCCGGAGCCGGCTAGATCCAGCGACCGAACCAGATCCGCTGCAGCCACTCGGCCGTCGTCAGCAGGCCGTTGGTGTAGATCGGCCAGAACCACGCGAAGTTCAGCGCCACCAGCACCACGAAGGTGCCCGCGACGCCGGCGCCGACCCGTCGCCGCGTGCGGCTCGCGTCGGGTGGTCCGAGGATGCGGCCCAGCAGGAGCGTGATGGCGACGACCGTGAAGGGGACGAACGCGACGGCGTAGAAGAGGAAGATCGGCCGGTCGTCGTAGCGGAACCACGGCAGCCAGCTCGAGGCGACACCGACGACCGCCACGCCGAAGCGCCAGTCGCGGCGACCGAGCCACGCGACGACGGCGTACGCCAGCGCGACGACACCGCCCCACCACAGCACCGGGGTCCCGAGCAGCAGGATCTGGCGCAGGCAGTCGCTGCCCTCCGCAGCCGCGCACCCCTGCTCGCCGGGCGGGATGTCGAGCTCGACGTCGACGCCGACCGGCCGGTTCAGGAGCAGCCAGCCGCGCGGGTCGGACTGGTAGGTGTGCTCGGCGTCGTTGAGGAACTGGGTGTGGAAGGTGAAGACGTCGCGGTGGTACAGCGCGAGGGAGCGCAGCGACTGGGCCGCCTCGCCGACGACCGTGTCCGGCTCCTCGTCGACGTAGTCGCCCCACGCGGCGCCGTACTGGGTGTCGGAGAGGTGCTCTTCGTACGCCTCGGCGTTGACCAGCCACCCCGTCCAGGTGGCGACGTAGACCACGAAGGCGACACCGACGAGCGAGACGAAGGCGGGGATCCCGTCGACGACCGCGGAGCGCAGGGTCGCCAGCCGTACGCCGATCTCGCGGCGCAGTCCGACGTCCCACGCCCAGGCGAGCAGCCCGAAGGCGGCCAGGGGGAAGAGCGCGGTCCACTTGCAGGCGACGGCGAGACCGAGCATCACGCCCGCGGCGATCCGCCACGGACGCACGAGCAGGGGGCGGACCGGCCCGGCCCCGCGGGTGACGAGCGTGTCGACCGGGACGAGCCGCGCCATCCGCGCGCGTGCCTGGTCGCGGTCGGCGACGAGACAGGCGACGCCGCTGAGGAGGAAGAGCGCGAGGAAGACGTCGAGCAGCGCCAGACGTGACATCACGAAGTGCAGGCCGTCCAGCGTCAGCAGGAGGCCCGCGGTCACGCCGAGCAGCGTCGAGCCGGTCATCCGGCGGACGAGTCGGACGAGCACCATCACGGTGAGGGCGCCCGCCACCGCGCTCGCGATCCGCCAGCCGAACGGCGTGACGCCGAAGATCTCCTGGCCGAGCCCGATCAGCCACTTGCCGACCTCGGGGTGCACTGTCATCGACGGGACGTCGCGGAAGACGTCGAGGTCGCCGGCGAGGATGCGCTCGTCGGCGCCCTCGACGAACGCGCGGACGTAGCCGTGCTGCCACAGCGACCAGCCGTCCTTGGCGTAGTAGGTCTCGTCGAAGAGGAACGCCTGCGCCGACCCGAGCCGCCAGGTGCGCAGGACCAGCGCGAGCGCCGTGACCAGCAGGGTCGGCACCCACCCGCCGGCGACGAGACGCGCGGCGGCGGTGCGCGTCCGGGTCCTCACCCGGCCCAGCCTAGGTGTCGGCGCGGGTGCCACACTGGCCGCGTGCTCGTGCTTGCCGCCACCCCCATCGGTCGCGCGGCCGACGCGCCGCCGCGGCTCGCCGAGGAGCTCGCCGGCGCGGACGTCATCGCCGCCGAGGACACCCGCCGCCTGCGCCGCCTGCTGGCGGACCTCGCGGTGACGCCGACCGGACGGGTGGTGTCGTACTTCGAGGGCAACGAGGTCGCCCGCACCCCCCAGCTGCTCGAGGCGCTGCAGGCCGGCGAGCGGGTCGTCCTCGTCACCGACGCGGGCATGCCGAGCGTCTCCGACCCGGGCTACCGGCTGGTGGTCGCCGCGGTCGAGCACGCCATCGCCGTCACCGCCGTGCCGGGCCCGTCGGCCGTGCTCACCGCGCTCGCGGTCTCCGGGCTGCCGGTCGACCGCTTCTGCTTCGAGGGGTTCCTCCCGCGCAAGTCCGGCGAGCGCGCGCGTCGGCTGGGCGAGGTCGCCGCCGACCCGCGGACACTGGTCTACTTCGAGGCCCCGCACCGGACGGCCGTGGCGTTGACCGCGATGGCCGAGGCGTTCGGCGCCGACCGGCGGGCGGCCGTGTGCCGCGAGCTCACCAAGACCCACGAGGAGATCCGCCGCGGCCCGCTCGCCGAGCTCGCGGCCTGGGCGGAGGAGGGCATCCGCGGCGAGGTCACCATCGTCGTCGCCGGCGCCCCCGCGCCGGACCCGTCGGCCGTCGACGACGCGACCGTGCGCGCGGAGGTCGCCCGCGTCGAGGCGACGGGCGTACGCCGCAAGGAGGCCGCCGCCGTCGTCGCCGAGCGGTACGGCCTGCGTGCCCGCGAGGTGTACGCCCTCATGCACGCGCCGGGCGGGACCCGATGAGCGCCGGACGCTCGGCCGAGCGCCCGCCGGCGCCCGAGCCGCTGCCGGTGCCCGTGGTCGACAACCACTGCCACCTCGACATCGCCGCGGAGTTCGACGGCGGCCTGCCGGTCGAGCGGGCGCTGGCGGAGGCCGCGGCGGTCGGGGTCCCGCGCATCGTCCAGATCGGCTGCGACCTGCCCGGTGCCCGCTTCGCGGTCGAGGCCGCCCACCGGCACGCCGGCGTCGTCGCCGGCGTGGCCCTCCACCCCAACGAGGCGCCCCGTCTCGCCGCCCGCGGCGAGCTCGAGGCGGCGTACGCCGAGATCGAGCGGCTGGCCGCCGACCCGGCCGTGCGGGCGGTCGGGGAGACGGGCCTGGACTACTTCCGCACCGGTGAGGAGGGGAGGGCGACGCAGCACGCGTCCTTCCGCTGGCACATCGACCTCGCCAAGCGCCTCGACCGCACGCTGGTCATCCACGACCGCGACAGCCACGACGACGTGCTGCGGATCCTCGCCGAGGAGGGCGCGCCGGAGCGGTGGGTCATGCACTGCTTCAGCGGCGACGCCGCCTTCGCCCGCCGCTGCCTCGACGCGGGGGCGTACCTCTCCTTCGCCGGCACGGTGACGTTCACGAACGCCGCGCCGCTGCGCGAGGCGCTCCTGGTGACGCCGCGCGACCGGCTGCTGGTCGAGACCGACGCGCCCTACCTCACTCCGACACCGTGGCGCGGGCGCCCCAACGCGTCCTACCTGATCCCCACGACCGTGCGCGCCATGGCGGCGGAGCGCGGCGACGACCTCGCCGCGCTGTGCGCCTCGATCGCCGCCGCGACCGACGAGGCGTTCGGCGGTGGGTGGGAGCCCTGGGGCGCCTGAGGCGCCTGAGTGCCCGTGGGGCGCCTGGGAGTGACGCCGGTCACGCGACGTGCGCTAGGTCTCCACAAGTTCGGGCGGTTCGACTTGGTGGGGCCGTGACCGCGCCGTTATGGTCGTGCGGTTGTCGGCCGGGAGTGGGGAAGCCTCCGGTCGGTGCTCACGGGCTCGGCCAGCACCATCCGGTCGCCCCTGACGCCCGGTGCCGCCGGGGTCGGCACCGGCTGTCCCGCGGCCCGGGGAGATCTACGTTCGGAGCATCGTGCGAGTCAACATCGCCGACCTCACCACCCGGCTCACCACGAGCCGCAAGGTCCTCGTCACCCTCGTCGCGGCCGTCGCCGTGGCCCTCGTGGCCACCACCGTCGGGTACGCCTCGCTGACGAAGACCGTCACCCTGTCCCTGGACGGCAAGGCCGTCGAGGTCCGGACGCTCGGCGGGACCGTCGAGCAGCTCCTCAAGGACGAGGGCGTCGAGATCGGGCCGCGCGACATCGTCGCGCCGTCCCTGGCCAGCGAGGTCAACGACGGCACCCAGGTGTCGGTCCGCTTCGCCCGCCAGCTCGAGGTCACCGTCGACGGCGAGGAGCAGACCTACTGGACCACCGCCACCGACGTGACCACGGCGCTCGACCAGCTGGGCCTGCGGCACGAGAACGCCGCTCTCTCGGTCAGCCGCAGTGCGTCGATCGGTCGCGACGGCCTGTCCTTCGACCTCACCACCCCGCGCCGCCTGACCATCAAGGTCGGCCGCCAGGCGCTCGAGCGGCACCGCGTCCCGGTCTTGACCGTGGAGGAGCTGCTCGAGGAGCTCGACGTCGAGCTCGGGCCCCGCGACCTCGTCGAGCCTGCGCTCGACTCCGAGCTCGAGAGCGGCGACCGCGTGGTCGTCACCCGGGTCGCGGTCGAGACGAAGCGGGTCGCCGCGGAGGCCATCCCCCACGGCACCGTCGAGCGCAAGGACGCGTCGATGAGCCAGGGCACGACCGAGGTCGTGCAGGAGGGTCGCGACGGTGTCCGCGACGTCACCTACCGCCTCGTCTACCACAACCGGTCGCTCCACCTGCGGCGCGTCGTGCGCGCCGAGGTGATCCGGGAGCCGGTCGACGAGATCGTCCGGGTCGGCACCAAGGTCGCCGCACCCAACTACGCCTCGGGCGACTCCGTGTGGGACCGCCTCGCGCAGTGCGAGTCGGGCGGCAACTGGGCCATCAACACCGGCAACGGCTACTACGGCGGGCTGCAGTTCAGCCTCAGCACGTGGCGCGCGTACGGCGGCCCGGGCTACCCGCACGAGCAGAGCCGCGAGACCCAGATCGCCATCGCGACCAAGCTGCGCGACGCCAACGGCGGCAGCTACGGGTCGTGGCCGAGCTGCGCAGCGAAGCTGGGCCTGCCCCGCTGACCAGCCGCGATCAGCACCCCGCATCCGCCGGGCCGAGGCTCCTCGGTCCGGCGGATGTGCGTTCCCTGGCCGCCGAGCTGGGCCTGCGACCGACCAAGCAGCGCGGGCAGAACTTCGTCATCGACCCCAACACCGTGCGCCGCATCGTGCGCGACGCGGACCTGCGGGCCGAGGACGTCGTCGTGGAGGTCGGCCCCGGTCTCGGGTCGCTGACGCTCGCGCTGCTCGAGGTCGTCGAGCGGGTCGTGGCGATCGAGGTCGACCCCCTGCTGGCCGAGCGGCTGCCGCGGACGATCGCCGCGTACGCCCCGGCGCAGGCCGCGGGCTTCGAGGTGGTCCTCGCCGACGCGCTCAGCGTCGCCGACCTGCCCGGGCCGCCGCCGACGGCGCTCGTGGCGAACCTGCCCTACAACGTCTCCGTCCCGGTGCTGCTGCACCTGCTCGCGCTGCTGCCGAGCCTGGAGCGGGGGCTGGTGATGGTGCAGTCGGAGGTCGCCGACCGGCTCGCGGCCGCCCCGGGCTCGCGGACCTACGGCGTCCCGTCGGCCAAGGCGGCGTGGTTCGCCGACGTCCGGCGTGCGGGCGCCATCGGGCGTACGGTGTTCTGGCCGGCGCCGAACGTCGACTCCGGCCTGGTCGCGTGGACCCGCCGGGAGCCGCCGGCGACGACCGCCTCGCGCGAGCAGGTCTTCGCGGTGGTGGACGCCGCGTTCGCCCAACGACGCAAGATGCTGCGGGCCGCGCTACGGTCGCTCGCCGGCTCGTCGGAGGCGGCCGAGGCGGCGCTCGTGGCGGCGGGGGTCGACCCGCAGGTCCGCGGCGAGCAGGTGGGCATCGAGGAGTTCGCCCGCATCGCGGAGCAGCTGGACCCGGAGGTCCGGGGGAGGGGACAGGAGCGATGACCGTCTCGGGAGCCGTGCGCGCGTCCGCGCCGGCGAAGATCAACCTGCGCCTGGGCGTGGGCCCGCTCCGACCCGACGGCTTCCACCCGCTCGGGACGGTCTACCTCGCCCTGGACTGGCGCGACCACGTGACCGCCCGGCTCGCCGACGACTGGTCGGTCGAGGTGGCCACGTCGGTGCCGGGCCGGGTCGCCCTCGACCAGGTGCCGACGACCGGCGACAACCTGGCGTTGCGCGCCGCGCGGCTGCTCGCCGACCACGCCGGGGTGTCCGACCCGGTCGCGATGCGCATCGACAAGCAGATCCCCGTCGCCGGCGGGCTCGCCGGCGGCAGCGCCGACGCCGCGGCCGCGCTGGTCGCCTGCGACCGGCTGTGGCGCCTCGGCACGTCCCCCGCCGACCTCCTCGCGCTGGCGGCGGAGCTCGGCAGCGACGTGCCCTTCGCCCTGGTGGGCGGTGCTGCGCTCGGGGTGGGCCGCGGGGAGCGGGTCACGCCGCTGCCCGTCGGTGGACGGCTGTGGTGGGTCGTGCTGCCGGACGCCGCCGGTCTCTCGACGCCGGCGGTCTACGCCGAGTACGACCGCCTCGTCGTCGAGGGCGCGATCCGTCCCGTCGGGGTCGACGTGCCGACCGGGCTCCCCGCCGCCCTCGCGTCCGGCGACCCGCACGCGCTGTCGGCGTACCTGGTCAACGACCTCGCCGCGCCGGCCACCTCCCTGCGACCCGAGCTGGCCGACCGCCTCGCGACGGGCGCCGCCGCCGGAGCGCTCGCGCCGCTGCTGTCGGGCTCGGGTCCGACGTGCCTGTTCCTCTGCGACTCCCGGCGCCGCGCGGACGCGGTCGTGCGCGCGCTGGCCACCCGTGGCCTGCCGGGTGCTCTGGTCAGCTCCGGACCGACGCCGGGCGCCGTCGGCTCGGTCGAGGAGCTCCCCGCGTGAGCCGACCCGCTCCCAACCTGGTCAACCTCGAGCGGGTGTCCAAGGCGTACGGCATCCGACCGCTCCTCGCCGAGGTCAGCCTCGGCGTCGGTGCCGAGGACCGCATCGGGATCGTCGGGCGCAACGGCGACGGCAAGACCACCCTGCTGGACCTGCTGGCCGGTCGCGAGGAGCCGGACGAGGGACGGATCTCCCGGTCGCGCGGACTGCGGGTCGGCTACCTCGCGCAGCACGACGACCTGCACGACGACCACACGGTGCGCGAGGCGGTGCTGGGCGGCCGGGCCGACCACGAGTGGGCGGCCGACCCGCTGACCCGCGGCGTCGTCGAGGTGCTGCTGGCGGGCGTCGCGCTCGAGCGCGTGGTCGACGGGCTCAGCGGAGGCGAGCGCCGTCGGTGCTCCCTCGCGCGGCTGCTGCTCGGCGACCACGAGCTGCTAATCCTCGACGAGCCGACCAACCACCTCGACGTCGAGGCGGTCGCCTGGCTCGCCGACCACCTGGGTCGCCGCGGCGCCGCGATGGTGGTCGTCACCCACGACCGGTGGTTCCTCGACGCGGTGTGCACCACCACGTGGGAGGTGCACGACGGCGTGGTGGACGCCTACGACGGCGGGTACGCCGCCTTCGTCCTCGCGAAGGCCGAGCGGCAGCGCCAGGCCGCGGCCAGCGAGGTGCGGCGACAGAACCTCGTGCGCAAGGAGCTCGCCTGGCTGCGGCGGGGTG
>Ga0172372_10012424_pt1 | contig 10667 bp, 9 predicted proteins | sample LakKiv5m_2_FD_114544 | JGI IMG/M metagenome (GOLD analysis project Ga0172372, IMG submission 114544) | Freshwater microbial communities from Kabuno Bay, South-Kivu, Congo - kab_092012_9.5m | ecosystem: Environmental > Aquatic > Freshwater > Lake | place: Democratic Republic of the Congo... | reverse complement strand
CGGCTTGGCCGTCGATGGTGCCGTCCCAGCCTTGCTCTGGGTCGGCGCTTTCAAAGATGACGGCCCCATAGCGGCTGATGACCTGGAGCGAATAACTGCCGGGTTCCGCGAACAGGAGCACGGGTTTGAAGACCGGGTTGGAGCCGCCGGGCACTATGGCGTTGGGCACAAAGACTTTGCCGATTTGCTCGGCACAGGTTTCGTTGGAAAGGCTGACCAGGTTTTCGGTCAGCGCGAGGTCGGGCAGGTTTAAGGTGAAGCGGACCTCGATGCGGTAGCAGAACACCCCTTCGCCCGAAAGGAAGGCGGAGACATCATCTGTGTATTCCTGGGCCGTGGGCGGCAGCGTGACCAGGAGGGTCCATATGCCGTCGTCCAGGCGAAAGAGGTCGTAGCCCTGCACGGTGGCGTTGGGCAGTTCGAAGGCGTTCCAGCGCAGCAGGTTGCTCAATCCGAAACCGGCTTCGCTGCGCAAACGGATGGTGCGGGCGGCGCCGGAGGGCAACAGGGCGGCGCAACTGTCTTCGGTCAGGGCGCGGTAGTACAGTCCGGCTTCTGTGGGAAAGTCGCTGAAGCTGAAGAAACCGGCCGGCGGAACGGGAAAGTTGCCGCTGCCACGGATGGCCCACGAGCCGGGCGCGTTGCCGCGTTCAATGCGCCAGCTTTCGCCGTCGGCGAGCGGGTCGATGTACCATTCTACCACGGCGGAATCGCTGGCGGCCATGCTGGCGTTGCGCAGGTACACGAAACGCGAGGGCTGCACTTTGCGGATGCGGCGGCAATGGGTGTTGGAGCGGGAAAAGACGCCGTCGCCCCGCTGCGCGTGGACGCTGACGCAGACGGAGTCGCCGTCGTTGACGGCCAGATTGTAGGCGAACAGGTTGCCGGGCAGGCTGCCGGCCACGGTTTCCGGGGCGCCGTTGATGGACGTGACGATGTCGTGGCTGACCACGCCGCCGGGCCACTCGGCATAGGGGTTCCAGCTCAGGTTCCAGGTGCCGCAGAGGTCCAGTTCCTCTTGCAGCAGCATGGTGGTGTGGGCCGGGTTGGCGAACAGGCCCAGTGTGCGGCAGGAGTCCAGGGCTGCGATGGAGTAAGTCTCCGGCTGCGCGGTGACCGCGGCCGTGACGTCTGTGTACACCGTGTTGAAGCGTCCATAAACCGTGTCAATGGGCGTGAACCCAACAACTTGCCGGTAAATAATATAAGAAGTTGTTTCGGGCGAAGGGCTGGGCAGCCAATGCAACTCTGCCCCGATCGGCGACACCGTAACAAAATCTATGGTCGGTGGGACCGGATCGCGGTTGTCCAGTGTGTCCGAAGTCGGTGCGGCGAAACCCGGGCAGTCGTAGTCCGGCACCAGGTAGTAGTACCAGGTGCTGGTAACCCCGTCTGCGCCGATGTGCGTGAACGTGCTGGTGGCTTCGGCCGGAATGGTGGTGAGCAGGCTGTAGGGTCCGTCGGGTGCGGTGGACGCCCAGATTTCGTAGCCCTCAAAGGGGCCACAAGGATTGACGGAGGGCGTCCAGGTTAAGGTGACGTCGCCGCTGAGGGAGTTCGTGGCGCAGTACAGCGCGGGGGGCTGGAGGCTTTGGGCGTGGGTGCTTGAGTTGATCCACGCAGCCAGGAGAAAGAGGCCGAAAAGCATCGTCCCCCTTCGGTTTGCGCTGTGCAGAAAAGCCCTTCGAACCATAATAATTATTGTGTCACGCGCCGGCCCCGATTTACGCACTGAGCCCATTCGCCCCGTTCTCCCCATTCGCTCCATTCGCTCCGGAAACCGCGGCCTCTTCCGGCCAGCCCACCACCAGTTCCAGGAGGTCATCGGGTTGGAGGTAGCGGTTGGCCAGTTCCTGCAATTGAACGGGGGTAACGCTGCGAATCGTATCCACGAGGTGCTGGACGTAGTCCATGGGCAGGTGGCCCTGGAGGATGCCGCGGACGGTGTCGGCGCTGCGGAAGGGGCCGTCAATGGAGCCCAGGATGGTGCCGAGCAGGTAGTTGCGCACCAGATCCAGTTCTTCGTCGCTGACGGGTTCCTGGCGCAGGCGCTGCATTTCAGCGTACACCTCGCCGATGGCGGGCTGGCAGACGTGCGAGCCCACTTCGGTGCTGATGTAGAAGTAGGAGGCGTCGTCCAGGTGGGTCATGCCGGAGTAGATGCCGTAGGTGTAGCCTTTGTCTTCGCGGATGTTGCTCATGAGCCGCGACCCGAAGTAGCCGCCCAGAATGGTGTTGAGCACGAAGAAGGGCCGGTAGTCTTCGTGGTTTTTGGCCATGATGGGTTTGGCAAAGCGAAGGGCGGATTGCACCGAGCCGGTTTTGGTCTGGTGCAGCACGCGCCCGGCGGAAGGTTGGGCGGGACCGTGCGGGGTGGGGCTCAGGGCTTCGCGGGCGCTACGGCCGAAGGCGGCTTCGGCAAAGTCCTGCACCTGGTCGGTGATGCGGCCTGCGGCGATGATGAAGGGCCGGCTTTGGGCGATGGTGCGTCGGTGGTGGTCCACAAATGCCTGCCGCGTGAGGGACGAGAACAATTCGCCCGTCATTTTATAGCCATAGGGATGCTGTGGTCCGTAGAGCGCTTCGCGAAGACCGGTGTCTGCAAGATAATCAACCTTCTGTTCGCGGATTTTGATTTTCTGGCGGTTGTTGCGCACGTAGTTGGCGCATTCTTTTTCGGGATAGCTGGCCTCATACACGATGCCGTGCACGATCGGGAGGAGGCGGTCGAGGAAGCGGTTGAGGCCCTGCAGCTGGAGCGTGGTGTAGTCGAAACCGCCGCGCACTTTGAGCGAGGCGCCGTAGCGCTCCACGGTTTCGGCGATGGCGGTTCCGGTCAGGCCCGGAGCGCCTTCGGTCATGAGCTTGGCCGCGGCTGCCGAGACGCCGGGGGCCGTTTCGTAGCGCCGCCCGGCGGGGAACACCACTTCCATTTTCACGATGTCATCGGCCGCGCCGTCGATGGCGTAGAGCGGCACGCCGTTGCTCAGGACGTGCTTTTCGGGGTGCACGAAATGCGCGTCGGTGATGGGGTGCATGAGGGGGGAGGCGGGAAGCTGAGCCATGGTGGCGGGTTGGCGTTGGGTAAGTTGAAAATTCGAGGCTGCTGGCGAAGCCTTATTGCAGCACGGGCTGCTTAGCCAGATAATGTAAGGTGTTGCAGCGCTCCGGCTGCAAGACTTCACCGGCCACGCGCTGAATGTCTGCGGCAGTAACTCGGCGGTACTGTTCAATTTCTTCGTTGACCAGCGAGGCGTCGCCGAGTAACTCGTAATAAGCCAGTTTCATGGCTTTGCCGAGCACGCTGACGTTGCCGAAGGCTTCGTAGGCTTCGCTCTGGTTGCGGGCTTTTTCCACCTCTTCTTCGGACACCGGCTCGCGGCGCATGCGCTGCAGTTCTTCATCGAGCGCGGCTTCGGCCTCGCTGCGGTCCACGCCTTCGGCGAATTTGCCTTCCACCACAAACAGCCCCTGGTCGAAGGAGCCGGTGACGTAGGCCTCCAGATCGCTGAACAGCTCGTTTTCCATGACCAGGCGGCGGTGCAGGCGGCCGGATTCGCCGGCGCTGAGCAGGTCGCTGAGCAGGTCGGTGGCGTAGTAGTCGGCATGCTGGCGGGTGCACATGGGCCAGGCGCGGTAGAGCATGTCCACGGGCACGTCGGCTTCTACGGTCTGTTGGCGCGGCTGGCGCTGCAAAGGCTCTGCGGCCAGGTTGCGGTGGTTGGGCACACCCGGCTCGATGCCGCCGAACCATTTTTGCGCCAATTCCAGCACCTGGCCGGTTTTGACGCCTCCGGAAACGGCCAGAATGGCGTTGTTGGGGCGGTAAAAGCGGAAGAAAAAGTTGCGCACATCATCCAGGCTGGCCTGTTCCACGTGCGAAAGTTCCAGCCCGATGGTGGGCCAGCGGTAAGGATGCACGGTGTAGGCCAGGGCGCGCAGCTTGTGCCAGACGTCGCCGTAGGGCTGGTTGATGTAGTGTTCCTTGAATTCTTCGCAGACCACCTTGCGCTGCACATCCAGCGAGCGCTCGCTGAAGTCGAGCAGGTTCATGCGGTCGGCTTCCAGCCAGAAGGCGGTTTCCAGGTTGGCGGCCGGCAGCACGTCGTAGTAATTGGTCAGGTCGTTGGTGGTGTAGGCGTTGTTGTTGCCCCCGGCGCGCTGCAGCACGGTGTCAAATTCCGGCACGCCAGCCGACCCGCCGAACATCAGGTGCTCAAAAAGGTGGGCAAATCCGGTGCGGCCCGGGTCTTCATCGCGCGCGCCGACGTCGTAGAGCACGTTAACTGCGGCCATCGGGCTGCTGGGGTCTTCGTGAACCAGGATGCGAAGGCCGTTGGCTAGGGTGTGCTGGTGGTAGGAGATCATGGGAATTGAACGTTTCGCGGGGCAACGTGTTTAATCTGGGCAGTGGTTTTGCGGGCGAAGGGGGTCTTGGGCCAGCGCTGCGGTTGCTGCGGAAACGCGAACCCTTTCGCCCGAAACTGCTGGCACAGGGCTTACCTTTGCCCGTGCAAGCGATAAAGATAAACCTGCTCTCGCTATGAATCTCCAACCGCTCTACCGCAAGGCGCTCCACCAGGATTGGCTCACTGTTGAGGAGGGAATGCAGCTGTTTGAGCACGCGCCTACGGCGGAGCTGATGCACGTGGCCAACCGCCTGCGCCAGCGCCTGAAACCCGGCAACGTGGTTACCTGGATCATTGACCGCAACCTGAACACCACCAACGTCTGCGTGGCCAATTGCAAGTTTTGCAATTTCTTCCGGGTTCCGGGACACGGCGAGGCCTACATCACGGACCGGCAGACTTACCGGTCGAAAATTGCGGAAACCATCCGCTACGGCGGGGAGCAACTGCTGCTGCAGGGCGGGCATCACCCGGAGCTGGGCCTGGAGTTTTACGCGCGCATTTTCCGCGAAATCAAGGAAGATTTCCCAAACGTGAAGCTGCACGCGCTCGGTCCGCCGGAGATTGTGCACATCGCGGGCCTGGGCGGCCACACGTACGAGCACGTGCTGCACACACTGCGCGAAGCAGGCATGGACAGCCTGCCGGGTCCCGGGGCGGAAATTCTGGTGGACCGCGTGCGCGCCATCATCGCCACCGGCAAGTGCAACAGCCAGGAGTGGCTGGACGTCATGCGGACGGCGCACCAGATGAACATCACTACATCGGCCACCATGATGTTCGGCCATATCGAGACCGTTGAAGAGCGTTTCCTGCACCTGGAGAAGCTGCGGCAGGTGCAAAGCGAGAAACCGGCTCACGCCAAGGGCTTCATCGCCTTCATTCCCTGGACCTTCCAGGACGTGGATACCACGCTGAAACGCATTCGCCGGGCCAAAAACGACACCACCGGCGAGGAGTACATCCGCATGATCGCGCTTTCGCGGCTGTTTTTGCCCAATATTGACAACATTCAGGCCTCCTGGCTCACGGTGGGCAAGGCCATTGCCCAGGCCTGCCTGCACGCCGGGGCCAACGACTTCGGCAGCATCATGATCGAAGAGAACGTGGTGTCTGCCGCGGGCGCACCGCACCGCTTTACGTCGCGGAGCATTCAGGAGGCCATCCGGGAGGCGGGCTTTGAGCCGCGCCTGCGCAACCAGCAGTACGAGTTTCGGGAGATGCCGGCACAGATGGAGGAGCAGGTCATTACGTATTAGCTAAGTGTCGTCCTGTGGCTTTTTAGCTCAGCCGGGAGTTTAAGCCGGTCGAAAGGCGGTTAGCCCGTCTTTCGTCTTTTCGTCGTTTTTCTAGAGAAAAGAATGGGAAACGACCGTCATTCGGGCTCGCTTAGTTTGGAATACCCTGCTGTATGGCTACCTTTGCAGCGTAAAAAAAAACGCCCGCATTTTGGCCAGTCGAAAATCCCGGACCATGTCAGCTAATCTGTTGATTACCAGTGTTTTCGCTGTTGTATTGGGCGTATTTAGCCCGGTTTTGGCCTTCGCCGAGCAGGCGGATCACGGAACAACACACGCTGCAGACGCCCATGCGGCCGATGCGCATGGTGCCGAAGCTGCTCATGGGTTGGACCACGCTGCTGAAGCTCATACCGATGCCGCGCACGGCGACGCCGCTCATGCAGATGGCGCCCATGGCGATGCCCACGCTAATGATCCCTGCGCCGCCAGCCACGGAGACCATGGTGGTCACGGCGAGGGTTCCGAAGAGGGCTATGACCCCACGCCCATGATTTTGCACCACATTGCAGATGCCAACGAATGGGAGATTTTCCACGGCGCCACCATTCCCCTGCCTTGCATTGCCTATATTAAAGGAGAGGGGCTGAAGGTGTTCATGAGTTCCAAGCTGGATGGGGGCAATCGCGCTTACGACGGATTTATCATGAACCACGGCCGCCTGATGCGGGTGGAAGGGGAAGGTTTCCCCTCTGGCAAGGTGGATCTGCACAACGATGGTCATTTTATGACCGACGAAGCCACCGGCAAAGCGCTGCTGTGCTACAACAACCAGGTGTTCACAGCCGGTCGCCACGATTTGGTGCGCGATGGGTTTGCTTATCCCTGGTTTGATTTCAGCATCACCAAAAACGTGGCCGCGCTCTTTTTGGTAGCCATCATCATGATCTGGGTTTTTATGGCCGTGGCCGCGGCTTACCGCCGCCGGGCGGGTATGGCGCCCAAAGGGTTGCAGGCCTTTATCGAGCCCTTGGTCAATTTCGTGCGCGACGACATCGCGGTTCCCAATCTGGGCAAAAATGCCGACCGCTTCATGCCCTTCCTGATGACGGTGTTTTTCTTCATCTGGATCGGGAACATGATCGGCCAGCTGCCTTTCATCAGCAACCCTAACCTGACCGGCAACATTACCGTTACGCTGGCGCTGTCGCTGATCACGTTTATCCTGACCAACCTCAACGGTACCAAATCCTACTGGCACCACAACCTGACTGCTCCGGGAACTCCGGCTTTCGTTAAGCCGATCCTGATCCCGATTGAAATCTTTGGCATTTTCACCAAGCCCTTCGCCCTGATGATTCGTCTTTTTGCCAACATTACGGCAGGACACATCATCGTACTGAGCCTCACGGCGCTGATCTTCGTGTTCGGCAACCTGGGGCAGAGCATTCCGGGCAGCCTGGGGGGAGCGGCCGTTGCCGTGCCTTTCGTGCTGTTTATGGGCCTGATTGAATTGCTCGTGGCATTCCTGCAGGCCTTCATTTTCACCATGCTGTCGGCGTTGTTCATCGGCATGGCGGTTGAAGACCACAGCGAACACCATTAACCTGCTTACGTTTTACGATCGCATTTTTTACGGTTCCCCTAAATTTCAGTTATGGATCTCTTAACCGTTCTCATGCTTGACTCGCTCAACGGCATCGGTGCCCTGGGCGGTGGTCTTGCAGCTATTGGTGCCGGACTCGGCATCGGCCGGATTGGTGGCAGCGCTGTGGAAGCCCTTGCCCGTCAGCCCGAAGCCGAAGGCATGATCCGCACCAACATGATCATCACCGCAGCGCTCATCGAGGGTGTTGCCCTCTTTGCCGTGGTGGTGGCGCTGCTGCAGGCCGGCGGATAGCATTTTCCCTGGAAAGGCGCTTCCCGGCGGTTGGCCGGGTGCGCCTTTTCTTTCGGGAACCCTTTCAGCCGTTGAATTCTCCTCTAAGACAACTGACCAAGACAATAGACGCTTATGGCCATTTTAGCCAATGCTTTCAGCCTGATCACGCCAGATTTTGGCCTGTTCTTCTGGACCATGCTGACGTTTGCCCTGCTCTGGTTCATCCTGGGCAAGTTTGCCTTTGGTCCCATTGGCAAATCCCTGCGCGAGCGGTCGGATGCCATTGAAAACAGCCTGAAAATGGCCGAGAAGGCCCGCGCGGAAATGGCAGCCCTGCAGTCCGATCACCAGCGCCTGCTGGTAGAAGCTACCGAAGAGCGCAGCCGCATCATCCAGGAAGCCCGCGTCACCGCCAATGCCGTTATGGAAGAGGCCCGCGACAAGGCCAAAGAAGAAGCGGACCGCATCGTAGCCAGCGCCGCGGAGGCGATCAACAACCAGAAAATGGCCGCTTTGATCGACGTCAAGAACAAGACCGGCATGATGGCGCTTGACATCGCTGAAAAAGTGTTGCGCCGCGAGCTGCAGAGCAAAAACGAACAGGAGGCTTACATCAACAGCCTGGTGGACGAATTCAAACTCAACTAAGCATGTCTTCGATTCGTCTTGCCAATCGCTATGCCAAAGCCATCATGGACCTGGCCGTGGAAAAGGGCCAGCTGGACCGGGTCACGGCAGACATGCGCATGCTGAGCGACACCATGCGCACGCATGCCGACCTGACCATGTTGCTGCGCAGCCCGATCATTCACCCGGCTAAGAAGCTGCCCATCCTGCAAAAGGTGTTCACGGGCCGCATCGATGCCATTCTGATGAATTTTATGGAGATTCTGGTGCGCAAGCACCGGGAGTCGCATTTGCCCGAGATTGTCAAGGTGTACCTGGAGCGCTACAACGAGCTGCAGAACATTAAATCGGTGCGCATCACGACGGCTCAGCCCATTGAGGCCGCGCTGAAAGAAAAGATTGCCGAAAGCCTCCGCGAATCCGCCTCGGCCACGGTGGAACTGGAATCGGTGGTCGATCCCGAGTTGATTGGCGGGTACATCATCCGCTACGGCGACAAGCAGTACGACGCCAGCGTGATCCGCAACCTGCGCCGGCTCCGGAAAGAGTTTGAACAGAACACCTACGTCAAGAAATACTAAGCAATTGCCCGGGGCATTGCGCCCCTTCGACATACGCTGGACCCAGCCCGAAAAAACCAAGTCATGGTAGAAGTAAAACCCGACGAAATATCTGCTATTCTCCGGCAGCAACTCTCCAACTTTCAATCCGCTGCGGATCTGGAGGAAGTTGGTTCCGTTCTCCAGGTGGGGGACGGTATTGCCCGCATTTACGGCCTGACCAACGCCAAGGCGGGTGAATTGGTGGAGTTCGAGAACGGCGTTCGCGCCATTGTGCTCAACCTGGAAGAGGATAACGTCGGGGTCGTGCTCATGGGCCCTTCCGATGCGATCAAGGAGGGCAATACGGTCAAGCGCACCGGCATCATTGCATCCATTCGCGTGGGCGAGGGCATGTTGGGCCGCGTGGTCAACACGCTGGGCGAGCCTATTGACGGCAAAGGTCCGATAGCAGGTTCGCTGTACGAAATGCCGCTGGAGCGCAAGGCTCCCGGGGTTATCTACCGCCAGCCGGTGAACGAGCCGCTGCAAACGGGAATCAAGAGCATCGACGCCATGATTCCGATTGGCCGCGGCCAGCGCGAGTTGATCATCGGCGACCGCCAGACGGGCAAGTCGGCCATTGCCATTGACACCATCATCAACCAGCGCGAGTTCTACGAGCGCGGTGAGCCCGTGTTCTGCATCTACGTGGCCATTGGCCAGAAGAACAGCACCGTGGCGCAGGTCAGCAAGACGCTGGAGCGCTACGGCGCCCTTCCCTACACCGTGATTGTGGCCGCTTCGGCTTCCGATCCGGCCCCGCTGCAGTTCTACGCTCCTTTCGCCGGTGCCGCCATTGGCGAGTTCTTCCGCGATACGGGTCGTCCGGCGTTGATTGTGTACGATGACCTGTCCAAGCAGGCTGTTTCGTACCGCGAAGTGTCGCTGCTGCTGCGACGGCCCCCGGGCCGCGAAGCCTACCCCGGTGACGTATTCTACCTGCACTCCCGCCTGCTGGAGCGCGCCGCCAAAATCATCAACAACGACCAGATTGCCAGCCAGATGAACGATTTGCCGGAGAGCATCCGCCCGATCGTGAAAGGCGGTGGTTCGCTGACGGCACTGCCCATCATTGAGACGCAGGCGGGCGACGTGTCGGCTTACATTCCCACGAACGTAATTTCCATTACGGACGGTCAGATCTTCCTGGAATCCAACCTGTTCAACTCGGGTGTTCGCCCGGCCATCAACGTCGGTATCTCGGTATCGCGCGTAGGGGGTAATGCCCAGGTCAAGTCCATGAAGAAAGTGGCTGGTACCCTAAAGCTGGACCAGGCGCAGTATCGCGAACTGGAGGCCTTCGCCAAGTTCGGCTCCGACCTTGACCCGGCTACCATGTCGGTGCTCGAGAAAGGCAAGCGCAACGTAGAAATCCTCAAGCAGGGTCAGTTCCAGCAAGTTACGGTCGGCAACCAGATCGCGATGATCTACCTGGGTACCCAGGGCCTGCTGCGCGATGTGCCGGTGGAGAAAATCCGCGAGTTTGAAGGCCAGTACCTGAGCCACATGGAGTCGCACCACCCACAGGTGCTGAAGGATCTGGCTTCCGGCAAATTCACCGATGAGTTGACGGGTGTGCTGGCCAAAGTGGCTAAAGACATGGCCGTCCAATACAAGAAAACCGCCTAATTCCGCTCTATGTCAGGCAAGCTAAAGGAAGTTCGCACGCGGATCACCTCGGTAACCTCTACCCAGCAGATCACCAAGGCCATGAAGGTGGTGTCTGCGGCCAAGTTGCGCAAAGCTCAGGATGCCATCCTGCGCATGCGTCCCTACGCGGTCAAGATGACGAGCATCCTGGCTAACCTGGCCGAAGCCACCAAGGGCGAAGTGAACATTCCCCAGGCCGAAGAGCGCCCGGTACGCAAGGTGCTGATCGTGGCCATTACGTCTGATCGCGGCTTGTGCG
>Ga0172372_10012421_pt1 | contig 10668 bp, 4 predicted proteins | sample LakKiv5m_2_FD_114544 | JGI IMG/M metagenome (GOLD analysis project Ga0172372, IMG submission 114544) | Freshwater microbial communities from Kabuno Bay, South-Kivu, Congo - kab_092012_9.5m | ecosystem: Environmental > Aquatic > Freshwater > Lake | place: Democratic Republic of the Congo... | reverse complement strand
GAGATGCCGAAGTACTTGGATGCTACCGATGGATTAGCCGTTGCGGTTTGCCATTATTTTTCCAAAGGCGTTGGAGAACACAACAAGTCGAAAAGCAGCGGTTGGAAATCCTTTGTAAAAGATCAATCACATAGGATAAAAAAATCATGAGCCAAGTCTTCATTTATACCGATGGGTCCTCAAGAGGCAATCCTGGCCCCGGTGGTTTTGGTATTGTCATGAAATTTGGAGGTAAGGAAAAAACCGTTTCCCGAGGATTTCGGCTGACCACGAACAACCGCATGGAACTTTGGGCGGTGATACATGCCCTTGAGCTCCTCAATTCGAATCAGTACCCCGTGCATATTTATTCCGATTCCAAATACGTGATCGATGCCATACAACAAAAATGGGTATGGGGATGGCAGAAAAAAGGATTCAAAGGCAAAAAAAACGCAGACCTTTGGTTGAAATACCTTGAATTACATCCTAAATTCAACCTTGCATTCCATTGGGTCAAAGGCCACGCAGGAAATCCGGATAACGAACGCTGCGATCAATTAGCAGTAGCAGCAGCAACTTCTTCAGATCTTGAAACCGACGAGGGTTACGAGAACAACGTATCCAATGGGCCTACTTTGAGCCAATGACTGTGACGAAGCCGTGGGAATCAACCTTGGTTCCTGCTAGCATTTCACCAACGATTCGATAGAAATAAACACCATCAGTGACAGGGGTTCCACTTTGCGTATCCGCGTCCCAAATGGCCATACCTGTTTGGTCTTTAATCGTGTAAATCAAGTGGCCCCAACGGTTAAAAATTTCAACGCTGTAGGTTTTAAAATACACTTCTGAGAAGACCAATTCATCGTTAAAGCCGTCGCCATTTGGTGTCACGACGTTTGGCACCACTAATACCGGATCGATCACCGTGACCATTAGTGAAAATTCGTCTTGACATCCTAAATTATCTTCCACTAATAATGTAAGGGTGTAATTCCCGCTCATATCCGTTGCGAAATATTGGTTGGACGAATTGTTCGCGATATTCAAGGTATCATTTCCAACATACCAAGACCATGTAACAATTGGATTCGTTAGGAAGGTCGACAAATCGTCTAAGGTAATGGTATCGTTTTGTTCTACGGACATTGGATTCGCGGAGAAGTTTGCATTTAAACCGTCATCAAATACCGTTACTGAATCCAATACCGTGGTTATTTCACACCCGGTCTGATTCATCAAAGTTACGGTTGTCACGTAAGTTCCTGGTGTCTCGTAATTGTAAACAAAATTCGTTTCGTTGTATACAAAGGTCCCATCGCCCATGTCCCAAATAATGCTGTCTACGTCTACGGCGTTTTGCACTAAAAATGCGGCCCCCTGCGCACAAATATTCCCGTTTTGAATAGCAATTGGGTCCCCTTGCGGTCCACCAATTGCGACATAATCAAGAATGGTTGTATCGTCAGAACAACCGTATTGATCGGTGATCTGAAGGTATAAATCAAAATCTCCATTCACCACAAAGGTATTGCTTGGATCTTCTAAGATAGAACTGTTTCCGTCACCAAACTGCCAATTCCATGAGGTAATATTTCCAACGGATTGTGATGAATCCTCAAAAGTACCAAAGAGAGGAGGACAATCGTACTCACCGTTGGCATTTAGTACTGCCCCAGAAAACCCATAGGTAGGTATCGCGTGAGGTAAAGAAACGGTTATAGGTTGGGTTAAGGTATCTTCACAACCATTGGAATCAATAGCGACAAGGGACAAATTAAAGGTTGTACTGAATTGAGAACCCGGTAAATTGGCGGGAATAACAGATACGATATCGGTATCCATCGTGTTTCCAACCTGTTGGTTATTCACATACCACTCATACGAAAGGTTACCCACACCTGTCGAAGTATTCAAGGTAAGGTTGGTATCAGGAAAACAAACCACACTTGGAAAAGTATAATTCGCTGTGGGTTTGGTGATGGTTATCGGCACGGTCGCGGGGGTGGATTCACATCCGAAAACATCATAAGCTACCATCGTTGCGTAATACACTCCGTTGCCATTAAAGGTGTGATTAATTGGCTGGTTTACACTGTTGGTAGTAACTGACGTATTATCATCCGAAAAAGTGGTTACAAAATACGAAAGGGGCATTCCGTTACCCACCGACATGGAGGTATTGGTAAAGGTCACCGGGAACGGCGAACATCCCACCGCGACTTGGGCGGTAATAATAGGAAACGGAAGGTTCAGAACCCTTACCGGATGAGTAACTTGGGCAGTACAACCGACGCTATTCGTTACCGTAAGGGTAATGTTGTAGAATCCTTGCGTGGTGTATACATAGGTTGGGTTTGGACCGGTGGTTACGGTTTGACCATTACCCATGGCGTAGGACCAATTGGTCAAAGGATGAGGGCTTGGTGGCGTGCTCCATGAACTGCTTCCATCGGTAAGAAATAAGGTGTCGTTTCGACAAACGGAATCGTTTGATCTCGTAAATTGCGCCGCAATTTGCGAGATATGAATAGCCTTGGTGATACTATCGGAGCAACCCGTTGTGTAGTTATGAATTACTTGCTCCACCGTGTAGGAGCCATAACCTGCAAAACTGTGAGAGGTATTGCCGTTGTTAACGCCATCCAAAACAGCATTTCCGATATTGGTATTCGGTGTTCCATCGCCCCATTCCCACGTCATGCTTACATTGTCTGGAAGTTCTCCATGAATAGCATTATCCGTGAAGGTAACATTTACAGGAAAACCAGCTGGATTACAAACCAACTGGGTGGATGGATTGAATTTGGCAATAGGAGCTAAGACGTAAACCGCCGAATCAATCGTAATGGAATCTTTACACCCCCTAAAATCGACAATTAACTGAACGGAGATGTATCCCGTATCTTGCGTAAATTGATGCGTGGGGTCTTCTTGGGTAGAAGTACCGTCACCAAAATCCCAAAAATAACTTACCTCATTGGGTTGATGAGGAATGGATATGATGGTTCCATTGGTGAAATTAACATTTTGTTTCGCACAAGTAACAAGAGGACTTACCGTAAAATCGACCAAATCAATCTGACCTACGGTGACGTAATCATTCATGAACATGGTGTCGATGCACCCGGATTGTGAGGTCACAACCAGCGTCACGTCATACAAGCCCGGATTTAATCCATAAGTTTGAGGTGGAGGATTTTGACCGACAAACGTTTGGCCATTGCCAAAATTCCATTGCCAGTTAACAATAGGATTGGCTGGATTTGGCGTTGAAGAAGTGTCCGTAAATTGAACCGTATGTGGATCACAACCTCCGGGTTCATCGGCTTCAAATCCCGCAACAATGTTCACGATGTTGATGTAGTTGGATTGGGTGGTGGAACCCGTACAACCCGACGCTGTTGTTACAGACAGAGTCACTGAATATTGACCAGAAGTATTGTACACCTGTGGAGGTGGATTCGTCCCGTTAAAGGTTTGTCCGTTACCGAAAGTCCATGTATAGTTGCCGGCAACTCCCGTGGTGTTATTAAAGGTAACATTCGACGGAGCACAATTCGTTAAAGGATTTGCAGAAAAAGAAGGCGTAATATTGTTTTGGATGGTGATTTGGTGCTGTGCATTTCCGGAACATCCAGAACCCGTATTTTGAGCCTGTAAAGTCACATTGTAGACTCCAGGAGCATTAAAAGTAAAACTAGGATTTTGCTGTTGGCTGCTCCCTTGCCCAGAAAAGTTCCAGTTCCATTGGTTAGCGCCTGCTGTTGAGTTATCTTGAAAGGTAACTGCGCTTCCAACACAACCCGTGGATGGAGCAGTAATTCCCGCCTGAAAATTGCTCACTACAATCGAATCGGTAAATGTGCCAAAACAGCCCGTGGCGGTATTGGTAACCGTTAACTGTACTCCATAACTTCCCGCGGCATTGTAGGTAACATTTGCAGGATTTTGTTGATTAGAGTTTTGTCCATTGCCGAAATTCCAAGCGTACGTAAAATTCGCTCCGCTCGAAGAAGTATTGGTGAATCCTACAGTTAAGGGAACGGTGCAACCTAAACCGCTCACATTAAACCCTACGTTCGGTGCTGGTAAAATGGTGATGTAATTGCTTTTGATTTCCGAGTCCACTCCACCATTGGCGTTGGTTACCACCAAAGTAACCGTAAAAGTTCCTGGTGTGGTGTAGATGTGCGATGGGTTTTGATTCGTAACTGTAACTCCATCTCCGAAATTCCACGAATATTGAGTAATGGCAGGGCCACCATTGGTTACCGAGGTAGACGTAAAATTGATTGTGGTACCAACGCAAGCACTCAAAGGTAATGCTGTAAAATTGGCCGTAGGGGCCTGAGCAAAAACACTGGAAATGAGTGAGGTAAAAAGAAGGGCGGATAGTATTCGAATCATAGTCGGCTCTTGGACAACAAAACTAGGGAAAAAGTTGCACAACTAATAGGTTGAAACTGGGGCAAAAAGAAGCTTTTAAAAATTAACTTAACTATCGAATTAAATTCACAAATCCATAAAATTGCTCCCATTGTCCGTCCTCTTGACCGCCGTAGCGAATAATATAGGTGTATACCCCCACGGGACATGCTATACCAAACGGCAAATAACCATCCCAACCATAAGTAATGTCGTGGCTTTCAAAAACAATCTCCCCCCAGCGGTTGTAAATGGCGAACCAATAATTCTCGGGCGTGAAACCTGGCGAAAAAACTGGGTAAAACGTTGCGTTTTCTTCTTCTCCGTCTGGCGTGAATGAATTTGGAATGTATAAAGAAACCGTGTTCGTTATTTCCACCGTTCGAGAAATGGTTTGACTGCACCCCAAAATATTGCTCGCGGTTAATTCAATCACATAAACACCTTCCACCATCGGTAAATCCCAAGAAAATTCGGGCGAATTATTTATAAGACTCTCCCCATTGATCACCCATTGATAGGATTGATTGGGGTTTACATTGTTCGAAATGGTAACGGTTGGCTCGCTTAGTTCAAGCTGCAAAGGGGATAAAGAAAAATTGGGGGGTATCAGTGCCACAACATTTACTTGAGCATTCACGGGAACCGAAAAACACCCGAAGGCATTTACTCCTTGAACCGAGTAGGCATCGGTATTGTTTGGACAGACGGTATTTTGAGCAGTGAAAAGTGCAGCATCTTGCCACACATAGTTTTGGGCGCCATAGGCGTAAAGCGAAACGCATTCCCCCGAACAAATGGTGGTATCAATCGCAGTTATTACGGGAATGGGGTTGACTTGCAAAGTTAAGGTGACCAAAGAATCACATCCCTGATGGTTTTGTAATACCATGGAATACATTCCAGAGGTTGAAAGGGATTGACCGTTGAACAACAACGATGAATCCGAACAAATTTGGGCGCTTAAAAGCGTTGTGTCAGGTAGCAATACGTTCACTGTTATACTATCCGTATTGGTACATCCATACCCATCCACGACGCTAACAGCGTAAATCCCTCCGTTTTGAATCCAGTCCTGAATCCCTATATTCCCGTTGGACCACGTATAACTTTGATAATTCATAGTGGCTATAACTAAGGAGGAATCTCCCCAACAATGGGACACATCAGGACCCAAATCAAAGGTGTCCGGGACGATGGAAACAAGGATTGAATCGCGGGCGGTACCGCAACCGCTTGGAACATCCAACCAATAGGTTCCGGGTACACTGACCGATAAGCTAGGGCCCGTGGAACCATTACTCCAAGTATACGAAGCGTACACCGTATCGGGTTGTAGGGTAACCGCCGTACCAAGGCACATCAGGGTGTCTGGACCTAAATTCACCACTCCTGAAGGGCCCGGAGGAACATAGTTCGGTTGTAAAATTCCGCTGGCTCCCGGCTGTGCGCCATGGGGCGTTCCAGCACAAGCAGGACCGCTGTGCAAAACAGAACCTGATTGTCCTCCACTCAACAGAGAATTAACATTCGCTGGTAAGGCTCCTTGCTGAAAAACTATGGCACCACCGCCACCACCACCACCTGGACCATGGCAAGCAGATGACCAAAGAGTACTTAAGATATTGCCTCCATTCCCCCCTCGTACATCCACCGAAAGAGGGGAAGTTACATTTTGAGTTAATAAATATACACAGCCCCCTGCTCCACCACCGCCGGCACCTTCGGAATCAGTGTTTCCGATAACGTTGGCCCCGGATGCAACAATTTGGGCATTATTCCCGTGAACAGTAGGGGCTGTCAAAAAAACAATGCCTCCTCCTCGCGAACCGTTGGTCGCTGTTAGACCGTTATCACGATAACCTCCGCCTCCTCCGCCTCCTAAAAATGCGCGATAATTCGAATAATTTAATGGATAACCCCCCAATCCAAAGGAACCGTTTACCGCACACCAACCCAAAAACTCATTGCCTCCTCGACCACCGGCGCCACCGTTACCTCCTCCGCCGGCCCCGGGATTACCAGAATTCGATCCCCCTCCACCGTTGGCTAAAGGAGCCCTGTTTCCGTCCATGTTCAATGGCGCTGCAACAATTCCCTCTCCTTTTTTACCTGCCGTATTGCCTGAATTAGCATAATTTGCATCTCCACAAGCAAAAAAACCGTTGGTCCATGTACCTCCAACGAACCCTTGTCCTTGAACGTCAAGGTTAGCATTAAAGGTTATTCCTCCAGTTGCCTCGATAGCGACTACCCCGCCAATGGTTCCGTTCCAGGGCAGAGCGGTTAATGTACCCACAATGGTGACTTGATTATACACCGGCACCCGGATCAATTGTACCAATCCGCTTACGGTAAAAGTTTTACATAAATTTTGAAGGAACGTAATGGTGGTTCCATTGATTGCAGCAATGTTGGTAAATTCGAAATTACCGGCATCTCCATAATTTTGAATTTGCCCAAAACTAACATTGTTCGCTGATGAAATGGCGGCCCCTTTCATTTGGATTAATAAAACCCTATCGCCCACCGCAAAACCTTGGCTAGAGGTAACATTGACACTGTTCGTATTTACGGAAGTTACTGCCACATACTGGTTCACAATACCGCTAATCGACTGAGCATGGAAAGTGCTCCCTGTCAAAATCAGCCCTATTAACCCGATGATTTTCAGTACTTGAAATTGCATATACCTGTTAAAGATACACTTAAGATGACAAAACACCCTTTCCAGTTGCCTCCATTATTTCAATATCGAACTAAACCAACTGCGATGTTCCGAAGGATCTAAGCCTCTTCGTTCGCAAACCGACTCGAATTGATCGAGTAAGATTCCCGTTATTCCAAAATATTTTGCCTCCGGGTGGGCGAAATACCATCCAGAAACCGAGGAAGCCGGATGCATTGCAAGGCTTTCCGTTAAGCTAACGCCCAAGGTATCGGTAGCCCTAAGTAATTCAAAAATGCCCAATTTCTCGTAATGGTCTGGGCAAGCAGGATAACCAGGAGCAGGACGGATTCCACGGTATTTTTCCTCAATTAATTCCTCGTTGGATAACGCTTGTTGTTCATATCCCCAATATTCTTGGCGTACTCGTTCGTGCAACCATTCCGCCATGGCCTCGGCAAGACGGTCGGCCACTGCTTTTAATAATATACTCTTGTAATCGTCGTGAGCCCTTTCAAATTCTTCACAAACTCCCGTGACATCTCCAGCGGTAACCACAAAGCAACCGACATAATCCTGAACACCAGAATCAACTGGAGCAATAAAATCACTCAGGCATAGATTGGGTTGACCTGCAACTTTTTCCGTTTGTTGCCGCAATCCAATTTGTCGGTGCAATAATTTTCCGGAATCCGACTCCAAAATATGTAGGTCGTCGCCAACCGACTGTGCGGAAAAAATTCCAAGGGCATACCTCGGTGAAAACCAACCTCTTTCTTGCCCTTCCAATAAACATGCATGCGCATCTTTGTACAACTGATTAGCCTCCTCTCCCACTATATTATCGCTTAAAATATCCGGGTACTTTCCGTGTAAATCCCAGCTTCGAAAAAAGGGCGACCAATCGATGTAAGGAATTATTTCATTCAAATTGGCGATTTTTCCACGGAATACCCCGAGCTTTTGAGGTACTGAAACGGTTTGTTCATTAAACTCCAGTTTCAAGGAATTTTTTCGGGCAGTATCGATTGGAATAAGGCGCTTAGACGCTGCATGCTGCTCGTGATGTTGACGAACCTTTGCATAATCTGCACGAATCTCATCTTGGAACATCCCCTGTTCACCACCCAACAATTTTTCTGCAACCGTAACCGCTCTTGAGGCATCAGGCACATAGATAATCGAGCCCGAGTAATTCGGGGATATTTTAACAGCGGTATGTACTTTCGAAGTGGTGGCTCCTCCAATAAGCAAAGGAATCTTAAGCTTGCGTTCCTCCATGGCGGAAGCCACTTTGACCATTTCGTCCAACGATGGGGTAATTAAACCACTCAAACCAATAATATCGCACCCTTCGTCGATGGCGCGTTGAACGATTTCATTGCCTGGGACCATCACTCCCATATCGATAATTTCGTAATTGTTGCATGCGAGAACCACCCCAACGATGTTTTTGCCAATGTCGTGCACATCGCCTTTGACCGTAGCCATGAGAATTTTACCCGCTTTTTGAATTTCACCTTGGCTATCGGCTTCAATGTAAGGCTGAAGAAAAGCAACGGCTTTTTTCATCACCCTTGCTGATTTCACCACTTGAGGTAAGAACATTTTTCCTTCACCAAATAAATCCCCCACAACGTTCATTCCTGACATTAAGGGTCCTTCGATGATTTGAAGCGGTTTATCGTATAAGGGCAAGCACGCAGCGATGTCTTCTTCGATGTACTTGTCAATCCCTTTAACCAACGAATGTTCAATGCGTTTCACCAATTCGAAACTCCTCCAAAGTTCCTCGGTAGCCACTTCTTTAACCCCTTGTTGAACGGTTTCTGCCAACGATAAAAGACGTTCCGTTGCATCCGGCCTACGGTTGAAAAATACGTCTTCAATGTGTTCTAGCAAGATCGAGTCGATATCGGAATATACCGTTAACATGGTAGGGTTTACGATGCCCATGTCCATGCCGTTTTGTATGGCATGGTAGAGAAATACCGCATGCATTGCCTCGCGAACAGCATTGTTCCCTCGGAATGAAAATGAAACATTCGAAACTCCTCCGCTAATATGACACCCCGGCAAATTCTCAGTAATCCATGCCGTTGCGCGAAAAAAGTCTAGGGCATTAAGTGCATGTTCTTCCATTCCTGTTGCAACAGGAAAAATATTCGGGTCAAATATGATGTCATTCGGATGAATCCCTGCCTTTTTCACCAATAAATCGTAGGAACGTGAGCAAATTTCAACCCTTCGATCAAAAGAATCGGCCTGACCTACCTCATCGAAAGCCATTACGATCATGGCGGCCCCCATGGAATTAATGTATTTTGCTTGTTGCAGGAACACTTCTTCTCCTTCTTTTAAAGAAATTGAATTCACCACGCCTTTTCCTTGCAAACATTTCAAACCCGCTTCAATGATTTCCCATTTCGAACTGTCGATCATGATGGGGATTTTCGCGATTTCAGGTTCGGAGGCAATAAGGTTCAAAAAGGTAACCATCGAGGTTTTTCCATCGATCATAGCCTCGTCCATGTTAACGTCTAAGATTTGTGCGCCTCCTTCAACTTGCTCGCGTGCAACCGCCAAGGCTTCTTCAAATCGTTCCTCACGAATTAATCGTAAGAAGGCTTTTGAACCCGTAACATTGGTGCGTTCTCCAACATTGACAAAATTGCTCTCTTTGGTCGCGACCAGAGGTTCAAGTCCCGATAAACATAAAACTCTCACCATCAGTTGCCCCACTTTCTAGGTTCGTACTTTCGGGCTAACTCCGCAATGGCTCGAATATGCTCTGGAGTGGTTCCACAACATCCCCCAACAATATTGACTATTTTCTTCTCAAAAAAAGAGGCAATCTTGTCCTTCATCAGTTCTGCGGTTTCATCGTATTGTCCAAAAGCATTCGGAAGGCCTGCATTTGGATGCGCGCTCACGGCAAAAGGGGCTCTTTCTGCCAAAATACTTAAATAGGGTTCCATCAATTCGGACCCCAAAGCGCAATTCAAGCCAATGCTCAATAAAGGCATATGCTGTAAGGAAATCAAAAAAGCTTCGGGAGTTTGACCCGACAAGGTTCTTCCGCTAAGATCGGTGATTGTTCCTGAAACCATGATAGGCAATGAAATTTGCCGTTCTTCAAATACCTTTTCCGCAGCAAAAAGAGCAGCTTTCGCGTTGAGGGTATCGAAAACCGTCTCTATGAGTAAAATATCTACCCCACCATCTATCAGCGCGTTGATTTGTTGTGCGTAAGCTGAGGAAAGATCATCGAAGGTTACCGCACGAAATCCAGGGTTGTTTACATCCGGGGAAATCGAGGCCGTGCGGTTGGTTGGCCCAATAGAACCGGCGACAAAACGGGGACGATCGGTGAACAATTTTGCTGCGTCTTTTGCCAAGCGAGCCCCTTGAAAGTTGATGTCGTACACCGCATCTTCCAAATGATAATCTGCTTGCGCTATGGTCGTTCCTGAAAAGGTATTGGTTTCAATAATGTCGGCGCCTGCCTCTAAGTAGGCTTTGTGAATTTCGAAGATGATATCAGGTCGGGTAATGTTCAGCAAGTCATTATTTCCTTGCAAGGAAGCGCT
>Ga0172372_10012418_pt1 | contig 10668 bp, 10 predicted proteins | sample LakKiv5m_2_FD_114544 | JGI IMG/M metagenome (GOLD analysis project Ga0172372, IMG submission 114544) | Freshwater microbial communities from Kabuno Bay, South-Kivu, Congo - kab_092012_9.5m | ecosystem: Environmental > Aquatic > Freshwater > Lake | place: Democratic Republic of the Congo... | reverse complement strand
TCGGCCTGGGCCGTGGGCTCCGCCGGGCGCGCGGCCTCGGCGCCGGCGACGGGCTGCGGCGGGACGCCATCGCGCGGCGCCGCGCCCTCGGGGGGAGCGGCCGCAGCGGGCGGGGCGACGAGCGCAGCCGGGTCCGGCGCCACGTGCCGCGGCGCCGGGCGCAGCACCTCGGGCCCCCCGGGCGTCGGCGCAGGAAGGGGGCCGGGCATCGGTGCCGGGTTCAGGGTCGCGGCAGGCAGGGATCGCGCGGCGGGCATCGGTCCGACCGCAGCGGCCAGCGCATCCGGGTCGGCCACCGGCAGCGCCGGCGCGGCCGCGCCGCCCTGCCCGGGCCGGGGCGCGACGGCGCCTGGCACGGCCGGGCCCGTTGGCGCGCTTGCGCCCTCTGCATCGGACGCCGCGGCCCCCGTCGTCGCGGACGGTGCCGCGGCGGTGCCGGCGGTTGCGGGGTTCGGACGCGATGCGGGCCGGCCCTTCGCCTCGGCCGCAGGCGCGAGGGCGGCCGCGCGCTGGGGGTCGGACGCGAGCGATGGGTCGGCATCGGGCAGATCGACCACCGCCGAGGCGACCGAGCGCGGCGCGCCAGCAGTCGAGGGCGCGCCCCCCTGCCCCGCGGCGGACTGACCCGCAGCAGGCTGGCCCGTGGCAGACTGACCCGCAGCGGACTGACCCGCAGCGGCCCCACGGCCGCGCGGCGCGGCACGGTTCGGGGCCTGCGGGGTAGCGTCGGGCCGGGGCGCCAGCGCGCCCGCATCCGGTTCCGCGGATGGCGGCGGCGCTGCGCCCCCGGCGGGTGGCGGCCCCGCCTGCGCCGCGGCTCCGGCGGGGTTTGCGGCCGCGTTCAGCGCCGCCTCGGGCGCCTGATCGGGGGCAAGGGCGGCGAGCGGCACGCCCGGCGCGGGTGGCGGCGTGGGATCGGTCGGGGCCGGCATCGGGCCGTGCAAAGCGGCGGCAGGCGCGGGATCCTCTTCCGCGGGCGTCTCGGCCAGGGCGGCTGGCTGCGGGGCTTCTCCCGAAGGGTCGCCGGCGGCCTCCGAGAGGGCGCGCAGGCGATCGGCGCCCCCGGCCGGCAGGGTCGGCACAAGCGCGGCCATCGCCCCGGGGAGGGTCTGGGCGCCCGCGGTCGGGACCTCCGCGACTTGGGGCCGGGCGGCGGGCGCGCCGGGATGCATGACCGCGTCACGCGCGGCGTCGGTCCCGGGATCCGTGCCGAGATCCATACCGGGGGCAATTCCCGGGGCGATTCCCGGGTCAGCTCCGGTGGGCGAGGCGGGATCGGGGGGGACCGATCCGTCCGGGGCAACCTCGGGGAGCATGCTGCTGCCGAAGAGGGCCGCGAACGGATCGCCCCGCGACAGCGCGCCAAGACCGGCCGCCGCGCGGCCCTGCCCCGCAGCCTTGCCCGCTCCCTCGAGCGTCGCCTTGTCGGATCCGATCGCGATGCCTGTCATCTGTCCAGCCTGTGGTGCCGCGCGGGGCGGCAGAACTCGGGGAGTGCCTGCAAGGTTGATGCCAGCTGCGCCTCAGATCGGGCGACCGCGGCGACCGGGCGGCAAGAGCCGCTCCGCCACGCCCTCGCGCGCCTCGGCGGCGACATGGCGTTCCTGCACCGCCTTGTCGCCATAGATCGTCTCGCGCCGCTTCATCTGCGCGAACTTGCGCCGCGCCTGATCGACCTCTTGCCCGAGGAATTCGGCCCGATTCTCGACGATCTCGCGCTGCGCCTGGAGTTTGACCCCGAGGCCGAGCCGCGCGCGGAGCGTCATCGAGGTGATCTCGCCCGGCGGGGGGGCGTTGTCCGAGATCATCTCGGCGAGTTTCTCGGCCATCGCCGCCGTCTTGCCGTGCTCGGCCGCCGTCACGCCCAGATCGGCCGCGACGCGGCGCATCCGCATGACCTCGCGCTTGCGCAAAAGCTCGATCAGACGCGCGCGGTCGCCCATCTCAGCCCGCGACCAGATCAAAGAGCGCGGCCTGCGTCTGGGCAAAGCGCGCCGGTTCGTCCGGGGCCTGCCCGACGAAGGCCGTGATCTTGGGCCAGAGCGCCACCGCGAGGTCGAGGTCGGCATCCTGCCCCGGCGTGTAGCCGCCCATGAGCATGAGGTCGCGATTCTCGAGATAGAGCGTGACGAGGCGCCGGAACATCGCCGCCGCCTTGATGTGGCGGGCGGGCATCATCTCGCCCATGACCCGGCTGACCGAGGCGCCGATGTCGACCGCCGGATAGATGCCAAGCTGCGTCTGCTTGCGCGAGAGGACGATATGCCCGTCGAGGATCGCGCGCGCCGTGTCGACGACGGGATCGGCCGTCGTGTCGTCGCCGTCCGCCAGCACGGTATAAAGCGCCGTGATCGACCCGCCGCCCGCCGGCCCCGTGCCCGAGCGTTCCACAAGGCAGGGGATCATCGAGACGACCGACGGCGGATAGCCCTTGGCGGTCGGCTGTTCGCCGAGCGCGAGCCCGACCTCGCGGCGGGCATGGGCCACGCGGGTGAGCGAATCCATGATCAGCAGGACATTCTTGCCCTTGTCGCGGAAATATTCGGCGATCGCGGTCGCATAATTCGCGCCCCTGATCCGCAAGAGCGGCGAGCGGTCGGCCGGCACCGCAACGATGCAGACCTTGCCGCGCGTCTCGGCGCGCATCACCGTCTCGTAAAAGCTGCCGACCTCGCGCCCGCGTTCACCGATCAGGCCAACGACGATGACATCGGCCTCGGAAAAGCGCGTCATCATCGACAGCAACACCGATTTCCCGACGCCCGAACCCGCCACGATGCCGACGCGCTGGCCCCTGCCGATGGTCAGCAGCGCGTTGACGACGCGCACCCCGACATCGAGCGGCTCGGCCACCGGCGCGCGGCCAAGCGGGTTGCTCGGCCGCCCGAGCAGCGGCCAGCGTTCGGCCAGAACCGGCGCGGGGCCGTTGTCGAGCGGCTCTCCGCGCGCATCGACGACACGCCCGAGCAGCCCGTCGCCGACCGCGACCTCGCGACCCTCGTCGCGCTCGCGCACGCGGGCCCCGACCTCGATGCGGGCGCCGAATTCATGCAGGAACAAGAGGTTGCGACCTTCGCGAAAGCCGATCACCTCGGCATCGACGCTGCTGCCGTCGGCGCCCTCGACCGCGCAGATCGCCCCCACGGAAACAGGGAAACCGTGGCATTCGACCACCTGCCCGTCAAAGCGCGTGACGCGCCCCGAAGCGGTCTGGAACCGTTCGGCCGGGATCGCCCCGAGCGCGGGCAAAAGGCGTTCGATCACGCTCATGTCGCGGGGTCCGGCTCGGGGGGGGCCACGGGGGCGTCGGCGGGGGCGTCGGCGGGCTTCGTGGCATCCTCGGGGCGGACCGGCAGGGCATCGACGATGCGCAAGCCGCCGATCGAGAGATCGACATCACCACGGTTGAGATCGCCGCGAGAGATGATCCGCGCCTCGGAGAGAAGCTCGGAGCGCCCGATCAGCGGCGCGATGGCCGCCGCGTCGGCGGGGTTGAGGCGCAGGACCGTCCCGCGCAGGTCCGCCTGCACCTGCTCGACCAGCGCCTCGATGCGGCGCAGGAAGGCCTCGGGCATCTCGTCGATCCGGACCCCGGCGCGCGCCGAGGCAAGCCCCAGCACCGCCGCGCGCAGGCCCGACTGCAGGGCCGCGACCATGGCCGCATCGGGGTTCATGAAGGCGCGCGCCGCGGCATCGAGCGCGGCAAGCGCGGCAACCGTCTCGCCCTCGATCTCGCGGCGGGCCTGCGCCTCGCCGGCGCGAAAGCCGCTGATATAGGCCTCTTCGCGCTCGCGCGCGGCCTGCTCGGGGTCGATCCCGGGCGGCGGCGGGGGCGCGGGTGGGGCCGGTTCAGCCGCGGCCGGGGGCGCGGCGGGGAATTCGGCGATGACCTCGGCCTCGGCGATAGCGCGCGGGGCCGCATGCGGGGCGGGCGTGGGGGCAGGCGTGGGGGCGGGGGCGGAAGCAGCGGCAGGCGGGGCGGCAGGCGGGGCGGCGGGCGGGGGCGGCGGGGGTTCGGGCGTGGCCTGCCGCGCGATGTCGAGCAGGCTGCGGCTGCGAAAGGCGGCCGGCTTGCGGGGCGCGAGCTTGGTATCGGGCTGATAGCTGCCCTGCCCCGCCAGCCGCACGAGCGAGGCGATCTCCGCCTCGTCGAGCGCGCGCGTCGCTTCTTCGGCCGTCATGCTCGCCTCCATCCCTCAGCCGCCTCAGACCATCTCGTCGCCGCCGCGGCCGGCAAGGACGATCGTACCCTCGTCCGACAGCCGACGCGCGACCTCGATGATCTGCTTTTGCGCCTCCTGGACATCGGTAAGGCGGACGGGGCCGAGGGCCTCCATCTCGTCCTTGATGTTCGCGGCGGCGCGCGAGGACATGCAGCCGAAGAGCTTTTCGCGCAGCGCCTCGTCGGCGCCCTTGAGCGCGAGGGTCAGCAGTTCGGTATCGACCGACCGCAGCAGCGTCTGGAGCGAGCGGTCGTCCGACATGATGAGGTTGTCGAAGACGAACATGTTGTCCTGGATCGACTGCATGAGGTCTTTGCTGTCCTTCTTGATCTCCTTCATGATCCGCTGTTCCATCGCGGTCTTGGTGAAGTTCATGATCTTCGCCGCCGCCTTCACGCCGCCGATCTGCGAGGCGCGCAGCGTCGTGTTGGCCTTGAATTTCTGCTGCATCACGCGCTCGAGTTCGCGCACCGCGTCGGGCTGGACGGTCTCGAGCGTGGCGATCCGGCGCACCACGTCGGGCTGCATGTCCTGCGGCAGCAGCGTGAGGACATCGGCCGCGAGCGCATAGTCGAGATACGAGATGATGAGGGCGATGATCTGCGGATGCTCGTCGAGGATGAGCTCCGAGATCGAGCGGGCGTCCATCCAGTCGAGGATCTCGATCGGGCGCTCCGAGGATGCGGGGGTGATGCGGCTCAGGACCGACTGGGCCTTGTCGACCCCGAGCGCCTTGGTCAGCACGTTGCGCACATAGTTGCCGGCGCCGAGGCCGAGGCTCGTCTGCTGCTTGATGACGGCCAGAAATTCGTCGAGGACGGCGTTCACCGTCTCCTGATCGACCCCCTGGACCGAATACATCGCCGTCCCGAGGTGCTGGACCTCGCGCGGGGTCAGGTTCTTGAGGATCTCGGCCGCCTCGTCCTCGCCCAGAAGCATCATCAGGATCGCCGACTTCTGCGTTCCGGTGAGCGTGTCGAAGAGCCGCTCCTCGCCCGTCTGCTGTGCAGGTTCCGCCATTGCTCGCTCCGTCGCCGCGCCCCCGCTTCGGGGGGCGCCCCTGTGTCAGAGATAGGACATGTCCTTCTTCATCATCTGCTTGAACACGTTCGACACGCGCCCCGCCTCGTCCGAGACGATCATGCGGATGATGGCGACCTTGTCGTCGTAGGTGTTCGCCGTGTCGAGCATCTCGAGCGAGATGTTCGACTTCTTGGGCTTCAGCTTGGCCTTGATCTCGTCCAGGGTCTCGCCCTCCTTGACCACGACCGAGTCGAGCGCATCGACCTCGTCATCGCTCAGCCCGCCACGGGCCACGGCCTCGCCGCCCGAGGGCACGAGCACGCGGTTGAGCAGCGGCCGGATCACGCCGAGCGCGATGACGGCGAGCGTCAGCACCGTCAGGAACTGCTGCGCCGCAAGCTTGACCCAGCCCATCTCGAACCATTCGACCTTCACCGACTCGTCGAGTTGCTGCACGAAGGGTTGCGCGGTGACCGTCACGACATCGCCGCGCCCCTCGTCGAGGCCGACCACGCCCGCCACGAGCTTGCGGATCTCCTCGAGCGTCTCGGCCGGGAAGGGGACAGGTTCGACCAGGCCGGTTTCGGGATTGACCGCCTCGCGTTCCTTCACGAGGACGGCCACGGCAACGCGCATGATGCGGTTCGCCGGGTCCATCGTCGTCTCGACCTTGCGGCTGATCTCGTAGTTCTGCACCGAGCTCGTGGATTCGCTCTCGACCGACGGGTCGGCGGCGCCGGCTTCGGTGCCGGGCAGGTTGCCTGTCAGCTCGGCCTCGGTCGGGGCACGGTTCGCCACCGCACCGGGAATGCCGGCGGCTTCGGGGTTGCGCGTCACGTCGCGCGTCGCCTGCGTGCTGCGCAGCGCGTTGCCCTCGGGATCGACCCGCTCCTCTGTCACCTCGCGGCGGGTGAAGTCGATATCGAGGTTGACCTGCGCGTTCACGTTGCCCGCGCCGACGATCGGCCCCACCAGCATCTCGATCCGGCTGCGATAGATCGATTCCAGCCGCATGCGATAGCGCAGCTGGCTGTCCGACAGGATCGACGAGGGATCGTCGTTCGACCGCGTCAGCATCCGCCCCTGCTGATCGACGACGGTGACGCCCTCGCGCGCCATGTTCGGCACCGAGGCGGCAATCAGGTTCACGATCGCATCGACCTGTTCCTCATCGAGCTTGCGGCCCGGCGCGATCTGCACGAAGACCGAGGCGGTCGGCGTCTCCTGCTCGCGCACGAAGACCGAGCGCTCGGGCAGCGCGAGATGCACGCGCGCCGACTGGACGGCCGCGATCTCGGTGATCGAGCGGGCAAGCTCGATCTCCTGCGCCTGCTTGAGGCGCATGATCTCGACCGAGCGCGAGGTGCCCATCGGGATGTCGCCGAGCGCGGCGTAGCCATCGGGCACGACGCTCGGCAGCCCCTGCGCCGCGAGCGTCATGCGCGAGCGGTGGTAATCCGCCACGGGCACGAGCACGTCGCCCGTCGTCGGATCGACCCGCACCTCGTAGCCGGAATTCGTCAGCGCATCGACGATGCGCGCCTTCTCGGCCTCGGGCAGCGAGGCATAGAGCGTCGTCATCTTGGGCTGCTGGACGAAAGCATAGAGCGCGATGCCCGCGATCGCGGCGATGACGGTGACGATGGTCGGCAGCGCGCGCCGAAAGCTCGGCTGGGCCGTCATCTCGCGCGCCGAGGCAAGCATGCCCCCCCCGGACGCGAGCAGGCTGCCGCCGACGGAGGGCCCGCCAACGGCTGCCGCAACTTGGGTCGATCTCGCCTCGGGTGCTCTGGCCATTGTGCTCTACTCTCGCCTCAGGGGTAAGTATGCGCCGGTCGTGCAGGCCCGTCAGACGGGCATGTTCATGATGTCCTTGTAGGCACTCAGCGCCTTGTTGCGCAGGCTGAGCGTCAGCTGGAACCCGAGGGATGAGACCTGCTGGCTGATCATCACCTTCGCGAGGTCGTTCTCGAGCCCGAGTTCGTAGTTCCGCGCCATCTCGCTCGCGCTGTTCTGGGCGCGTGCCACGTCGCGCAGACCGTCGCCCAGCCGTTCGGCAAATCCCGGCCCCTCGGGCGCGGGGCGCACCGCGGCGGCGGCGAGGCGCTCCTGCATCCGCGCGGCGGTCTGCAGATGGGTCTGGCCGACCTGGAACTTCAATCCGGGAAGCTGCGTCATCATCCCCTCCGTCAGCCGACCATGCCGGCCACGCGCCGGCCGAAGGCGCGTTCGTCATGCATCATCCGCAGGCCGTCGGACGGCGCATCCACGATGATGTCGGCGGCCGTGATCACCCCGTCGGCATGCAGCACGAGCGCGCGCTGCATCACGTTCTCGAGTTCGCGCACATTGCCCGGCCAGTCATGCGCGAGCAGCAGGCCGATCGCGCCGGGTTCGAGCATCGGCACCGCGGTGCCGGGCGGGCAGTGCTTGCGCAAGAGCGCGGCCGCGATCGCCACGATGTCGTCGCGCCGCTCCGCGAGCGCGCGCGTCGCCAGCGGAAAGACGTTCAGCCGATAGAAGAGATCCTCGCGGAAGCGGTTCTGGCGCACCTCTTCGTGGATGTCGCGGTTCGTCGTCGCGACGATGCGGACATCGACCTTGATCTCCGCCTGGCCGCCAAGCGGCGTCACGGTGCGCTCCTGCAGGACGCGCAAGAGCTTCGATTGCAGCCCGAGCGGCATCTCGGAAATCTCGTCGAGCAGCAGCGTGCCGCCCTCGGCCGCGCGGAAGATGCCCTTGTTGGCGAGCGAGGCGCCGGTGAAGGCGCCCTTTTCGTGGCCGAAGAGGACGGCCTCGAGCATGTTCTCGGGGATCGCGGCGCAGTTGATCGCGACGAAGGGGTTGCCGCGACGGGCAGACCGCAAATGGACATAGCGCGCCAGCACTTCCTTGCCGGTGCCCGTCGGGCCGTTGACGAATACCGTGACATCCGAGCGCGCCACGCGGTCGGCGAGATCCATGAGCCGCGTTGTCGACGGATCGGCCGCGATCATGTTCGAGACATCGGCGCAAAGGATGTCGGCGGCGTGCAGAAGCGTGAAATCGGTCGGCACCGCGACATCGGCCGCCGGTGCGGGCAGCCCTAGGCGGATCACCCGCCCGCCAAGCTCGGATTCCTGAGCGAGGGTGCGCGCGGCCTCGTCCACGATCATCACGAGGCGCGGGCGCTGCGCGCGCAGCCGCTCGGTCAGGCCGCGCAGGCCGCCGGCGCTGGCTTCCTGCGCGCTCGAACACACGATCGCGGCACCGGCCGGCGCACAGGACGGATCCTCGGTCACGACCACGCCGACCCTGCGGCGCGCGATCGCGTCGGCGAGCCTCTCGGCCCGCGCAAATCCCTTGGCATCGATCACGACGTCGGACATCCTGCGCACTCCCTTGCGACATGAAGGAAAGGCAAGAAGCGGGCCAACCGCCTTTGCGCGCCCCGCGAAAGGCCGGGGCGGGGCGGATCTGATGCTTGATCTGATTTTGTTTTTCGCCCCGTTCGACACCGCGCGACCCTGCGGCGCGAGGGGCGGGGCGTCGTTTCGCGCCGGTCGGGGCGGGTGTCGGAAATCCGTCGGTGGGGCGCCGGGCAGCCGGGGCGCGCCCGCGGGCGCGTCGGCTTTCCGCCGCGTCAGGTGATGACGAAAGAGGTGATGACGACCTCGCGGATGTCGGGCTCGAACCCTTCCGACACGAGGCGGGCGTTCATCGCATCGCGGATGCGCGCAACCAGCTCGGCGCGCGAGGCCACGTCGCGCAGATCCTCGGCCGCGACATCGGCGAGCACATCCATCACGGCGCCGCGCAGCTTCATCTCGTTCTCCTGCAGGCGCAGGATCACGACATCGGCGAACATGGGCGGCATGAAGACGTTGACCGACAGCTCGATGCTGTACATCCCCGCACCCTCGCGGGCGTTCCCGGCGAAGGGCGTGGAAAAGCTGAAATAGCGATAGCGCGGCGGAATGATGTTGCCCTGCTCGTCGCGCTGGATGCGCGCATCCGCCGCCGCATCGGGGGCAGCCGCATCAACAGCGCCTTCGGCGGGGGCGCCCTCGGCCGGGAGGGCGGCGGCGCCAAGCGCGGTCGCGGCCGTGGCGGCGCTGGCGGCGGGGGCGCCGCCGGCGACAGCGGCAGCAGCAACGGCGGCGTCGGGCGCCGTCACCTCGGCCTCGGGCAGAAGTTGCGCGGTCCGGTCGCGAAAGGGCTGGAGGTGGTCGGCACGCGGCCCGACCGCCGCATGGCCGCCGATGAACGCCCCGAGCACGACGAACCCCGGCAGGACATAGATGAGCATCTTGCCCAACAGCGCCTTCATCGCCTGCCCTCCCCCTTCCTGCGCCGCCCGTCCCGGGGGCGCCGTCATGCGGCATCAAAGCACAAGCGGCCCAGATGGCACCCGCCACCGGACCCTCTGCGGCGCGGGCGCCGCCAGTCTGCTCGGCGCTGCCTCAGCCGCGCGCGATATCCGCCTTCAGATAGGAGCCGAAGCCCGAAAGAACCTGCACATGCGCCCGCAGGCGCGCATCCATCCGCACGAGATCGTCGCGCAGCGCCTCGACCGACGCGCGGTCAAGCCCCTGCACGGCCGCAGGCCCCGAAGCCATTTCGGCCGCGAGCGCGGTTGTCGTGGCATGGAACGCCGATGACGCATCCTCGATCGCGCGCGCGTCCTGCATGGCGCCCGACACCCGGCCAAGGGTCTCGCGCAGCGCCTCGAGGCGCATCTGCAACGGCGATGTCATCGCGGTGTGGTCCATTCCGGCCGACCTCAACCCTTGAGCTGAAGGTAGCTTTCCATCAGCCGGTCCGCCACCCGATCGAGATCGATCGGATAGTTTCCCTTCCTGATGGCCTCCTTGATCCGCCCGGCGGCTTCGATGTCGACGGGCGGTTCGGTCTTCATGGCCGCGACCGTGGCCTTCGATTGCAGGTCGCTGGTCTCGCCCGCAGGTGCGGCAGGTGCGGCCTTCGCCACCTCTGCAGCAGCCTTGCGGTCGGCCAGCTCTCTGGCAACCGACGACCCTGGAACGGTCAGCCTGTGTGCGGCATGTTTGATCTGGTCAACCATGACAGCCTCCTTTCGAGTTCGGAAACGACGCCACGCTAGTTCATGTTAGCGACGGGGCGTATTTTTTCTGCGGCCTCGACGACACCCTGGATGATGTCGCCAGAGGAGACGTTCTGGACCTCGATGATGTCGCCGAGCTGGCCGTTGCCGACCGCCTTTCCGGCGGTGATGATCTCGAACCCGCCGATCGCGTTCACGATCATGACCGGGTTGCCCGCTCGCACCAGCCAGTCATAGTCGAGATGGCGCGCATGGAGCGCGCGCCCCTCGCCCAGGGTCTGGGTCAGGGTGCGGCCGATCACATCCTCGGCGTTGCTGAAGAGCCCGGTCGCGACCTTCTGCGGCGCGGGGATCATCACG
>Ga0172372_10012416_pt1 | contig 10671 bp, 10 predicted proteins | sample LakKiv5m_2_FD_114544 | JGI IMG/M metagenome (GOLD analysis project Ga0172372, IMG submission 114544) | Freshwater microbial communities from Kabuno Bay, South-Kivu, Congo - kab_092012_9.5m | ecosystem: Environmental > Aquatic > Freshwater > Lake | place: Democratic Republic of the Congo... | reverse complement strand
TTTTTGTAAGCGATTTTTGGCAATCATCAAAGACTTTGAGGACAAAGAAATCAAAAGCCTGGTTCGGCTAGCCTTAATATATCCACCTGCTACAAGGGCTTTATTAGGTGCGCATATTCCGGTGATACTGACCCCCCCTGATATATCCCCTATTTTAAAATGAAGTTTCCAAAGAGATAAACATAGTATTCTGTAAAAAAAACAATAATTTCGGATTTGATTCCGAAAAAATGGCAATAATTTCGGATTTTATTCCGAAATTCCCGTTAATTGTTGTTTCTTAAAATAAGTAAAAATGATTGAACGAATTTTAGAAATGGAATCCGAAGGCAAAAGGGTCCATTCCAAATTCTTTCAAAAAGACTTATCCAACTGCCACTATAAATATTATTCACCGGGAAAATTTTGAATAATTTTTAGGTGTAAAAGGGTAAGGTAGAGGCTTCGGCTCTTTAGTAATGCTTAGAACAAATGGCATTAATTCGGAATAGCAAATTGTTTGTATTTCTGAATGGAAAAGAAATTATATGTCAAATAAAGTCACTTTGATGTTTATTTTTGATGAAAACTTATTGTTTTTCAGAAAAACAGAAAGACCGTATTGATTCTTCTTATTATTTACACTACATTCGCAAAATGGAATCACTAAAGAATCTGGGAAAGGTAAATGCCCAAATACTCGCTGATTATATTTTGCAGAATACAATGAAATCATTTTACAAAGCTGAACGGAATGTCCAATAAATTTAAAAAAAGAAACCCTCAATCAATTATTTCTCAAAGTCTTCAATCTAAAAAAAGGGGTAGGCATACACGCCGTTAACTTTAAAGTTTCATTTGTACTTTGAATATAAGATTTTTTTAATTTAAACTATTTCAAAAAACGTATGACTTCAAATTCAAACACAATCATCGGTGCAGTTATTGGAGATGTTATTGGCTCCGTATTTGAATGGGATAATGTAAAAACCACTGACTTTGACTTATTTAATCCTACCTGTTTTTTTACAGACGACTCGGTTTTAACCATTGCCGTCGCTGACTGTATTCTGAACAAAAAGGATTTTGCCAGGACAATATGGGAGTACGGCAGAAAGTATCCAGACCGTGGTTATGGTGGTAGTTTCAGGCTTTGGCTGATGGAAGAGAGCCTAAAGCCTTACGGTAGCTATGGGAATGGTTCTGCAATGAGAGCAAGTGCTGTGGGTTTTGCGTATAATGACCTCGAAACCGTTATGGAAATGGCTAAACAGTCGGCGGAAGTGACACATAACCATCCAGAGGGGATAAAAGGCGCTCAAGCAACGGCAACAGCAATATTTCTGGCAAGACAAGGAAAATCAAAGCAAGAAATCAAAGATTTCATTGTCCAAACATTTAATTATAATCTTGACTTTACCCTTGAGGAGATTCGGCCAACTTACGCCTTTGATGAAACTTGTCAAGGTACTGTTCCACAAGCTATTGTGGCGTTTCTTGAAAGTACAGACTATGAAAATGCTATTCGACTGGCCATATCAATTGGAGGAGACAGCGATACCCTCGCTTGTATTACAGGAGGAATGGCATCGGCCTACTACAAGCATATTCCCCAAGAAATTATGGACTTTGTGGTAGATAAACTTCCCGTTGAATACATTGAAATAATGAACAAGTTTGACGAACTTTGTGTGAAGGATATTTAAAATATTAATCATGAAAATAACTTTTTTAACCTTTATTATTTGCCTGACCATTAGCGGATTAAATGCACAGCGATTAACGGATGGCTCGCGTTCAACGGTTGGATATATTGAAAACGGCAGAGTCACGGACAGTAATCGCTCAACCATTGGATACATGGAAAATGACCGTATTATGAATAGTTCCCGCTCGATTATGGGGTATTTTGACAATGGTCGGGTTTTAAATGGTTCCCGTTCGACCATCGGTTATATAGAAAACGGGCGGGTAATGAATGGCTCCCGTTCTACCATTGGGTATTGGGAAAATGGCAGGATTCTAAACGGGAATCGTTCTACAATGGGTTATTATGAAGGGGTCAAAGGTGTTCATGCCGCTCTCTTCTTTTTCTTCTTTTTTTATTAAAACAAAACAATAACATACACCTGCTTGGGAGCTTTTCAAAAACGATGGCTGGCAAGCCTATTATTGTAAATGATGAGTTTATTTACTCAATAAATTCTATCATTTCAGACTCCTAATTATCGAAACTTGTAAATTTTGCAAGTTTCGATAATTTATTTGTATTTATGATGATTTTTTTATTGCCTATTCTATCATGGGAATCGAGATTCAAATCGTTGATAATGAACATGAAGCAATTTTAGTGTCGGCCGCAAAGGAACCCGAAAAAGAATTAAATATTTTTCCACTTTAACTTGGAATATCTTGATAGACTTTTAAAGGATATTTCTGAATTAAACTATATTTTCTTCTAAAACGTCGATAATAACTATCTTTTCCTATTAAAATAAATCAATATAAAGTTCATTATTTCAATAAATAACAAAAACAAAATTCAAACGAGAGCAAAATTTTATTATATTTACCTTTGAAAATACGACGGAAGTAATCAACGCCCTCGTTTAAAAATGGTTAAATGAGTAAAAGAATAAATTATAATTCAGAAATTCCGTATAATGATTTACCGCTATTACCACCTACAGCGGAAATAGAAAATACAAAAATACTTAAAAAAACGATTGCGGCTAGTAGGGCTTTATCAGAACTAAAAGGAGCCATTACAAATTTACCCAATCCAACCCTATTTATTGATACAATCAATCTACAGGAAGCACAAGCTAGTTCTGCTATTGAAAATATAATCACAACACAAGACGAACTATTCAAAGCATCCTTAGCGGTGAAAAAAAATGACAATCCAGCTACAAAAGAAGTAATGCATTATAAAGATGCCTTATGGTTTGGTATAAAACAAATAGAGAATAGGCCTATATTAACAACCAATCTTTTTATAGCCGTCATGCAAATCATAAAAAAAAATCAATCCAGTATTAGAAATGCACCAGGTACCCAATTAAAAAACCCTGCAACAAACGCAGTAGTCTATACGCCACCAGAAGGAGAAAATGTTATTAGAGAAAAGCTAAAAAACCTGGAAGATTTTATTCATGCTGAAGATAGTATTGACCCATTAATAAAAATGGCCGTTATTCATTACCAGTTTGAAGCAATTCACCCATTTTTTGATGGAAATGGGCGTACAGGTAGAATCATTCTATTATTATACCTAAAAATGACTGGCTTACTTGATTTGCCAGCGCTATATTTAAGTAATTTTATTATTCAGCACAAAGACAAATACTACACCAATCTTAGAAAAGTAACAGAGGAAGGAAATTGGGAAGATTGGATTATGTATATGTTGGATATGGTAGAACAGACGGCAGTAAAAGGAAGGCGTCAAATAGCTGAGATTGAAAAACTGATGAATGAAATGGGAACCGACATACAACAAAAATTACCAAAAATATATTCAAAAGAACTAATGGAGGAGCTATTCCGATTACCATATACAAAGAGAAACCAATTAGAAAATGCAGGTTTAGGCAATCTTAAAACGGTAGGTAATTATTTAAAGGAGTTAGAAAATAAGGGGTTCTTGAAAAGCGAACAAGTAGGTAAAGAAAAGTTGTACTTGAACTTTAAGTTATTAGAAGTTTTGAGCACAAAATAAAGAGGCATAGCCCAGTCATCTTCATAACACGCCATATCGGGTCAAGAAACTTAATTTCCGTATTATCCTGTTAAATTTTTGAGGTGCTTAGATATGCCAGCAAATCTGCCAGTTCCTGATGACTAATATGCAATGATTTTGCTGCTGGCATCAAACTGCTGGTTTCTTTTACTTTTGATTTTACCTCCGACTTTTTTAGCACTATTTGTTTGCCTGCTAAGTCTTTAATGGTTAGGTTATTTTCATTTTCAGATAGTAAAAAGCCATAATACCTGTTTTCATCTTTCATTTCAATATTGAAAGCCTCATAACCAAAAACAATGGAAGAGCCAGGATAAACGATAGCTTCATAAAGGCCTACTTTATCGAGTTTAGAACTAATATGCGTAAGATCGGGCCCAATGTGTACGCCCAACTTATCCATTTGATGACATTGGATGCAATGGGTGTTAAATACCTCTTTTCCCGCTGCAACATTATAAACTAAACCAAAAATTTCTGCCTGGGGAAAGGATAAATTTTCATTTTCCGTTTGATTTAAGTTTTGTGCCTGCAGTCGTATAGCTGGAATATCACTGGCCAAAAGTGCCATCCTGGAAGAATCGGCAAGCGCCCCGGTAAGGATATTTTTCTTCAATATATCAATGAGGATTTGAGCGCCTGTCTCATTTTTTGCCATAGATAATGCTGTATTTTTCCGATCTCCAAAAGCAATGTTTACATTTTGCACTTTTTCTTTGCTGGCCAGCATGTTAAAAAGGATTTTTTGTTTTGACAGTGCATCGGCATCGTCTGACCAATCATGGAGTTGGCTCCACAAATTAGAACTCCGGAATACCAACCAGTAATTGGCTTCCTCTGCAATGGACTGGTTAGGGTTCGTTTTGAAGGTGAAAACAGCCTGGACAGCCTCTCTGGTTGTCATAAATCCAATGGCAGTAAGTGCTTTTTTACGTTTTTCAAGGCTATTCTCCGGATCAAGGACTATGTTTGAAAAAAAATGTAATGCTGAATTCGGGTGCAACGCAAATAAGAGGTCAAAATATCCTTCCTGCGTTAAAAGTGCTTTGTTTTGCTGGTAAAAAAGATCAGCATTTTCCTTTCCTACAACATGCTTTACTGTATTGTTGAAAAAGGCATCCTGGTAAGGTAAAAGTAAAGACGGAAGGATAGCATTTTTGGTACTAAATGCTTCTTTTTCCAATGCTAAAAGAATCTCACGACGCAGAAAAGAAGAAGATTGGGAGGGCATCTTTTTTATAATTTCCAAAAGATGATCTGCTGATAAAACAGAGCGAAGGGCTCTGAATGCGACTATTTTTTGATCCTCATTTCCACTATTAAGTTTATTTTTCAAAAAATCAATGCCTCTGACTCCGGTATACCCCATCAGGTAATAAGCTCTGGCCGAGATAAAGGGATTTTTACTTTGGACCAGTGAGACGGCAGCCTCGTAGGCAGATGATTCATTTCTTTTCAGCGCATTAAAAGCCTGATTTCTAACATTGATGGCAGGATTATGGAAAGCAATCATTAAACCTTTTCGCGTAGAAAAATCTAACGACGGTGATTTTAACTTTTTTCTTTTGGGCGTAATTCGGTAAATTCGACCATAAGCCTTTTCATCTTTTACCTGATGTCCTCCAACCACAGCATCAAACCAATCGGCAACATACAATGCGCCATCCGTACCGATGAGTGCATCTGAGGGTCGGAACCATTTCGATTTATTATCGAAAAATGCTTTATTGTTCCACTCGTAGGCAGGATCATCTTCTTTATTTGAACTTAAAAAGATAGATTTTTTTCCGGCTAATTGATAGCCGGAACCAGATTTATAGGGTTGATAACCGAAGAGTACATTTCTTCCTGCATCACAACTTAGCACCATACCCCTATATTTTAAACCCAGACCATCGCCCTCTATTCGCAACATTCCAGTTGGTGAGCCGGCACCGGTATTATCACCGGCAGGCATAACGCCAGGGTCTTGCTGGTGCCAATGCGCTTGCCACATGGTCTGGTTAGGCCTGTGATCGGCATTCCAGTAACGTGTACCGTCCTCACTAAAAAAGCCTGCATTTCCGCCTTCCGCCAACCAGGATACCCGACAGGTAACTACTTGATCGTCATTATCATTTTGCCACATGTGACCCATCCCATCCACATACGTTTCAAATGAATTTCGAAAATTATGAGCTAAAACTTTTAATCCTGTGGCATCGGCATTCATTTTCAATTGCAGCCCTCCAACCCAGATTTTCCCATCATCACTTTTTTGATTTCCTTGATTTTGAAGATTATAGGGTGATCCACCGGTGTATAAACTTCCCGAACGTAAAGTAAATCCGGATTTATCAGTTACCTGATGCGGGCCTGCGTTTCCCACATTAAAATAATAGGCGCCATCAGGGCCAGTTACGACACTATGCAAAGAATGATCATGATCTAATCCTCCAAAACCAGTCAATAAAATTTCTTTTTTATCTGGTTTATCATCCCCGTTGGTATCGGTATATTTAATCAGGTGAGGTGAACAAGAGACCAGCACTACATTTCCAATTACAGCAATACCCATTGGACTGATGAGGTCTTTATCCTGTACAAAAACCTGGGATTGATCTGCTTTGCCATCCTGATCGCTATCGGTTAATATAACAATTCTGTCTCCTTCTTCTCTGTGTAAAAAGGGTTTTCCTTCCCTGTTGAACTTTCTGTAATTTACTGCTTCCGTGACCCAAATTCTCCCTTTAGCATCGGTGTCCATATTACTTGGGTTATAAAGCATGGGGGATTCAGCCCAAAGATTAACTTCTAAATCGTCGGGTAGATATAGATTAAGGGGATATTCATTGGCATGCTGAAACGGATTTTTATCTAGGGAAAGTAACAGGGCACTTAATAATCCGAGCTTTAAAAATGTAAGATATTTAATCATTGAAAATACTTTTTAGGAAAGTAAGATTTTGTTGATGTCCATGTATAAAGTCATATTTAGGAGGTAAAGCCCCTTCGATCTGCATCCATTTAGCCCGCTGAAAGTTAATATCATTTAAAGCATGGGAAACCTTTACCCAATCGATATCGGCTTTTCCAAGAAAGGCACCATTTTCTTTAAGGTGAAGTTCACAAATATTTTTATTTCCTAACAGTTTGATTTCATGATAAATATCATTTCCTGCATCCTGGGCATTCCTGAAATCGTAATAAACTTTTAGATAATCGGAGCCCACCTTTTCCATAATATTAAGATGCTCCTCTGCGGTAAGATAGGATTCTATGCCAAGGGTAATCTTGTTTTTTTCTGCATAAGGCATCACTTGTTTTAATTTTTCAATCACGGTATCAACGCCTTTAGCATCATTTCTCAAATCATTTTTAGAAAAAAATGCCAGTAATACTACCTTAACATTGAAAAAAGTAGCGGCATCGATGGCATCAAAAACCCATGCATCTGTTTGATTATCTGACTTATACGGAACATTGTTTAGTTCTCCTATAGCCATGGAGGAAATGGCTATACCCGTTTCCTTTGCTTTATCACGAAATTGAATCTGCGTGTTTTTATTTCGCAGGTGCATGCCATCCTGTCGCGTTCCTAAATTTACTTGAACACCATCTAAACCGATAGATTTTGCAACGTCAAATGCGGCTAATTTTGAATTTTGTCCCAATGACCAATCACAAGCGCCAATATTATATTTTTTATGCTTCAAGGAAGCTAAATATCCGGTATTGATATGCGGAGAAGTACTTAATAGCATTAATGATTGAATAAACTGTCGTCTTACCATGATATCCTGGATTAAGTTCCCTTGTAATGATACAAAATATTTATGCTATTTCATACCATAAAACATGGATTAAAGGAATGAATCTACAAGGATTTTACCTTTATAGATTGTTTTTTAAAGAAGTATTAATTAGTCCTTTTAATAAAAATAAGGTTTAACTTGTTTGGATTTCCTGGTTTTGGGTGTATTTTAAAATAAATAAACCTATAGGTTGATTTTATGGAAATAGTTCGTATCTTTAATGGGCAATTATTCGCCTTCCACTTTAAAGGTGAGAAGTATAATGAGATGCGAAGATTATTAACATTATGGAACGATACAGCATACCTATATGAGTTTGTTACAAAAAATAAATCGGATATTCCAAAAGATTTAAATATCCCTGAGTTAGTTTCTCAACTTATTGACCATGCTAATGATATTGATGATAGACTTTTCGAAATTTCTAGTAACCCTGAAAAAGGATTGGAAGAATTTTTTAAACCATTGGATAATCAAGAATACCATATTGTGGAGCTTTCAAAACAAAAGGGAAGAAAGAATTATCTTAGATTATTTGCAATCAAAATTGATTACCATTGTTTTGTAATAACAGGTGGAACAATAAAATTTCATCACCTAAATAAAGATAGACCTCACACTCAAAAAGAAATGCAGAAAATGGATAGATGCAGGGATTACTTAAAAGATAATGGGGTATTTGATGCTGATTCATTTTATGAATTTTTAAATGAACAAAAATGACAAACAAAGATAAATTTATTCAACTGGTTTCAGGAGAGGACAATAGGACATTAGCCGATATTAAAAAACGAATTAAAAATCGTGCAATGTTGCGTGAATCACAGCAAATTGCTCTTAAAGTGCTAATGAAATTAGCCGATTTCGGCTGGTCACAAAAAGACCTTGCAAAAGCGATGGAAGTTACTCCTCAGCAAATTACAAAAATTGTAAGTGGTAAAGAAAACCTAACCATTGAGACACAAATCAAATTGCAGCATATTTTAGATATTCCTGTATTGGCAAGTTATTACGAAAATAAAATGGCAGAAATGGATCAACGGATAGTAATTTTTGAAAAAAGAATGGATAAAATGGTAGTTCAAGCTATTGAGTACAGCATTAATTACCAATCAACAAAAGTCTTGAAACTAGAAAGAATTGATTATTAACATAAATATTACCAAGTAATTTTATTGTAGTGAAAAGGGAAAATACTGATGTTAGATTTGTAATCAATGGAATAAAAACGGAACAATTTGCCATTTTTGAGGAGAATTTTTACTCTAAAAAAGAAACGTGTTTAGAAACTGAGTTACAGTTTAAACTAGATCAGTCAAAAAAACAAATGGCAGTTTTCCTAGAATTTGAATTTATGCAAGGAAAAAAAGTATTCCTTAAAGTTCAAGTAAGTTGCCACTTTAAAATAGACGAAGGTTACTGGAACTTATTTATTGAGGAAAATAAATTAATTGTTCCCAAAGATTTTTTGGCACATCTTGTAATGATTTCAACAGATACATCAAGAGGAGTTTTATTCGCAAAAACTGAAGCAACTCCATTTTCTAAATATATTATTCCTTCCATAAATGTGGCAGAAATGATAAAAGAAGATGCTTCCTTTGATATGGTGGTAGCATAACTTTACCACCGGAATTTAAATTTTAGATAACCTCATAATACCTGAATTAATGTCGCTATAAATATCAGATGTGCGATGTAAATCAGTTGTGATCACTAATGGCAATTTCAATACGCACTATGGCATCTAATAATAACAGCCTTAGTTCTCTCTCAAAAAAATAAAGACCTTTCACATTCTGAAAAGTAGTACCGTTATCAAACTTGTCTTTTTCTTATAAAAGGAGAAAACCCCCCAAGTGTGCTGCATTGCTGCAAGCCTGGGAGGTGTATTATCAATTGCCGACTACACAAAGAAATAAAAAAAATGAACTTCATTCCTCTTATCGGTCTTGTTTTTTATCCATTTTAACCATTTATCGATCTTGGTTTTTGTAAATATTAGCACTTTATTGATTTGTATTTTGTATATTTATCTTCTTTTATATTCAATTTGGATGGTTGCCGATGTACATTGAAAGGAAAATAGACACTGAATTGATGGAATGGTTTAGGACACCGTCAAGAAAACCACTACTCGTTAGAGGTGCCCGCCAGGTTGGTAAATCCACGGCAATCAGAAACTTCTCCAAACATTTTGATTATTTTATCGAAATCAATTTTGACGAACAAACTTTATACCAACAATTATTCGAAAAAACGTCTGATGTTCACGATGTATTAGAACAACTCTCCATTATAGCGCAAACGGAAATCATTGAAGGAAAAACGCTGCTTTTTCTCGATGAAATACAAGCTTGTTTACCTGCTATTTCTAAACTTAGGTATTTTTATGAAAAAAAACCCAACTTACATGTAATTGCTGCAGGCTCATTATTGGAGTTTGCTCTGGCGGAGTTACCTTCGTTTGGTGTAGGCAGAGTTCGATCTTTATTTATGTACCCGTTTTCATTTATTGAATTTTTGGGTGCTTTAAATGAAAATCGTTTGGTGAATATCTTGCAGCAATCAAATTCCTCAAAACCAATACCTCCTGTATTACATGAAAAATTAAAAATTTATTTAAAGAAATTTTTGATTATTGGAGGTATGCCCCAGGCTGTTCAAACGTATGTTGCCAAGGGCGATTTGTTGGAGGTTCAACGTATCCGACTATGTTGAACATCATTCGCAGTGAGGATAAAAGTTTAAGTCCACATTTCTTTGACTTGATTGTGGTGGACGAAATCACCACCTTCGCAAAGCGGCAAACCGTTAGTCGGCATGCTAATTAAACCCGAGACAATATTAGTAGTCAAATAAAAAATACCACTCATGAAATCTTCTTTAACACTACTGTTTTGTATTTTGTTCATACATCAAACAATTGCACAGACAACAATTCACGGTATTGATGCAAATTGGTATCAAAATCCTAAATCAGCAGCTACTTCTTCTTCAAATAATTTAGGTGGTTCAGTTGCCAATAATGTAGTCGTAAAATCTAATGGGACAGTCATTGTTTTTTACAGACAAGGAGTGCAAAACAAATGGATCCAATCTTCTGATGGAGGTACAACATGGTCAAGTCCGGGTACTCTTTTTAGTTCAGCCGTA
>Ga0172372_10012415_pt1 | contig 10671 bp, 7 predicted proteins | sample LakKiv5m_2_FD_114544 | JGI IMG/M metagenome (GOLD analysis project Ga0172372, IMG submission 114544) | Freshwater microbial communities from Kabuno Bay, South-Kivu, Congo - kab_092012_9.5m | ecosystem: Environmental > Aquatic > Freshwater > Lake | place: Democratic Republic of the Congo... | reverse complement strand
TTCACCCGCGACGAGCGCGAGCGGCTGCTCCACCGGATCTCGCCATTCTTCCTTCCGATGCTCGCGATGCCGTTCCTCGGCGCGTGGTACCTCGCGGCGATGCCCGAAGACAGCCGCAACTGGATCCTCGGCGGCTCGATGGTCATCAACATGTTCTTCAATATCGCCGTTGGCGCCTCGACGCTCATCGGCGGGTACGGCGTGATTGCGCTGTGGCGTCAGCGGAACTTCATGAACGGTGCAACGGCCACGCTGCTGGCGGCGCTTGCCTTTGGCGCGACGGGCGCGGGTGAGTTCATCCGCGAAGGCGTGCGCAAGCCCTACACGGTGCGCGAGACACTCTTTTCCACCGCCGTCACGCCCGCTCAGGTGGCGACCTTGCGAGAGACAGGCATCCTCGCGACCGATCCGTATCCGCTGCGCAACCCGGAGGAGTATCCCGCCGAGCAGTTGCGCGAAGGCCGCCTCGTGTACCGAAACCTCTGTTCGATCTGCCACACGGTGCACGGTGCGATGGCGCTGAACGCGCTCATGGGCGAGTGGTCCATCGAACAGAAGCGATTGATGGTGGCGAAACTTCAGTGGACCGGCGGCTACATGCCGCCCTTCGCGGGAAGCGCCAGCGAACTCGAGTCGCTTGTCCAGTACATCGCGTGGGAACACGCGAAGCGCCCGAAGGAGTGGCGCGAGTCGCGCGCCCCCGTCGTGATCGAGGAGATCAAGCGCATGCTCGCGGAAGCAACCACGCTGCCCTCGCCCGCCGCGCAGAAGGCTGCCGCCGCGGAGGAGTCACGATGATGCTTGCTGCCGTCGCGGTGAGTGCTTCTGCTGTCGCCACTGGCGTCGACGCACCCACAGCCACCACCCTCTCCACGATCGTCGACGCGTTGCCGACGAATACACGCGTCTATCTCGCGTTACTCATTGCAACCTACGCGCTGCACGCCGTCTTCATGAACTACACCTTCGGCGGCATGCTTTGGACGGCCGTCGCCGCGCTGCGCGGCCGCTACTCGGTGGAGGTCTCGCGCGATGTCTCGCGCGACACGCTCGCGACCGTCGTGCGCGATTGGATGCCTTCCGCGGTGAGCGCCGCGGTTACCGCGGGCATTGCACCTCTGCTCTTCGTCCAGATCGTCTACCAACGCAGTTTTTACACCGCGAACATCCTCCTCTTCAACCGTTGGATGGCACTCCTTCCCGCGCTGATCGTGGCGGTGTTTGCGATGTATGTGGTGAAGGCACATGGCGCTGGCGGCGCGAGCAACGGAGCACGGAGCACCACGTTCTTCGCGCGGCGCAGCGTGAAGTCGGCGGCAGCGGTCCTTGCAGCGCTTCTCATCGGGTTCGTGGGGCTTGCGTTCATCGAGAACCATCTCCTGTCGCTGGCGCCTGAGACGTGGAGGGATCGCTACGTCGGAGGCAGCCCAGCGCTGCCCGCAGCGCCCGTCTGGATACGCCTTGCGATGTGGACGCTCGGGGCACTGCCAACCTTCGCTGCGCTCGCTGCGTGGCAACTGCGCTGCGGCGCAGGCAACGCGAATGACGACGACTGCGCCCGTTCGGCTCGCCCACTTGCCCTCGTTGCGATCGTGGGGGCCGTCGGTTCACTTGCCTGCGGCGTGGCCGTGTGGAAGACAAGCCACGGCGGTACGCGGCTCCTCGATGATTCACTCGGGAAGCTCGCATTCGGCGTGCTCGCAATCGCGCTTCTCGTTGGCGGTGCGGCGTGGATCGCGATCGCGCTGCATCGCCGACTTTCGACAGTCGCAGTCCTGCTGACCGTCGCTGCGTCCTTCGTTGCGATCCTCGCCCACGCGGTGCTCCGCGAAGGTGCGCGACTCCTCGCCCTCGCCGGTACGCCCGCCGCGCCGCGCGAACCAAGCGGCCTCGGAGGTCTCGCAGTGTTTCTCGTCTTCCTGGTCCTCTCGGCGGGCGCGATCACCTGGATCGTGCGTGCGGTTGCGCGCGCGCTGCGGTAAACGCGCCGACGCATGCTGTGTACCTCGCGCGAGCGATCCGAAGCATCGAGACCGCCGCAGTTTCACGGCCTCGAAACCGGAACTTCGCTGGATCCGCGATACCCCGACTTTCTTTCGCGCGATCTCGGAGTAGGCTCTCGGGATGCTTGCTTCGTCGACGCTCCTCTCAGTCTCGCTCGTTCTCGGTCACATCACTGAGAACCCGATAAAGCCTGCGATAGGCAGCGAGATGCGGCCGATTTCTGGCGCGCAAGTGAAGACGGATGAGAACACGGAAGAGCGCGCGGCAGAGCCCAAGAGCGCGATGTTGATCGAACTCGCGCCGAAGATGCTTCCGAAACGAACGATCCGCCCGAGCGACACGCCGCTCACGGCGCGAGCGATTGAACGCCGAGCTCGTCTGCGTACGGCGCCGGGCCTCGTCGACGCACGCGACCTTCCGATCGCAACCGCGCGCCTCGAGGCGATTCGCGCCACGGGTGCGCGGGTTCGTACCGAAAGCCGCTGGCTGAACGCCGTGAGTGTTGAAGCGACGCGCGAGCAACTCGATGCCATCAGCATGCTGCCATTCGTCCAACACATGCGACCGCTGCATTCGTCGCGTCGCATCGCGCCAGTCGAAACAGCGCGCGACGAACAGCTTCCTGAAGGCGGCGCCGCCGCGATCAACTACGGATTGATGAATGATCAACTCGCACAGATCGCAGTGCCGTCGCTGCATGTGCGTGGTTTTCATGGCGAAGGCATGATCATCGGTGTCCTTGACTCCGGGTTTCATCGAGTCCACGACGCGTTTCACTCGATCGAATATCCGCTCGATGTTGTTGCTGAATGGGACTTTGTTTCGAATGACGGCAACACGGGTATGGATGCCGGCGATCACCCCGAACAGCACAAGCACGGAACTTGGATCCTTGGCACGCTCGCGGCGTATTTGCCAGGCACCGCCGTTGGAAGCGCATTCGCCGCAAAGTATGTGCTTGCGAAGACCGAGGATTACGCGAATGAAGTTCCGATCGAGGAAGACTACTACGTCGCAGGCCTCGAATTCATTGAGGCGAACGGGGCTGATCTCGCGACGAGTTCGCTTGGCTACATCGATTGGTACACGCCCGAAGATCTCGATGGCGTGACGGCGATTACCACACAAGCCGTGAACATCGCGACCGCGAATGGGCTCGTGTGTCTCACCGCGGCCGGCAACGCAGGCCACGATACGGATCCACTCACGAATCGCATCATCGCGCCTGCGGATGCGTTTGACGTCATCACGTGTGGTGCAGCGAATGCAAGCGGCGCGATCGCTGGCTTCAGTTCTGATGGACCGAGTGCCGACGGCCGCGTGAAACCCGAAGTTCTCGCGCGCGGCGTGAGCGTGGTCTCGGTGCACTCGACAAACACCACCGGACTGCAGTCGGTCAGCGGAACAAGTCTCTCGACGCCGCTGATAGCGGGCGCGACGGCGCTCTTGATGCAAGCGCGCGGCGAACTCACCGTCGACGGCGTGCGCGACGCACTCATCACGACCGCTTCGCGATCACTCTCTGGAGCGGGAGCCGATCCGCTTTTCGTCGAGGGTTACGGCATGATTTCGACGCTGGCCGCCGCTCGAACTGGCCGCCACGCGGAGGATCTTGACCTTGACGGCTTGGTGGGCGCCGCGGATCTCTCGCTCCTCCTCGCCGCGTGGGGTCCGTGCGGCAATCCCGATCCCACAAATGGCCTCTGCCCCGCCGACTTTGATGGAGACGGACAGGTCGGGGCTTCCGATCTCTCGCGCATACTCGCCGCGTGGGGATCCTGACGGACAAACGAGGAACATCACGCGTCGTGTATGGAGCGGGTACGAAGCGGGTGTGTAGCGTGTATGGATCGTGTCCGCGCGTGACGGGCGACGGGCCCCATGCCGCCGCCCGCCACGCGCCGCTCCATCGATGCCCTCTCACCTCGCGCGTCCATCGCGCATCACTCGATCAGACTCCCCTCGCGCCCCGTCATTTCATGAGAGACTCGTCACTTCATGAGAGACTCGTCACTTCATGAGAGCCCCGTCACTTGACGGCATATTCGAGCGTGACAACAACGCGCGCAGTCTTCTCGATACGACTTGTGTCGTACTCGCCATAGTCGCTTGAGTCTGTTGAGCCGCGCCCGACAATTTGATAGACGCCCTGCGCTGCACTCACCAACGACCCAACGCCACTTCCCGACCCGCGTGCCAACACCTGCGCGCGCTCGTAGGCATTGGCGGTTGCCTTCTCAAGCAACTCCAACTTCGTCTGCTCGAGCGTGCTCACCGTGTAGGTTGGCGCGCCACTTTCGACCTCGACACCCTGTTGAATGAGTGCTGTGGCGCCGTTCGCGATCTCGCGTACCACTTGTACCAGCGGCGTTCCGAATCCAACTTGGCGCGACAGTGCGTAACGTTCAACCTCGTTGGTGAGGTTGCCCTTGCTATCGCGCTTCATTTCGCGCGCTATATCGACGCTCGCAATCGTCACGATGTCTTCAGAAATACCGCGCGCGATGATGTACGCCTTCAGCGCTTCGGTCGAACGCTCAAGCATGGCATACGCCTCGGGAAGCGTCGTGGCACGCGCGCGCACTGTTCCCCACCACACAGCACGATCACTCGTGATGTCGAGTTCCGAAACGCCTTTCACGCGAATCACGTTGTCTTGTTTCATCGTGCGCACTGCACGACCAACCTGATCGCTCGCGCCAAGCACCGCGAATGCGAGCGTCGCGCCGAGCAAGAAAATCCCCGCTCCGGGTTTCGCAACCCATGCACCAAGTCGCGACAACGAACTCTCTCCACCGCCCTCGACTGGACTCTCTGACATAGCGCCTCCCTGCTTCGCAGCCGACCCAACACGATGCAACGCGCTCGATGCGCGACCATGCGCATCCCTTTCCGTCACGGATTTCCCATCACGGATTTCCCACGCGTCACAATGCTCTGGCTGCGAGGCGTGAGGGTAAGTGCGAGCATCGAAAGGTCAAGAGGCTGCTGGCAACAGACGCGGGATTTCCACTGGCTTCGTATCCACCCCGTACAGCGACCGTAACTCCTCAAGCCGCCGGACCATCGTGCTGCGGAGTTCGGCGAAGGCTGGATCTGCGGCGAGACTCTTCATTTCATCGGGATCCGCCGCGAGGTCATAGAGCTCAAGCATTGGCTCGCCGGTCATTGGATCCATGATGTCGAGGAAGCGGATCAACTTGTGGCGCTCGGTCGCGACGCCCTCATGGCGAGGAACGGTGTGCGGACCTTTCGACTCTTCGAAGCGGTAGTACACCGCGTCACGGAACGGTTTGTCGGTCGCGCCGCCTGCCGCGAGGAGCGGCAGCATGCTCTTCCCCTGCATATCGGCGGGAACCGACACGCCCGCTGCCGCGAGGAAGGTCGGCGCGAAGTCGAGGTTCTGCACCAACGCGCTCGACACCAAGCCCGCCGGAATATGCCCGGGCCAACGCACGACAAGCGGCATGCGGAAACTCTCTTCGTACATCCAACGCTTGTCGAACCAACCGTGCTCACCGAGAAACCAACCTTGGTCGCTGGTGTACACCACGATGGTGTTCTGAGCGAGACCAAGCGCGTCAAGTTCTTCAAGCAGCGCGCCAACCGAGTCGTCTACACCCTGCGCCGTGCGCAGGTAGTCCTTCGCGTAACGCTGGAACCGCCATTCCGCCTGCGCCTTGGGGCTCATGCGACCGAATCGCGAAATCAATCGACGATTCTCGTCGTCGTATGCCTCTGCGATGGCGCGCTGCGCCTCGCCTGGGATGCGAGATAACTCCTTCTGCATCCACGAGTCGAGCCCGTCGAGTTTGCGATCGGGAAAGAGTTCGCGTGCCGGAACCTTGAGGTCGTACTCCCAAGTCAGATCGCGATCGATCTGCATGGTCTGCATCGAACTCGCCACACTTCGGCCGGAATAGCGATCGAAATAGGTCGCTGGCTGCGGAATGTCGACCTCGCGGAAGAGGGCAAGATGTCGTGCGGCTGGCATCCAGTTGCGGTGCGGCGCCTTGTGATGCACAAGCAGCGCGAATGGCTTGCCCTCCTTCGCACCCGTGGCCAGTTGCTTGAGCCGACCCACTGCCTCTCTATGAATGATGTCCGTGACATGGCCTTCGCGCTTGATGCGCGCGCCGTCGGCGACGAAAGTTGGGTTCCAGTAATCCCCCTGCCCGACGAGCACATCCCAGTGGTCAAATCCGGTTGGGTCACTCTCAAGGTGCCACTTCCCAACAACTTCCGTGCGATAGCCCGCTTGTTGGAGGAGTTTGGGGAAAGTTTGCTGCGTGCTCTCGAACTTCTGATCGTTCGTCGCGAAGCCATTGCGATGGCTGTGCTTGCCAGTCAGCATCACGGCTCGCGAAGGACCACAAATGGCATTCGTGACGCTCGCGCAATCGAAGCGCATACCCTCGCGGGCCAATCGATCGATCCCTGGAGTTTGCACGACACCTGGTGCGGCCGTCGCGCCGTAACACGAGATCGCCTGCTTCCCGTGATCGTCCGACATGATGAAGACGATGTTCGGTCGGCTTGATGATTGCGGCGCAGAAGTTTGCGCGGCGCTCGCGGGTGCGTCGGCTGCCACGCCGAACACCCGCGCACACACAGCAAGTGAAACTGCGCCAGCAAACCCCGCTCGGGACACGCCACGAAGACAACGAAATCGAAGTTGCATATCACGCAGCGTATCGCGCGGTTCGGCGCCGAACCCTTAGAACTGGCGCAGGAATCGCGCGTCGTTCTCGAAGAGCAGCCGAATATCGCTGATGCCGTACTTGCGCATGGCAACACGCTCAATGCCAAGGCCAAAGGCAAAGCCTGTCCACTCTTCTGCATCGATGCCCACGGCCTTGAAGACATTCGGGTCGACCATGCCGCAACCCCCGAGTTCAATCCAACGCCACTCTGGGACGCCGTTGCGCATAACGCGCATCTTCATATCGAGTTCAGCGCTTGGCTCTGTGAACGGAAAGAAACTAGGTCGCAGACGAATCTCCGCCTCCGGCCCGAAAAAAGCCTTGGCAAATTGCACCAGCGTCGTTTTGAGATCGACCATGGACACGCGGCGATCGACGCAGAGACCCTCGACCTGATGAAACATCGAGTAGTGCGTCGCATCGTGCGCATCGGGGCGATAGACCCGGCCAATCGCGCAGATTTTGAGCGGCGGCTTCATCGTTTCCATGGCACGAATCTGCACGGTTGATGTTTGGGTGCGCAGAAGCAATTTGCCCGCGACAGCCCCGCCGAGGAAGAAGTTGTCTGCCGGACCACGCGCGGGGTGGCTCTCGGGGATGTTCAGCGCGTTGAAATTGTGCCACTCGTCTTCGAGTTCGGGGCCGTCCGCAACCGAGAAGCCCATGCGGCCAAGCACATCGACGATCTCATCAATCGTCTTGGTTAGCACATGCCGTGCGCCCTCACCGACGGCAAGTCCTGGCTCTGTTACATCAACTGGGGGGCCCTTCGGGGCGACTGCGGCCAAATCGCGCCGTGCGTTGAAGAGAGCCTCGATACGAGCCTTGACCTCGTTGAGGCGCTTCCCGACTGCGGGCTTCTGATCCTTGGGGACCGTCTTGAGCGCGTCCATCGCGCCACGGAGGCGTCCATTGGTGCCAAGCCAACGCACGCGAAACGCCTCCAACGCGGCGGCATCGGCCACAGAGTCCATTTCGGCGAGCGCCTCGCGCTCCATCGTGTCGAGTTCGGCGAGCATGGGAGCGGAAGTGTACCGAGATCCACGCTGCAATTACACGCGGCAAGCGTTGCCGTGAAGGATGTAGACGCGTGAGCGCAATAGGCGTTCGCTTGGGGCGTTCGCCATTCGCGATGCGCGCCCTGCAGTTCACCAACCCAACACTTCGAACTTTGGCATGTGCCCTTGCACTCGGAACTCTTCTCGGGTGCGCGCGTGGTGGCGAGCCAACCGTCGTTGCCGCGAGCGCGACGCCCCCATCTGCGCAGTCGAATGCACACGCGGTTGGGAATACGGTTGGGGAAGCGCACAAAGCCGCGGACGAACAATCGAGTACCGAGCAGCGCGCATCGTTGCTCGAGCGATGTAAGACGGCTGCCGCATATTCGCGCGAACACGACGGCGAAGTGATGCTCGTGCTCGTGCACGGTCAACCTGTGTTCGAAGACGCTGCCGCGGGCTTCTCGGTGCGCGCGCCGCATGTCTTGGCGAGCGGCTCGAAGAGTTTTGTTGGTGTAGCGGCCATGTGTGCGGTCGAAGATGGCTTCCTTTCGCTCGACGAGCGCGTCGGCGCCACGATCACCGAATGGCAATCCGATCCGCGCAAATCAAAGGTCACGATTCGACAATTGCTTTCTCTCGCGTCGGGGCTTGAGGGCCTCTCGGCCAAGATCGACTCTGCGGCCAGCGCCCGTGAAGTTGGAATCACCGACCGTGCCCAAGCCTCCATCGACGCACGCATGCTCGCAGCCCCTGGCGAGCGCTTCATCTATGGACCAAGTTCGTTCTATGTGTTCGGTGAACTTTTGAAGCGCAAACTTCAAGCCGCGAACGCTGGCGACGCAGACATCCTTGCATACCTTGACAGGCGCATTTTCACGCCGCTCGAGATTCATCCGCAGGTTCAGCGCGACGGTGTTGGAAATCCAAACTTGGCAGGTGGATGCAGACTTGCTGCAACCGATTGGGCGCGCTTCGGGGAGTTCATTCGCAACGGCGGCGTGTCCAAAGGCGTGTCGCTGCTTTCGGCAGACCTCGTGGCACAACTCTCGCAGGCCACTGGTCCAAACCAGCGCTATGGGCTCACATGGTGGTTACTTTCGGATGACGGCACAGACGCAGAGGATGATGTTGCTGGCACCATGGCAGCCGATCGACTTGAGAACCGCGATGGACCAATCGCACGCAGGTTGGCTGCGCGGCTGCGCGAGCGAGAAGAAGCCCGTGCTGCCCTATCCTCGCCAGCATCCACCGACAACGCAGCGATAGGCAGCGCGTCCGTTGGTTTCATGGCTGCCGGCAAGGGCAAACAGCGGCTGTATGTGCTTCCTGAAGAAGGAATGACCGTGGTGCGATTTGGTGCACTGAACGGCTCGCGCGAATTCCACGACCGCGAGTTTCTGAAACGACTGCTTGGAAAGGGTGAGTAGCGGATCGGGAAAAAGACAGCCGCCCCGCGCGATGCGGGGCGGACTGCATTCTGTTGAAACTTGCACGCAGGCGAGATCACTCAGCCTTCGCTGGCTCACTCAGCCTTCGCTGGCTCGGCAGCCTTCTTCCGAAGGTCCGCTGCGTACGCCGTGCGCTTGTCTGCGGTGCGGCGGCGATTCGAACGACGGCCGCTCACTTGCGGTCCATCTTCCTTACCGACGAGTTGCAGAATGCAGAGGTCGGTCTGATCACCGACGCGTCGCTTGTCCAACTTGATGATGCGGGTGTATCCGCCAGCGCGATCTGCGTAGAGCGGCGCAACCTTGGTCATCAGGTGCTGCACAAGCCGCGGCGCTTCCTTCAGTTCACCGTAGCGGTTGAACTTGATGGATTCCGTTGCCGGAAGATCCCACAATTGGTGGGCGTTCTTCTTCTCTTCCTTGGTGTTGGGGTCCGCAACCCACGCGAACACAGCGCGATCATTGATGCGCGACTGGATCGTGCGGCGAGCAGCCAAACCACTGCGCTTTGCCATCGTGATGAGTTGCTCAACGAACGGCTGCACAGCCTTCGCCTTGGGAAGCGTGGTCTCGATCTGACCATGCTCAAAAAGACCTGCTGCGAGATTTCGAAGCATCGCGCGGCGGTGATCTTCCTTCACGCAGAGTTGCTTACCAAAGACACGGTGACGCATGACTCGTTTCCTATCTGGGCGCGACCCTCACGGCCGGGCCCCATTCTCTTGCCGGCGACTGCCGGATCTGTTCAACACTTCACACTGCACACACGCGCGGCAACACCGCCTATGCATGCCCTCCAACAGCCCGCCATTCAACTCCCGAGAACGCCCTCAGAAACCGGATAGCCGAGGTGGAGACCAATCTTCTCGAGTTCCGACTTCACTTCGCGCAGCGAAGTCTTGCCGAAACTGCGAACGCCAAGAAGTTCATCTTCGGTCTTCTGCACCAACTCACCGATGGTGCGGATCTTCGCGGTTTCGAGGCAGTTCGAGGCGCGAACGCTCAGTTCGAGGTCGCTCACCGACGCCCGAAGCTTGCGCAGAATCTCGTCGTCTTGCTCGTTCGCTGCCGCAACCTGATCCGACACAACATCGCTGCCGAGTTCATCGAATTGAACAAACGGATTGAGGTGCTTGCGGAGGATCTTCGCGGCTTCCACGAGCGCCATTTCGGGCGTCACAGTGCCGTTGGTCCAAACATCGAGGAGCAACTTCTGATAGTTGGTCTGCTGACCAACGCGGGTGTCTTCGGTTGCGAAGCGCACGCGTTGCACTGGCGAGAAGATCGCGTCGATCGGGATCTCACCGATGACCTGATCTGTACCCTTCGCGTTGTCCTTGGCGATCTGCTCGCTCGCCGGCATGTAGCCGCGACCCTTTTCGACCGTGAATTCGATGTCGAAATCGATCTTGTCGGTCAGGGTTGCGATGACCTTCTCTGGATTGATGATCGCGATCGAAGCGTCGCACTCAATCAACTCAGCGGTGACATCGCCGGGGCCTTCGGCAGAAAGAC
>Ga0172372_10012414_pt1 | contig 10673 bp, 8 predicted proteins | sample LakKiv5m_2_FD_114544 | JGI IMG/M metagenome (GOLD analysis project Ga0172372, IMG submission 114544) | Freshwater microbial communities from Kabuno Bay, South-Kivu, Congo - kab_092012_9.5m | ecosystem: Environmental > Aquatic > Freshwater > Lake | place: Democratic Republic of the Congo... | reverse complement strand
ATCGGCTCCAGGCCATAGAGTCCGCCCATGGCCGGGTGCGTGTCGGTGAGCGGTGGGGGCCTCGCACGCTCGATCTCGATATCCTCCTCTATGGTGATCAAATTCTTCAGTTGGAACGCCTGACCCTCCCGCATCCCGGTCTGGCCAGCCGTGAGTTTGTGCTCTATCCGCTGGAGGAAATCGCCCCCGAACTGCGGATACCGGGGTTGGGTTTGCTAAGCGATCTGGTCCGGGCGTGCCCGCGGCGGGGTCTGACCGTCATCAACCATGCTTGACCCGCAACAACCGCTCAGTCTGCCTGACCTGCAGGCCATGAAGACACGCGGCCAGAAAATTGCCGCGTTGACCGCTTACGATGCCTCATTCGCCCGGGCGATGGATCGGGCCGGGGTTGATCTCATCCTGGTGGGAGATTCCCTGGGCATGGTCGTGCAAGGGCATGAAACCACCCTGCCGGTCACCCTCGATGAGATGGTCTATCACGCGGCCTGCGTAAAGCGCGCCGTGCAACGGGCGTTCATGGTCGTGGATTTGCCCTTCATGACGTATGCCTCACCCACACAAGCCCTGGAAAGCGCGGCCCGGCTGATCAGGGAGAGCGGCGCCCAGATGGTCAAACTGGAAGGCGGCCGGGGCCGGCTGGAGGTCGTTCGCGCCTTGACCGAACAGTCCATTCCTGTCTGTGCTCACCTCGGGTTGCTACCCCAATCGATTCATCGGCTCGGTGGTTACCGGGTGCAAGGCCGTGACGAGCGAACCGCGCAAATACTGCTGGAAGACGCCATTCTTCTGCAGGAAGCGGGCGCCGCCCTGCTGGTGCTCGAATGCGTACCGTCCAGCCTGGCAAGTGAAATAAGCCTGACACTGGCCATTCCGACGATCGGCATCGGCGCGGGGCCGGATTGCGACGGACAGGTTCTGGTGTGTTATGACATGCTGGGTTTGACGCCTCATTGCCCAAAGTTTTGCCGGAATTTTCTGGGGGCCTCGACGGGTATTGCCAGTGCCCTGGATAGCTATGTGCGTGCGGTGCGAGAGCGAGAGTTTCCCGCGGCTGAGCACTGTTTTTAGAGCCACGCATAAGCCCCCATGCATACCGTCAGCCATGTTGCCAGCATGTACGAGCTGATCCGTGCGTGGCGGCGTCACGGAGAGGTCATCGCCCTGGTCCCTACCATGGGCAATCTGCATGCCGGCCACCTGCATCTGGTCGAGGAGGCGCAACGCGAGGCTCGGCGGGTTGTGGTCAGCCTGTTCGTCAATCCCTTGCAATTCGGTCCTACCGAGGATTTCGCCGCCTATCCGCGCACCATCGAGGAGGATTCCGCCAGGCTGAAGGCTCTTGGCGTTGACGTATTGTTCATGCCAACGGTGGCGGATATGTATCCGCGTCCGACCCAGGCCTTGACCTTTGTCGAAGTGCCGGGGCTGTCGGATGAGCTTTGCGGACAATTCCGTCCTGGTCATTTTCGGGGCGTGGCCACGGTTGTGATGAAGCTGTTCAACCTGGTGCAGCCCGATGTGGCCCTGTTTGGGGAGAAGGATTTTCAGCAATTGATGGTGATTCGCCGCATGGTGGCGGATCTGAATCTCCCCATCCGCATTGTCGGGGTGCCCACGGTCCGGGAGGGTGATGGGCTGGCGATGAGCTCCCGCAATAGCTATCTCTCGGCCGATGAAAGGTGCCTGGCGGGGCAGTTGTATGCCCGGTTGAGTTGGGTGGCGGAGGCCTTGACGCAAGGTCGCCGGGATTTCACGGATATCGAGCAGGCCTGTTCCAGGGCTCTGGAGCACACGGGATTTAAAGTGGATTATGTGGCCATTCGTCGCCGCGAGGATTTGGGCATTCCGGCTATGGCGGATTCCGCCCTGGTGGTGCTGGCCGCCGCACGTTTGGGCAGGGCGAGGCTGATCGACAATCTCAGGGTGGATCTGGATCAAGGTTCCTGAGATCCGCCAGTGACCGGCCCAGGGCGGTTTCGATGATGTCATTCCGCACGAAATGCTGGGCTTCATGCCGGACGAAATCGGCAAATTCGGTGGCCAGGGCCGAAAGCCGTTTGCCCGCACGATGGACCAGGAACCATTGGCGCAGGATGGGAAAGGATTCCACATCCAACACCGCCAGTCGGCCGCTTTCCAGTTCTCTCTCCAGCGTGTGGATGGAGACGATGCCAAGACCCAACCCTTCCTCGACGCCCTGCTTGATGGCGCCGTTGGTATTCATCTCCATGCTGACAGTCAGCCGTACCCCGCGTTCCTCCAGGAAGCGCTCGACGGAATTGCGCGTCCCGGATCCGACCTCGCGCATGATGAAGGTTTCGTTGGCCAATGCCGTGAGGGGAATGTTGATTCGCCCGCGCAAAGGGTGATTGGGTGGGGCGATAATCACAAGCGGATTGGTCAGAAAGGATTCCGCCTCCAGTTCATGGGTTTCGGGTGGCTTGCCCATCAGCAGAAGATCCGCCTCGTTATCCTCCAGGCTTTGCAACAGCCCCTTGCGGTTGGTGACCTTGAACTGGACCCGGACCTTGGGGTGGCGGCGGCAGAATTCGCCCAGCAGCCGAATGGCGAAGTAATGCACGGTATTGGCCACTGAGACCCGGAGCCGTCCGGTATCCGTACCCTTGAGTTCCTCGATCAGTTGTTCCGCCTCGTCCAGTTGCCGAGCGATGTTGCGACTGAGCTTGTAGAGTTCCTCGCCCACCTCGGTGAGGTAAATCTTCTTGCCCAGGCGCTCAAACAACGGCAGGCCTATGGCTTCCTCGAACTGTCTGATTTGCATGGAAACGGCGGGTTGCGTCAGGTACAGTTCCTCCGCCGCGCGCGTGAAACTGAGCCGTCTCGCGACACGCTCGAAGACCTTGAGTTGTTTGAGGGTTACGTTCATGGTGGCGGTAGGCTCTGGATCATACGAATTTCTTATTCTATCGGTAAAAATAAATTACTTTTTCTTATGCTTGCGGACCGCTAAAGTTCGCATCCCGTAGCGCGTGGTTCAGTGCACCGCGTCATGGATCTTTACAATAAGCAGCCAAGAGGTTTTATTCGCTCGGGACGGTAGGGGTATATCGTGACAAACCACCGGACTCTGATGGATAATTCTTCGTTCCATATTCATCAACAATATTTTAGGAGAACATCATGCCCTCGCGCCGAGAACTTGCGAATGCCATCCGCGCTTTGAGCATGGACGCCGTGCAGAAGGCGAATTCCGGACATCCGGGAGCGCCTATGGGTATGGCCGACATAGCCGAGGTTCTGTGGAATGATTACATGCGGCATAACCCGGTGAATCCCAAATGGCCGGATCGTGACCGTTTCGTACTGTCCAACGGACACGGCTCGATGCTGATCTACTCGCTCTTGCACCTGACCGGCTACGAGCTTCCCATCGACGAACTGAAGCGATTCCGCCAGTTGCATTCAAAGACCCCCGGACATCCTGAATATGGTTACGCCCCGGGAGTCGAAACCACCACGGGCCCCCTGGGACAGGGTATCACCAATGCGGTGGGCATGGCCTTGGCCGAAAGAACCCTGGCCGGGCAGTTCAACCGTCCCGGTCACGATATCGTCGATCACTACACCTATGTCTTCCTGGGTGACGGCTGCCTGATGGAAGGCATCTCTCACGAGGCCTGCTCGCTGGCCGGCTCCATGAAGCTCGGCAAGCTGATCGCCTTTTACGACGACAACAACATCTCCATCGACGGTGAAGTTCGCGGCCATGGCGATGTCGTCGGCTGGTTCCACGATAACACCCCGAAGCGGTTCGAGGCCTATGGCTGGCATGTCATTCCCAAGGTCGACGGTCATGATCCCGAAGCCGTCAAGAAGGCCATCGAGGAAGCTCGCTCGGTCACCGACAAGCCGTCCATCATCTGCTGCCAGACCATCATCGGTTTCGGTTCGCCCAACAAGCAGGGCAAGGAAGAATGCCATGGCGCCGCGCTGGGCAACGATGAAGTAGCCCTGACCCGCGAAAACCTGGGCTGGCATCATGCCCCGTTTGAAATACCGGCTGAAGTTTACGAGGGCTGGGATGCCAAGGAAATTGGCGCCAAGGTCGAAGGTGACTGGAATGATCGCTTCGAGCATTATCGCCGTGAGTTCCCGGAACTGGCCGCCGAATTCGAGCGCCGCATGGCGGGCGAACTGCCCCGCGACTGGGCCGAGAAATCCGCTGCGTTCGTCGCCAAGGTCAACGAAAAGGGCGAAACCATTGCCAGCCGCAAAGCTTCGCAGAACACCCTCAACGGCTTCGGTCCGCTGCTGCCCGAATTGCTGGGCGGCTCCGCCGACCTCGCCGGCTCCAACCTGACCCTGTGGTCCGGTTGCCGCGATGTCTGCGCCCCGGGTCACAATGGTAACTACGTGTACTACGGCGTGCGCGAGTTCGGCATGTCAGCCATCATGAATGGCGTTGCGGTACACGGCGGTTTCATTCCTTACGGCGCGACCTTCCTGATGTTCTCCGAGTACGCTCGCAATGCGCTGCGCATGGCGGCCCTGATGAAGATCCCCACCATCTTCGTCTACACCCACGACTCCATCGGTCTGGGCGAGGACGGTCCGACCCACCAGCCGGTCGAGCAGACGGCGACCTTGCGCATGATTCCCAACATGCGGGTCTGGCGTCCGTCCGACGCGGTCGAATCCGCCGTCGCCTGGAAGGCGGCCATCGACCACAAGTCGGGGCCGAGCACGCTCATCTTCTCTCGTCAGAACCTGATGCATGTCAGCCGCACGGCCGAGCAGATCGCCGACATCGAGAAGGGTGGCTACATCCTGCGTGATTGCGCCGGAACCCCGGATGCCATCATCATTGCCACCGGTTCCGAAGTGGAACTGGCGGTCAAGGCACAGGAAGCGCTGGCTGAAAAGGGCAAGAATGTTCGCGTGGTGTCCCTGCCCTCGACCAACGTCTTCGAGGCCCAGAGCCAGGAATACCGCGACTCGGTGTTGCCGCCGTCCGTAACCCGAAGGGTTGCCGTGGAGGCCGGCGTGACCGACGCCTGGTACAAGTATGTCGGCTTCGGCGGCAAAGTCCTCGGTCTGGATCGCTTCGGCGAATCCGCGCCGGCGGGCGAACTCTTCAAGGAGTTCGGCTTCACCGTCGATAACGTCGTCAAGACCGTCGAAGGACTGTTCTGATAACCCCGATCCCGGCGGGTCCCAGGTTAGGGGCCTGCCGGGGTTTGTGAACCATCGATAGAGGATCAACCATGGCCCTTATTTCACTCCGTCAGTTGCTCGACCACGCGGCTGAAAACGATTACGGCGTTCCCTCCTTCAACGTCAACAACCTGGAACAGCTCCAGGCGATCATGGAGGCCGCCAAGGAAACCGACAGCCCGGCATTGATTCAGATTTCCGCCGGCGCCCGTAAATACGCGGGTGAACCGTTCCTGCGTCACCTCGTCTACGCCGCCCTGGAAATGTACCCGGAAATCCCGATTTGCGTGCATCAGGATCATGGCGCCTCCCCGGCGGTCTGCTTCCGCTCCATCCAGAGCGGTTTCAGCTCCGTCATGATGGACGGCTCCCTGCAGGAAGACGCCAAGACCCCGGCAACCTATGAGTACAACGTCGAAGTCACCGCCAAGGTGGCCGAACTGGCCCATGCCTGCGGCGTGTCCGTCGAAGGCGAACTGGGCTGCCTGGGCTCTCTGGAGCACGGCGGCAGCAGTCTAGATCACTCCATGCTGCTCACCGACCCCGAGGAAGCCGCCGACTTCGTCAAGAAGACCAAGGTTGACGCGCTCGCCATCGCTATCGGCACCTCGCATGGCGCCTACAAGTTCACCCGTCCGCCGACCGGCGACATTCTGGCCATCGACCGCGTCAAGGCCATCCACGCCCGCATCCCCAACACCCATCTGGTGATGCATGGTTCCTCCTCCGTTCCGCAGGACTGGTTGAAGATCATCAACGAGTACGGCGGCGACATGGGCGAGACCTACGGCGTACCGGTCGAGGAAATCGTCGAAGGCATCAAACACGGCGTCCGCAAGGTCAACATCGACACCGACCTGCGCATGGCTTCCACCGGCGCGATGCGCAAGTTCTTCGCGGAGAACAAGAAGGAATTCGATCCCCGGAAGTTCCTGGCCGCGGCCACCAAGGGTATGAAGCAGATCTGCAAGGACCGCTACGAAGCCTTCGGTACCGCCGGCAAAGCCTCCAGCATCAAGCCGATCAGCCTGGCGGAAATGACCGAACTTTACGCCAAGGGCAAACTGGACCCGGTCATCAACTGAGACCGATTCGGCATCCAGCAAAAAGGCGGGTTCATCCCGCCTTTTTGTTTTGGGGCGGACGCTCCCCCTCTTTCTGCCAGACAGGCGGCGAGAGTACTCACGGGTTGGGGTATGCAAGAGTCACCCCATGACAGCCATAATTTTGAAGGATATTTACGACGCGCATTGGTATGGCAGGCCGTGATAAGGCATTGGAGTTGTTGGCCAGGTATCGGATTGTCACGGTGCCTGTTGATGACACCCTCGCCAAATTGACCACACAAGCCTTTTCGATTTCATCACGCTAGCCCGGCCAGCAAAGAAAACAGCCAGTACAAACTGCCGGATAACAACATGGCGGCTGGCAACGTCAAAAACCAGGCCATCAACAGGTTGCGAATCGTGCCCATCCGCAGTCCCGAGGCATTGGCCGCCATGGTGCCGGCTACCCCCGAGGACAATACATGCGTGGTGGAGACCGGCAAGCCAAAGAGGTCCGCTGCGCCAATGGTCAGCATCGCCACCAACTCCGCGCTGGCGCCTTGGGCGTAGGTCAGGTGAGTCTTACCGATGCGCTCCCCCACCGTCACTACGATCCGTCTCCACCCAATCATGGTGCCCAAACCGAGCGCGATCGCGACGGCAACCTTAACCCATACCGGAATGAATTTGGTCGCGGAATCCAGCAAGGTTCTGAATGTCTGGAGATTGGCGCGCGTTTCCTTATCCAGGATGGCGTGGTGGTGCTTGTCAAGCAGTCGGATGGTTTCCGACGCCAGGTACATGTCATTGCGGACATTGGGAACCGCTGCGGCAGGGATGTGCGAGAGCGTTTCATGGTCCCGAATCTGGTCGCCTATTGACCCGATCAATACCGTCAGGGCGGGAATGACCGCGGGTGTCAGAGTGTGGGTCCGAATAAAAGTCGATAACACCTGGTCGGGATAGGCGGGCGCCGGCGCAGGCGCCAGACGTCTAAGGGACTCCTGACTGACATGGGTCATGGCCTCGAACTGCACAATCTCATCTCTGGGCATCGCTCGATTCAGCGCATAGGCGATGGGCACCGTACCCACCAGAATCAACATGATGAGACCCATGCCCTTTTGCCCGTCGTTGGAGCCGTGGGCAAAGGACACCCCGGTACAGGTTAGAACCAGCAAGCTACGTATCCACCAGGGTGGCGGACGCTGTCCCTGGGGTTCCCGATACAGTGCCGGGTTTTTTACGAAATATCGCAGCACCAGCAGCAACAATGCCGCCAGGCCGAAGCCGATCAGAGGGGAAAGCAGGAGCGAATAGCCTACCTTGATGGCCTGGGTCCAATCCACTCCGGTGGTACCGTCGCGGCCCTGCATCAGGGCATTGGCAACCCCGACGCCGATGATGGAGCCAATCATGGTGTGCGAGGACGAGGCCGGCAAGCCCTGCCACCAAGTGCCAAGATTCCAGATGATCGCCGCGATGAGCAGAGCAAACACCATGGCGAACCCGGCGCGGCTTCCCACTTGCAGGATCAGCTCCACCGGCAGTAGCGAAATGATGCCGAAAGCCACGGTTCCACTGGACACCAGGACACCCAGGAAATTCCAGAGCCCGGACCAGATAACGGCGACGTGCGGTGGGAGCGAGTGGGTGTAGATCACTGTCGCCACGGCATTGGCCGTATCATGGAAGCCATTCACGAATTCGAACCCCAGGGCAATGAGTAACGCGCCTCCCAGCAGCGCGAAAGGTAGCCAGGTGGTCACCGGTTCGGCGGTTCGCGCAATGTCCCCAAACAGGCTGATGCCCGTGAAGGAGACCCCGGCGGCGAGAATGATGAGAAAGGTATAGCTTCCGAAAGCGCTGGGTTGTTGGTTGAGGTCGGGCTTGATGGCTACTGAAGGGGCATGGTCACTCATGATGGTCTCTCGTGTTGCACTCTTCATCAAGCATATCAGGGTGTTATGCCATTTTTATGAACAGCCCCAACATGCTCGTCGTCGACGGCCATTCTCATGTTGGGACGGACCCTTGGTCCATCAATATCGGCAGGGACCAGAATGCCGTCACGGGACTGACCAAAAGCCCCGGCTCAGACGTCCATCACGCCGAAGGCGAGCTGACAGGGGTTTGAATTCCGCACACCATGGCTGACTGACAAGGCTTCAGTCAAAATGTGAATGAGCTGAGTCAACGAACGGTTCAAACAAGCTAATAACGTGCCGCGCTTTTCAATTTTGCCGGATATCAATCACAATGGTGTGCCGCCTTTCTTTCGATATGCCAGGTCAACAGGATTTTGCGGCGGGTTATGGGGCACCCCATCCTAGACTTTGCCTCAGCTATATGAGGCTGGTTGATGAGACCTGACCCCATTCCCTATCTTCGGCGCTACTCAATTTAGGGTAGCGTCCAAATTTCAACCGGTTTGAGGAGGATTGCATGAACCAAATACTGGGCTTGTGTCTTGTTCTGGGTCTGGGCCTTCCAGTGTCCAATCTGATGGCCGGATGTATCGATCCTGCCAGTTTTGGGGCAGTTCCTGATGATAATCTGGGAGATAGCGCCGCAATCCAGCAAGCGCTGGATTCCGTGCCGGTGGGGGGTGTGGTGTGTTTGGGTAGCGGGACCTTTGATATTGAAACACCCTTGACCCTGAGTCGACGCCTGACCTTGCAGGGTCATTGGGACACGACCCTGGCGATGCTGGCAGACAGCAATGGCAATCCTAACAACGTCATGGAAATACCCGGTCTTTACCAGAATCCGGCGCTAGGCAAACGCTTCCCGTCGGGCGTCAAGATTGAACGGCTGACATTCGATGGGCGCAGGAATCCCCAGCCAACCACCGCGATGGGGTCAGGCTGGTTCGGTTTGTGGGTTCAGCAAGCCAAAAACCTGACCTTGCGTGACCTGATATTCAAAGGCTTTGTCCTGGAAGGTTTGACCGTTTCCAACGGCATGCGCGGCAATGAAAACGTGAAAATCGAGCGCGTGGCTGTTTATGATTATGCCCGGATGGGAATTCATATCGGCACCTGTAAAACCTGTTCCATCAAGACGGTCCTGACCGATGACCAAAATACCTGGCTGGACGTCAACGGGGGCGGCTCAGGCGTTGGTATCGACGTGGAGGTGGAAGGCGGGGCGGCCGATTACCTTAATCATGACAAGGTTGATAACCTGCTGATCGAGCAGGCGGTCATGGACAAGGTAAAACTGGTCTCGGCAACCGGGGCGATTTCCATTGCGCCTGCCTATGGTCCGGTCAGCAATGTCATGGTCAGGAATAATACGGCTCATAATGGCGGCCTCGGCGTGTTTGGCGCCGACTGTGTCTTTCCTGGCGGGATATCCTGCCGCCCCAACAATATCAGTTTTCTGGGCAACTGGATCGGTTTCCCCAATGTCGAGGCGGCCGTGGGAGGGCTTGCGGCCAACCTGTCGGATAACATCATCCTGAGCAATAACCGGATAGGTATTCCGGGTATCAATGATACCCATGGCATCAGCATGACAGACGTGCATACCGCCACGGGAACGGGCAATATCCTGTTACGTAATAAAGTCTATGACAAGGTATCGGGATACTCGACCGGCGCCATAACAACCTTTGATGACCTGCCAGAATATGCCGAATCGACCAATGTGACCTTCCAGTTACTGGATTCAGGTCCGTCACGCAGCCGTTATCACTGGTATTCCTCATTCAACCCCGGGGGGGACCACCAGACATCCAGCCACCCGAATTTCTCTGTAAGCTTTGGGAAGACAGGTAAAGATTTCAATCAATTACTGGCTCCACAGGTCACTGCATCACTGGAAGGGCAAGTTCTCACGCTCACGGGTGATGACCCGCAGGGCTATCCGCTACGCGCTATCGTCATGCATAACGGTTATCTGGAGAGTTGGATACCTTTGGTGTCGGGCCGCAGCAAGACCTTGACCTTACGCCGTGTGCCACAAGTCGGGGACAGTATCGAGGTCCGTATCTATTCGCCTTACGGTTTGAAACATGCAACAACCATCCATGTCGGCGCTTAAACCCAATCAGGAGAACGTCATGTTGAACCTGTTACGAAACACTGTCCGACTGCTTGTATCCTCAGGTATCGTCTGCCTGCTGATGACCTCTTCGCTCGTCCGGGCCGAGATGGAAGTTTTCAAGGCTGTGCTGACCTGGGGAACCGAAGGGGTGCTGAAAATGCCAAAAGGGCTTGCTGTTGACACGAGCGGTAATGTTTTTGTGCTGGATACCAACAATCATCGTATCCAGAAATTCAATCCCTCGGGTGTTTATCAATCCACGATTGGCAGCTTCGGCTCCACGGATGGCGCATTCAGTTCACCCGCCGGTCTTGCACTGGATAGCGCGTAAACGATCACCCCCCTATCGCTCATTTTCGATGACGAGTGCACAATGAGCCTCCAACGCTGAGCTTCCCT
>Ga0172372_10012413_pt1 | contig 10673 bp, 13 predicted proteins | sample LakKiv5m_2_FD_114544 | JGI IMG/M metagenome (GOLD analysis project Ga0172372, IMG submission 114544) | Freshwater microbial communities from Kabuno Bay, South-Kivu, Congo - kab_092012_9.5m | ecosystem: Environmental > Aquatic > Freshwater > Lake | place: Democratic Republic of the Congo... | reverse complement strand
TCTTGTGAATACATCCTTTAATGTTAGGGGAGAGCCTATCGTTTGCTCCCCCGAAGATGCGTTCCGCTGCTTTATGGGAACCGAGCTGGATTTTCTAATAATCGAAGATTTCATGATGGACAAGACGCAACAAGACCAGACATTAGCCCACAAGTACGTTAACGCTTACGAACTCGACTGAAGAGCAAAGGAAATCTGATGTTGACTCTTAGGATATCCTGGAAAAAATTTCGAGAGTTTCGACGCTGGGATGACACAGCATATTCTGCTCCTGCCCCGCGCCACGTCAAACAGGCCGTCATTCTGAGAAGCGGCATCAAGGGCGGTATTTGGATAGAAACAGGAACACATCTCGGCGATACTACAGAGTTGTTGGCGACAGTGGCAACGCAAGTGCACACGATTGAACCAGCGAAAGAGTTGTTTAAACAAGCGAAAAGTCGGCTCCAGCATTTGAGAAATGTAGTAGTACATCTAGGCTCAAGCGAAACGGAACTTGAGGGGATCCTTCAGTCGATCCAGGGAGATGTAACCTTTTGGCTGGATGGTCACTACTCTGCTGGTGAGACATTTCAAGGCAGTGCAGACACCCCAATTCTTGAAGAATTAAGACTTATCGCAAGATACCGCCAACGATTTGAGAGAGTTGTTGTTCTGATCGACGATGTAAGGTGCTTTAACCCAAAACTTCCGGAATTTAAGGACTATCCGGCCCGGGAAATCTTAGTCGCCTGGGCTGCAGAGCAAGGGTTTACATGGAACATTGAACATGACATCTTCATTGCGCGCAGTTTTCTGTAATGCTACCCAGGATACTCCAACGAAAAAGTCTTAAGTTCTATTAATCGAATCGATAGCGACTCATCAGAACTAAATTCCAGGCCAATGAAGGCTTCGCAGGGTATCCCCAGACTGCGGGCGCCACCACCTCGGCGCCATTTCGGCCAGCAAACCATGCTGCCCACCAACTGAATGTGCTGTTGGCGATAATCAGCCGTTTCGCGCACGTCATTAAATAAAAGTCAGCCAGATTACTTTCGACTCTGTTGTGACTCATAAAAATAGTAGTCCGCGGCAACCGAAGAGTTTCACGTGCCCAGTCAAAGCCGTCACCGAAGACCACAAATTGCATCCTCTGATCCTGTAGTCGAAGCGCCTTGAATGCCTCAAAATAATAGTCAGCACTGAGCTTGTGGGGGAATTTTTCTCTTCTCACATGTAGAACTACAACATCCTCCGAAGAGACTAGACGTAGATCATCATCTTTTACCAAATTATTCAGATGAGCAGGGGATAGTTCACTAGCAATATCTTCAGCCGAATCTAAAAAGTATCGCTCATCCTGCCAGTAGCCAACGAGATAAAGGGGGTTCGATAGCGACTGAGTCAGTAATCCTGCATCAAACTCATCAATTTCCTCAAGAATAGGTTTCCACTTTAATGGCAACCATCGACTTGCCTTTCTTAACCAATAAAAAGAGCGGCTGTTTCTGCGAAACCGCTTTCTCTCTTCAGGTCTAGCAAGTCGAGCTCGGATAGGAAATCGGCCTAGCTGATAGTCACGTTGAAAAGGATCCGTTCCCCCATATCCTGCGTTAAAGATATCAAGTACAAATTCCCTCTTCTCTCTAAGAGCAAGCGCTCTTCCGCAAGCATATATAAATAGCTGATTGCCAAGCCCCCCTTCCACGCGACTAATTATCATCTGTTAGACGGGAAATTACGATTAATCGCGAGATAGTTGGAGGTTAAAAAACATTCTAAACTTTCGTGATATCCATCGATTTTTACTAGCCCAATTGGTGACATTCGATAGATATCAAAATTATGCTCAGTAAAAAAGTACCAAAAATCCTGAAAATAGGTGCGAGTATCAATGTTGCACCCACCAAACTCGAATTGAACCGCTCTCGTGCAATGCAACGCATCCCCCATGCCATGAAGTGCACTAAGTTCGTGGCCCTCTATATCAAATTTAACCAGATCAATGCAACGGGACCGAAGTGCATCTTTCCAATAGGTTTCGAATCGAAGCGTGGTAACCGACTCCCGAAGCTCAAAATCAATATTGAAATGATCAAGCCGTCGCTTCGCCAAACTTCCTAAGCCGGAACCAGGTGTGTTCGAATGTAAAGTGGCTGCACCCGCGCTATCTGATAATGCTTTGCCGACAACATGGATGCTGTTGTCACTAAAGAAACGCTCTCGCAATTTTGCAAGATTGACTGACGATGGCTCAAAAATATGTATTTCCATGTTTGGGAAGCACTTTCTGAGAGAGGCAGCGTAGTCTCCGCGATTACCCCCAACATCAACTCCAAGATAAGCCTCTCCGGCATCAGCACCCAAGCGCCTCCAAAGAAGTCTTACTTCATTTATAGGGTTATCCTTCAAATATCCCTTCCCTTGATAGACGGAGAGTTTCCGCTCAAGCCTGGCGAGACGTCGAGTAAGCTTTCTTCTCAAAAAATCTGTTATCTGAACCATGACGGTAGGCAGTGAATTCGCTTTATACTGCGCCGATTCTACACAGCATCCTAAAACCCTCACGCACTATGAGGCTGACCCATTATTCGAACCGTCTGGTCATAGAAATTTCCGACTCCTGATGGCGCTTCAGCTCTTCCCTTTTCCGCTCCTGACTTGAAAATTCCTCTGGTGTCAGCCAGTTAAGGGCGGTATAGGGACGAGTCTCGTTATAGTGCCTGCGCCGGGCTTCGATTTTGCACTGAGCATCGACCAATGACAAGAACCAGTGTTCATTGAGGCACTCATCCCTGAACTTGCCGTTAAACCATTCAATGAACGCATTCTGTGTCGGTTTACCGGCCTGTATCAATCGGATCTGTACCCCATGCTGGGTTGCCCATTGATTCCCGCGCGTTGCCCGTGAACTCCGGTCCTTGATCGGTGCGGATGGTCAATGGCAAGCCTCGAAAGCGGCCAATCTCAGAAAGTCTTCTCGCGACGTAATGGCCTGAGATACCCCGATCCACCAGGATATCGACCGCTTCTCGAGAGTAGTCATCCACGATCGTCAAACACTTGATCCGCTTGCCACTTGCCATGGCATCGAAAACAAAATCTATGCTCCAGACTTCATTGGGGCCGCGGGGCTGATCCAGGGGTATCCGGAGTACCGCAATCCCATGGCGCTTTTTGCGCTTACGCACCGCCAGCCCCGCCTCACGATAAAGCCGATAGGTACGCTTGTGGTTAACAACCACCCCCTCTCGCCTGATCATCATTTGGATGCGCCGATAACCGAACCGACGCCGCTCATGGGCGATATCGATGATCCGGGCCTGCAATACCTGGGTCTCTTGAGATCGGATCGGCTCGCACTGCAATACCGATCGAGACAGCCCCACCAGTTGGCAGGCCCTGCGCTCAGAGATGGTTGTTTTAGCCCGCATCGTATCGATCGCTTCTCGACGCGCCTGCGGGCTTACCGCTCATCGCCGACGCCACTCTTTAAGGCCTCGATGTCCAGGTGGGCCTCGGTCAGCAGCTTTTTGAGCCGGTTGTTCTCAGACTCAAGGTTGCGAAGCCGGGCGGCATTCGCTACCTCCATCCCACGAAAGCGGCTGCGCCACCCATAAAACACTGCATCCGAGAATCCATGCTTGCGCCAAAACCAGTCTTAGAATTTCAAGGTCGACTTTGCGTACAATGACTCTTTACCTCTTCGGACCTCATGGAGGCGCATCAGCGTGGGTAGCTTTTACACTCGATCTGAGAATGGAATCTACAGACCTCAAATTTCTGTTTATCATCGTGATGATGAATATAACCCGTCCGGATTTAACACTCTTTGGAGCATGCAAGATCAACACTTTTGGTATCGCGGCAGACATCGGTTTTTGCTCAAAGCGCTTGATCGGTTCATGCCAAAGACCCATTCGCCGCGTCGAGCTATTGACCTAGGGGGAGGTGTGGGAGGGTGGGTGCGCTACCTGGCAGACCGCCGTGGCGAACACTTTCAAAAGATAGCGTTGGCCGACTCTTCCCAGGTTGCGCTCAGCATGGCGGGCAATATTCTGCCGCCCGGAGTCGATCGCTATCAGATCGACCTTATGAATCTGGGTTGGGTAGATGAGTGGGATATCGCCTTTATGTTGGATGTAATCGAACACATTCCAGACGATATCCGTGCTGTGCGCCAGGCCGCCAAGGCGCTAAAGCCCGGCGGACTGATGTTTGTGGCCACACCTGCGTTTCAGCAGTTCTGGAGCTATAACGACGATCTTGCGAACCACCTGCGCCGTTACACGCGAAGCGACTTCAAGGCGATTGCCGAACGAACGGGTTTAAAGCTCTTGGATTCACGCTACTTTATGTTCTTGTTGAGCCCGTTGTATTTATTGAGCCGGTTGAAACCGGGGTTTGACAAATTATCGCAAGAGGAAAAGCGAAAAGTTGTGGAAGACCAACATCGTGTTCCTGCAGCCCCATTAAATGCTGCTCTTACAGCCGTTTTCGCTGCTGAAAGCCCCTTGGGACATTGGCTATCGTTTCCATGGGGCACCTCAGTTCTGGGTGTTTTCCAAAAATGCTCTCATTCGTAATCCCAGTATTTAGATCCGCAGAGAGCTTGACCGAGCTTTTTGAACGCATTGCGGCTGTGTCGCGAGACAACTCATGGGAATTCGAAGTAATTTTTGTTGAAGACTGCGGTGGCGATAATTCCTGGACCATAATTCAGGGCCTAGCCGCCAAAGACACGCACATTCGCGGCTTTCAAATGAGTAGGAATTACGGCCAGCACAACGCATTGCTATGCGGAATTCGCGAGGCGAAGGGTGACATCATCGTCACGCTCGATGACGACTTACAGCACCCGCCAGAGGAACTGCCAAAGCTCGTGTCAAACCTAAGCGATGAATTCGATGTTGTATATGGCCCGCCCGAGCAAGAGCAGCATGGTTTGCTGCGAGATTTAGCTTCGCAGATCACAAAATTTGCGCTTCAGGGGGCTATGGGTGCTACTAACGCACGGCAAGTCAGTGCGCTAAGGGCTTTCAAAACCCGCCTTCGCGATGCATTCTCGGAGTATCGAAGCCCAGCTGTAAATATCGATGTGCTTTTAACATGGGGCACCACTAAGTTTTCTGCAGTTCGTGTTCGCCATGAGCCACGCAAGCATGGCATGAGTGGGTACACGCCAAGGAAACTTATTGTGCATGCGCTAAATATGATGACGGGTTTTTCCACTCTGCCGTTACAGATTGCGAGTTTCATGGGTTTTGTTTTTTCGATCTTTGGCTTATCGGTTTTGGCTTATGTGCTGGTCGGTTGGTTGATCAAGGGTAGCGCTGTGCCTGGATTTGCATTTCTGGCTTCAATAATTGCGGTGTTTTCGGGCGCTCAGTTATTGGCCCTTGGGATTATCGGCGAGTACCTAGCACGCATGCACTCCAGAGCTATGGAGCGGCCTGCTTTTATAGTTTCAACACACACCAACCGCTAGCGCTGAAACTACTAGATGACTATCGAATTTAGTTTGGATACGCCGGCACTACGACTTGCCGCCCGTGAAACGCCCTGGGATAGCGCGGTTTATGGGAATACTGTTGTTTCGATTGAAAACCTTAAGGTGTTAGAGGCACCCAACGCTGGTAAAGATTTCATGAGCTTCAGGCAGTGGTTGGATGCTAACTTAGTGGGCCTTGTCAGTTGCCGCTTGCCTCACCGAAACTTAAGAGAAAGTATGTTTCTCGAATCACAAGACTTTCGTTTCGTTGAGATGGTTTTGCACCCCTATCTGACTAACCTGCATCAATTGCAATTAACACCTGAAGATCTTCAGATACAAGTAGCCACCCCCGACGACCTGGATGATTTGATGAGAATTTCTGGGAGCGCTTTTACTAACGAACGCTTCCATTTGGATCCGCGGATCCCCTTGGGCGTTGGAGATAAAAGGTATGAACAGTGGGTTCGCAACTGCTTGAATCACCCAACGCAAAAACTGCTTAAGATCTCAGGGAAAAAAAAGACAATTGGGTTGTTCATAACTTTCGAGTCACCAACGCCTAAGAAGGTAGATTGGCTGTTAACTGCAATATCTCCTTCGCATCAGGGGTTGGGATATGGTAAGCGGGTCTGGCTCGCAATGCTCAGATTCCACCAGACACATGGGATACAAACAATATCAACCACCATCTCTGCCCGAAATTCCAAAGTCCTGAACCTGTACTCACAACTTAAGTTTAGGTTCAATGATCCAGAGATGACTTTTCATTGGGTCAGAGAAGCGGCGTGAACGCTCTGTTGGGTCAGGGCCTTAGGTTCGGAATAGTCGGAGTTTTTTCGAATATTGTTTTATATGCATTTTATTTGACTGCTAAGCAGATTGGCGTCGGTCACAAAACTGCTATGACAGTACTTTTCTCCTTAGGTTTTCTGCACACTTTTTACTTTAATAGGCGATGGACTTTTGCCAGCGACAGTCTCTTCTGGGTAGCCTTACGGAAATATCTTTTGATTTATAGCGGTGCTTGGTTAGCAAATTTTTTTGCATTGATGGTTCTAGTTGATCAACTTAGCTTTGCCCACGAGATAGTCCAAGGTGTTGCCGTTGTGGTCCTCGCTATTGCGTTATTTCTGTTGCAAAAGTTTTGGGTATTCCGAGACAGGTCCAAACATTTCGAGGGCAATGTTTCGGGATCCCCTACAGTTCGAAAGTTATGAAAGTCAACAGTGGCCCGCGGTGGTACGTTCTCGCGCCCCTTCCCCTCGCTGAGCAAAGGCTTGTATCGTGATTCCCTTTAATAAGCCCCACCTAACCGGCAAAGAGCTTCACTACATTGCCGATGCGCATGAGCGCGGCCAGCTTGCGGGCGATGGCTTTTACACCAAGCGCTGCTCTGAATGGCTCGAGCAAGCCACCGGGGCCAAGAAGGTGTTGCTTACCCATTCATGCACCGCCGCCCTGGAAATGGCTGCGATATTGGCAGATATCAAGCCGGGAGATGAAGTGATCATGCCCTCGTACACCTTTGTTTCCACGGCCAACGCCTTTGTGCTGCGCGGTGGCGTGCCGGTGTTTGCGGATATACGGGCCGATACCCTGAATATCGATGAAATCCAGATCGAGGCAGCGATCACACCGCGCACCCGCGCGATCGTGCCCGTGCACTATGCGGGCGTGGCCTGCGAGATGGACACCATTATGGAGATCGCCAAGCGCCACAACCTGCTGGTGATCGAAGATGCCGCGCAGGGCGTTATGGCTAGCTATAAAGACCGAGCCCTTGGCTCGATTGGCCACCTTGGCGCGTATAGCTTTCACGAAACCAAGAATGTGATCTCTGGGGAAGGCGGCGCGCTTTTGGTTAATGACCCAAGCCTTGTTGCCCGCGCCGAGATCATTCGCGAGAAAGGTACAAACCGCAGCCAGTTCTTCCGCGGTCAAGTAGATAAGTACACCTGGGTAGATGTTGGCTCAAGCTATCTGCCCGGCGAGATTATCGCCGCATTTTTATGGGCGCAGTTGGAAGAGGCTGACAAAATAACCGCCAGGCGACTTGACATGTGGAACAGATACCATAACTCGTTTTATCGGCTCGAAGCGGAGGGTCGTGTGCGCAGACCGGTTGTACCGGCGGGTTGTAAGCAAAACGCACACATGTACTACTTGCTCTTAAAAGACCTAGCCGCCCGGACCGCATTTATCGATGCTATGAAAAAATACGGTATTAACTGCGTCTTTCATTATGTTCCACTGCATAATTCACCTGCATCTAGCAAGTACGGACGTCCTTTCAGGGATTTATCAGTAACGAAAAATTTGGCGGATCGTCTGGTAAGGCTGCCACTATGGACTGGGCTTGAACAGCAACAATCAAGAATTATTGAGGCTGTAGCAGAAATTTTATTACGTTAAAAAATATCAACCAATAGATGATCGCGTTGAAATCTAGAGCACCGTCATTCGAAATGTTTGGTACTAGAAGATTCTGGCAAATGGTGCTTAGTTTTGTTGCACTTCTTGCTCTTTGCTATGGATTGTTTTACCACTCCAAGCTAATAGCCTATCCACACCTAACGGAATATCGGGAGTTTGTGGTTTTGCAAACGACAAAGATGTTTGCGGCCAATCAAAATGCCTTCAGCGTTGAAGATTATCCCTCAGCGATCAATATACATGGAGTCATGCACGGACTAATTTCAGGCAATCTTTGTCGTTTAATTAACAACTGTGATCTGATTTATCTAAAAATTCTCTCGGCGCTTTGGGTTCTACTTTCGACTCTGTTGATTATCGCTGCCGGTCTACGGTTTCGGTCTGATAAGACTTTGGTTTTTTCGGTTGGAATTTTTTTCTACTGCCTTAGTTTATTTTCTCTGACTGCTTTACCTCGTCCCGATGCTCTCGGATTATTCTTTTTTTTATTGTCGGTTTTACTTCCATTAATTTTTCCACTCTCAATTCTTGCATTAGTCGTCAGTATATTTGCTGGAGTTTTCGGAACGCTGACAAAACTTTATTTTGCGCTCGCTTTACCGCTCGTTGCTGTTTACCTTGCATTATTTTTTCCAATTAGAAGAGTGATTTTTTACTCTATGTTCGCCCTCGTCGTAACCCTAGGGGCGGTATATGTAGTTAAAGTTGAACTCCCGACTTTTTTTCTTGCCATGAGCGCCCTTACCAACTCTGTTGAGTACAGCGGAAAGCACCTATTTAAGCAACTCATTGAGACAATCAGGACATTCATCGGCCTTTTGGTTCTGTGGTTGTTCGCATGCTACGTGAACCGCAGCAGAATATTGGCCCTTTTTTTAGAATTGAAGTGTCGACTCTCACGAGAGAAAACCAAGGCTAGCGACTATGATGAATCGAATTCCATCACCTATTACTTTTTTGCATCAGTATTAAGTTTCATATCGTTTCTTTATTTGGGGCTTAACACCGGCGCTTACATGTTGTACCTGTATCAGCTTTTTATCCCGTTTTTGCTATTGTTTATTCTTCGTGATCAAAAAACGGGTGTCACTCTTAAATACGGGATACTTTTTTTGTCGTTCATTACACTTTTCGCTCGACAAGGTTTAGATATTTCGGAATTTAATCGCGCCAATTCCAGCAACTGGGGTCGCTTAGAGACCCTAATAGATCAGGCTCGGGATCCGCTTACGACCCCTCTAAGTGCAGTGTTGGTAGATCGGCACGGGAAACTCGTTTATTTGAACGGGCACAATGTTCCACTCGGCATTCGAAACGTCCCCGATGTAGAAGTAACCCTTGAGTCAAAGCTGCGCGAACAATCAAGAGCATATTTCGAATTAATTGAGAGAAAGCTCGAAGACGGACTTTTTGATCTCGTGGTTTGCGACCCAGGGACACCTCTCTGTAAGTGGGGCGTCTTAACAAGACGCTATGAATTACGAGAGGTATTGTCAATTTATCTCCCGCATAGTAAGCAGAATTGGGATGTTAGTGTCTATCGGCCGAAGAGCGTGGATAACGCTCCTTAGCGTGTAATAATTTTTTTATTTGACCAGATACCAAATGCGCCTCTCCATCGCCATCATCACTAAGAATGAAGCACACAACCTGGCCGCATGCCTTGCGAGCGTGGGGTTTGCTGACGAGCTTGTGGTCTTGGACTCCGCCAGTACCGATGGCACCCAGAAGATCGCAACTCAATTCGGCGCCCGGGTAGAGGTATCTGATCAGTGGTCCGGATTTGGCAAGGAAAAGAACAAGGCCATTGATTTATGCACGGGGGACTGGATTTTGTCGCTGGATGCCGATGAGCGCATACCGCCCAAACTCGAGAACGAACTCCGCACCCTTCTGTCTAGCGGGCCCGAGCATCACGCCTATGCCATCCCACGGCTGTCGTGGTTCTGCGGCAAGTTTATACGCCACTCCGGCTGGCGGCCCGACTACGTAACTCGCCTCTTTAAACGGGGAACAGCGCGCTTCTCTGATGATCTTGTTCACGAGCGTCTGATAACCGAAGGATCGGTAGGATTTTTAAAGAATTCCATCGTTCATATCAGTTTCAGGGATTTTGACAGCGTAGTGAATAAGATGAATAGTTATTCAGCCGCCTCGGCGCTGCAGATGTCACGATCAGGCAAAAGCGGGGGGCCGATGAAGGGACTTTTACATGGGCTGTGGACTTTTCTGCGGACCTATTTCTTTCGCCTTGGGTTTCTTGACGGCCGCCATGGCCTCGCCCTCGCCATCTCGAATGCACAGGGGACTTATTACAGATACCTGAAACTCTGGTTCGAGAACCATCGTCAGGAATTCACGCCCCCAAAAGCGGACAAGGAATAAAATCGCAGGCTAAAAATGCTGTCGCTTTACAAAAACCCAGCGTCCGATCGAAAAGCCAGGACGCCGCCTACTGATTGGCGGTGTGCTGTCATCGAGGATCTGGTGAAAAAAAGTGCGAATTCGATTTTCATCGTACATCTCATTGGGCACATTGTTTAGGAAATATGGTTGCTCTAGTATTTCGCGATATTTGCGCTCATCTCCATCGATTTCCAAGATTCGATCCAGGAACTCTTCGTCGCTTGAAAAATCAGGACGAAAGAGAAGACTTGCTTTGTTAAATTCTTCACCCACCCGTTCATTTCCCCAATAGATAGGGATACACCTGGCCCACATGGCATCAGTCAATTTTTCTGTGGTGTAGCCGGGCAGACTCTTG
>Ga0172372_10012411_pt1 | contig 10674 bp, 12 predicted proteins | sample LakKiv5m_2_FD_114544 | JGI IMG/M metagenome (GOLD analysis project Ga0172372, IMG submission 114544) | Freshwater microbial communities from Kabuno Bay, South-Kivu, Congo - kab_092012_9.5m | ecosystem: Environmental > Aquatic > Freshwater > Lake | place: Democratic Republic of the Congo... | reverse complement strand
TAACCTTTTGCTATCTTGTTTTTAAATGTGGAGTTGCAATGCACTTGGATGTGATGAGAATTTCCCTCTCAATCCCAATTGCTGTAACATTATTCCTTGCTACTTACCTATGCAACTATTTATGCGAAGAAGTATACAAACAGAAAGAAGATGAGAGGGGATTGGTTGAAAAATCTTCATCAAAACAGTTTCTTTTACTAAATATTTTTCTGATCTCTCTTGTATACTTTCAACCTGCATTGAGTTTGACTTCAAGTTCCATTGCTTCTATTTATTCGCAGATTACTTCACCGGGTTCTTTCCTGCCGCCTGAATACAAAAAAGAGTATAGAGATCTGCAAGACCTTACGCCACATGCAACTAATATACTTGTAGCAGTAGATGCACCTTACCTTTTAGATTACAAAAGAAACAGAATTTATAATATCGACTGCGTGGGAGGAGCTTCGCCACCACCAGGAATTCCTTTTTTTCAAGGACCAGAAAAACTTAAACAATATTTAAAAAATCTTGGAATAAATTATATATTAGCCGTTGATTCTGATAAAGCGATTAGCTACCTAACTCGAAAAAACTGGACTGAAAACAAAAGAACAGAGTGGTATTGGTCAAAAATTTGGGCTCCACCAGTGCTTGATTTTATGGATAACTTTCAAAAATTGGCCGTTTCTGAGGAAGTTGTAGGGCGAGGCCCGAGGTGCAAACTCATTAAATTAAAATAATTTTTAAAACACAAATGTCTTTATTAAATTCCCAAAAAAATCCCTTTATACTACGTCTACAGCGAAACAAGTTTATTAATTCAGCAATAAAAGTTCTTCGTGTAAATATTTTAGCAGATATTTATTTAAATTTTTTCCCGATTTCAAAGTCGCTTCCAAGTGGCATAATTTATAAAATTCGCTCTACATCTTCATTAATTGCATCTGGTGAAGTATTTAACTCTTTTGTTTATAAAAATTTTATCCAAACAATTGAAATAAATAGTTTTATTGATCTTGGTTGTAACGTGGGTTACTTTCCCCTCCTTGTATCTGATATGAAATTACAAAAGAGTTTCCGTGGTTTAATGGTGGATGGCAATTATGATGTCCTGACCGAGGCAATTAACCATCTGCGAATAAATAATATCGAGGGAGTAAAAACGCTTCATGGAATCGTCGGTTTTGCTTCTGAAATTATTGAATCTGATTTTTTTATTTGCAAATCTTCACATATTGCTTCAAGCGCGACTGGCCACTTTAATCCTACAGTTGTTTCAGCGGGGCAAATACAAAGACAAAAAGTAAAGTGTATAAATGTCTATGAAGAGTGGGTCAGACAGTTTAATAATAATCAAGTTGATATTATGAAAGTTGATATTGAAGGTATGGAGTTGGAGTTTTTCATAAATTCAGCACCATTACTTGCAAATTGTAAAAATATTATTTTTGAATGGCACAAGTGGCAGGTTTCATTTGTTGATTGTTGCGCGATTTTAGTCAAATCTGGCTTTACAGATCCAACAGTCATCTGCGAAGACGAGCAACATGGTGTAGCGTTTTGTAAACGCAAAAATTAAAAGACAAAATTATATGATAAGTGTTGTCATGATAAGTATGAACGAGGAAAAAGCAGTCGGCCAAGTGATTTGCGACATCAAAGCTCACATGCCAGATGCTGAAATTATCTTAGTTGATTCAAGTCGGGATCGAACTCCCGAGATCGCTGCTCAAGCAGGAGCAAAGGTTATTCGACAATTCCCACCGAAAGGTTATGGAAAAGCCATGGAATTGGCTTTGATGTCTGGAAATGGTAATGTAGTAATAACTCTGGATTGTGATAATACATACCCAACTGATCAAATTCCTGTTCTTGCTGATATGATTTTAAAAGATGGTTGGGACTTGATTGATGGCTCACGACTTAAATCGAAGCCTGCTGCCATGCCTTGGGCAAATTACTTCGGCAACTGGGTATTCGCATTGCTGGCCTCCTTATTGTTCGGACGGAGAATTACCGATTTGCACAGCGGTATGCGTGCATATCGAAAATCCATGCTTGAGAGTTTGAAATTTGAGGCCAATGGTGCTGCGCTACCAGTTGAGCTTCTCCTTTTGCCAATAAAGCAGGGTTATAAAGTAAAAACACACTTCATTGAATATGCCGATAGATTAGGAACGTCTACGATGAATCCAGTTGATACTTGCAAATGGACTATCTGGAGAATTTGGCGGGTTTGGAAATTAAAAGGAGACAATAAGTAGTGATTGATTACGGCATACTTGGGGCCGGCCCGGCAGGGCTTTCAATGGCCATGTTTCTTAGAGGATCCTGCGAGGTTCTTGAAAAAAATACATTTCCTGGAGGTCATTCAGCCTCATTTAAGGATATGGGATTCACATTTGACTACGGCCCCCATATAATGTTCTCCAAGAACAAAAATGTTCTAAAATTCATGATCGATTCGCTTGAAGGAAATGTGCATGAATGCCGACGCAAGAATGTGGTGTCATTTAAAAATCGACTTGTAAAGTATCCATTTGAAAATGCGCTTGCTTCACTGCCAATTGACGACAACTTAGCGTGTTTGCAAGGATATGTTTATAATCCTTACAAATCCATCTACCCCTCCCCATCGAATCTTCGCGAGTGGCTTCTCGTTAATTTTGGTGAAGGCATCTGCGATCGATATCTTTTTCCATACAATGAGAAAATCTGGAACATTCCGGTTGAAAATCTTTCAATGCTATGGGCGGATCGCATTCCTCAACCAAATCCAGAGGATATTTTAAAGTCAGCTATTGGCTATGAAACTGAAGGTTATCTACACCAGCTTTATTACCACTACCCCTTGTATGGTGGCTATCAAGCCATATCAGAAGCTTGGGCAAAACGTGTGCCAGTTACATACAATTTTAATGTTCAATATTTGGCAAAACATGACAACTCGTGGATTCTGAGCGATGGGAAAGAAACCAAGGAATACCGATCGATAATATCTACGCTTCCGATACAAAAACTTGCTACCATGACGAATCTTCAGATTCCAATAGAAGTTCAACATGCAATAAACAATATAAAAGTAAATCCCATGTTTATCGTATCACTGGGAATACATGGTATGGATGCAGACAAGTATACGGCTATCTATTTTCCAGAAAAAGAGTTTCTTGTAAACAGAATCAGTTTCCCTGCAACATTTTCACCAAAAAACGCCCCATCAAACTCCTATAGTATTCAGGCAGAAATTACTTGCACGAGAGAATCAAGCACTTGGCTCATGGCTGATTCTGAGATTTTAAACCATGTAATTACGGGGCTTTTAGACCGAGGCATCATTCGCAATCGTGATTCTATTTATTACAGCAATGTTCAGCGCAAAACTTACTCATACGTTGTTTATGATAGGGACTACGCTAAAAATACTGAAATTATTCGCAATTGGTTTCCTACTCAAGGTCTGCACTTGGCAGGACGATTTGGTTTTATAGAGTATGTTAATGTCGATGGTATAGTTATTCGCAATCTTGAACTTGCATCTCAACTAAATGGCTTTCAAATTTTATTGGAGGGAACTTCGGTTATTAAATAGGATCACTACTTTGCCGATGTTGGAGAGTCATCAAGTGGATCGCAAGGACTTCGACGTTGTTATACTTTACCGACGAATTGACTCAAATGAAAAGTCAATAGCGATATTTTTGAAAAGTTAAAGCCAAGGTGCATTTCTTTTGATCTTGCAAATTTTATGATCTCCCTACAGGGTATTTTTTATGCTTTTTATATTGCTCATAGTTTTTATTCTTATAAAAATTCAATATTTAATGAAACTCAATCCATTTAATAGTTAAAATTATGAGGGCATTTATAAGTGGTGGTTCGGGATTTATTGGAAGTCACTTGTTGCGCAGGCTTTTAATTCATGAAAAGACTCAACGAGTTGTCGTCTTCGACAATTTTAGCTCGGGCAAGGAAGAGTATTTGGCCGAAGTCAGAGGCGATGCCCGGCTCGATGTCGTGCGAGGAGATCTCAAAGATGGCGATGCCGTCATGTCTGCGATGGCTGGATGCGATACGGTCTTCCACTTGGCGGCAAATCCGGATATCGCCAAAGCCGTCACGCAACCGGATATTGATTTTTGGGAGGGGACTTATCTGGCTCAGAATGTCTTGGAGGCCATGCGGCAAACTGGAGCGAGGACGATATTCTACACCTCGGGAAGCGGTATCTACGGGGAAAATGCAAGCGTGGCTTTTCGCGAGGACTACGGACCATGTATACCCATCTCAACTTATGGAGCAAGCAAGCTGGCCTGCGAGGCTCTCATTGCGGCCTATTGCCACATGTTCGGGATTAAGGGCCGTGCCTTCCGCTTTGCAAATGTGGTTGGGCCTCGCCAGACACATGGAGTGGGTTATGATTTTGTTCGTCGTTTGAAGGCGGATGGAACGCGGCTGAGGATTCTGGGCGATGGATCACAGAGCAAAAGCTATATTCATGTGGAAGATATTTTGAATGCGGTTTTCACAGCTGGCATGAAGTGCGAGGCCGTGTATGATGTTTTCAATGTGGCTACGGGAGACTATGTGACGGTGAGGGAAATTGCAGAAATGGCTGTGGAGTTGTGTGGCCTTCAGTTGGGGAATGTGGCTTTTGAATTCACGGGTGGGGATCGGGGTTGGAAGGGGGATGTTCCCGTGGTGCGCTTCGATTGCTCAAAGATCGAGAACTTGGGCTGGCGCTGCTCGCGAACATCGGGCGATGCTTTGAGAGACTCTATGAAAGCAATGCTGGAGGAGATTTCGTATGCCTAAAACTCTTCCACTGGGTGCTCCGACAAAGACCGAACATATCCTTCCGGAAGGCGCTTTCCCAGAGCCTGTGGAGTTGAGCATCGTAATCCCTGCGATGAATGAAAAGATAACGGTTGGCGAGTTTGTGGACTGGTGTCACGAGGGCCTCAAAAAGGCCGGAATCAAGGGGCAAATCCTCATCGTGGATAGCTCCAGCGATGAGACGCCAAACATCGTGCTCGAGCATGGGGGCGAAGTCTTGCGCACACCGAAGCGCGGTCTCGGGCGGGCCTACATCGATGCTATTCCATTCATTCGCGGAAAATGGATCATCATGGGCGATGCGGACCTGACTTATGATTTCCGTTTCGTCGAGGGTTTTCTGGCCAAGTTTCGCGAGGGCTACGAATTCATCATGGGATCCCGCTTCAAGGGCACGATCGAGGATGGAGCCATGCCACCGCTTCACCGATATTTCGGAACTCCACTTACGACATGGATGCTCAATTTTATTTATGGGAGCAACTTTTCAGACATCCACTGTGGAATGCGTGGAGTGACTCTCGAGGCGTTCCAGCGCATGCGCATGCGCTCGCAGTCTTGGCAATACGCGTCGGAGATGATCATCAAGTCGATTCACCTGCGCCTTCGCAAAAGTGAAGTCCCGATTGTATTCCACAAGGACCGGGAAGGGCGAGTGAGCCATTATCGACGCAACGGCCCATTTGGAGCTTGGTATGCGGGGTGGGTGACTCTGCAGGCTCTGTGCACATACGGCGCGGATTTCTTTCTTTTCAAGCCGGGGATTTGGCTTGGAGTAATCGGCACTTTAGGAGTGGCTCTTCTTTTCAATGGACCAATCACAATTGGCCCGCTGGGACTCTCCCTGCACTGGATGCTTCTATTCACACTGTGCGCGGTCGTCGGGTTTCAATCCTCGCTCATGGGCTTGCTAGCAAAAGCCATCTACGACTCCGAAAAACAGAGATCTCCCGCTTGGATGAAATACTTCACCTTCACGCGCCTTGTGCTCGTCTCCGCTGGGTTGATGATCCTCGGCGCAGCGAGCGGTTCGTCGTTGATATACGATTACATCCATGAAGGTCTACGCTTGGAAGCTGTGGGAAGCTCATCATACCGCGCCGTGGCAGGCATAGGCCTTGTCCTGACAGGAGCCATTTATTTTACATTTGGTCTTGTTTTTAACGCCTTCCAAGAAGCGTCCGCTTCGACAGAAAAAAGCCTATCTGATAGCCGATGAAATTATTGGATGCCGTAGTGATAACAGGAGCTGGTCGTGGCTTGGGAAAAGCCGTTGCAAAAAAAACAGCGTCACTCGGAGTTCCCGTGCTGTGTATTTCTCGAAGCGGAAATGCCGAATCGACTTGCCTCGAAATTCAGCAGTCTGGAGGACAGGCTGAGAGTCTTGTTCTGGATTTAGCGGATGTCACGGCAGCCGAAGACGAAGTGGGGCGGTGGATTTCCCAAAAGAGCTATCAACGAATAGGCCTTGTGCTCTGTGCCGCAGTGACGGGCGATGCCGGGGGCATTGCGGATGGCGACTTGGAAAATTGGCTGGAAGTATACCGCGTCAATGTGCTCGGCAATCTCGCCGTGGTGAAGGCGCTTCTCCCCAGAATGCGGGAGGCTCGATTTGGGCGGGTTGTTACTTTTGCCGGGGGCGGAGCAGCCTACGCTTATCCACTCTTCTCGGGCTATGCCCTGTCAAAAACGGCCATGGTGAGGGCCACGGAAAATCTCCACGAGGAACTCAAAGGTCTTGGGGACTTTCTTTCCGTGTGTGTGGCTCCTGGTGCAATGGAAACCGATATGCTTGCCAAGGTGCGTGCAGCAGGGGCGGAAGTAAGGACAACCGTCTCACTGGAGGAACCCGTCGAGTTTGTGACGACATTTTTGCAAACGCAGGAATGCGCCTTCTCCGGTCGCTTCGTGCATGTGAGGGATGCGTGGCGTGAATGGATGCAAAAAACTCCCATGCCAGAAGAGCAGTGGCTCTTGAGGAGGATCGCGAAATGAAAGTTGCTGTGATGGGTCTGGGATTGATTGGTCGCGAGCGTTTCAGGGCGCTATGCGAGTTGCGCGAAGATGGGGGCTTGGTGTCCCAAATTTTTGTCTGCGATCCACACGCCAAAGAAAGCCGCAAGGAATTTGAAAAACTCAATGCTCTCTGGTGCGACTCAATCGCTCAAATCATCGAGTCAAAGCCAGATCTTGTCATTGTAGCCACCCCTCACGATATCGCGGTGGAACTGGTCGATTCGCTTCTCCCGCAGGGAATCCGCATTTTACTTGAAAAACCCTTCGGACGCTCGCAAGCGGAAGCAGAGCGCCTGAAATCATCGATGCTTTTCGAAGACCAAATCACCCTTGGCTGCAACTATCGATTTTTTCCGGGTGTTTCCGCCATGCTGCAAGACGCGAGGAATGGATTTTTTGGAAAGATAGTGAGTGTGAATATGGTATTGGGGCATGGAGGGAGTCCCGGAATGGAGAAAAGTTGGAAACTTGACCCCGTGAAAGCCGGAGGAGGTTGCCTCATCGACCCGGGGATTCACTTGCTGGATTTGTGTCACATCCTCAGCCCCGGCGGCATCGCTCCATTGAGCGGCAGGCAATGGAGGGGCTTTTGGAACACCGGCATCGAGGAGGAGGTTCATCTTCTGCTGCAGGGAGACGATGCCATGATTATAGACCTACAGGTTTCGATTGTTCGGTGGCGGAGCAAATTTCAAATCGAGATCAATGGCGTGGATGGATACGGTGTGGTCGAAGGCCGAGGTCGAAGCTACGGACCGCAGCGCTACCGGCGAGGCAAGCGCTGGGGGTGGCGAGATGCAAAAAATCAGGAAGCCAGCGAAGCGGAAGTGTGTGTTTCGGATTGTCAGGAAAGTTTCCGCGATGAGTTGAGAACTCTCTTGTTGACGCCAAAAAGCACAAACATCCTGCACCCCTGCTCGGCCCAAGAAGCTCTCAATGCGATGCGCACCTACGAAGAGTGCTTGCGATTTTTATGATTAAGAGTGCCGAATCTAATATCGATTGGGATGAACACTGGGGCGAATATGATGCTGCTGCACAAAAAAATCCCGCGCAGCAAATGAGGCACGAATTTATAGTCAACCTACTCGGTAAACGCTGCCTGAATTCGAGATCCATGCAACTTTTGGACATCGGCAGCGGACAAGGCGATATGCTCACAAAGATTCGCAAAAATTTCCCTGATGCGAGGTTGGCAGGCTTTGAACTTAGTCAAAGCGGGGTGGAGATTTCGAAAAAAAAAGTTTCAAGCGCTGCACTCGTGGTTGCCGACCTTTTTCACCCCAATCCACAAATGGAGCCATTTCATAATTGGGCCACACATGCCACTTGCTGCGAGGTTCTGGAACACCTTGATGACCCAATCGGTTTTCTTAAAGCCTCTGCAAGATATCTTTCAACGGAGGCTGAGATAATTATCACTGTGCCCAGCGGGCCAATGTCCCTTTTTGATAAACATATTGGACATAGGCAACATTTCTCAAAGGACAGCCTCAGCCAAGTTATACAATCAAGCGGTTTTGATGTTTCGCACATTTATCGGATCGGTTTTCCTTTTTTCAACCTTTACCGTCTTACTGTTATCGCCCGGGGCGCAAAATTGGTTGAGGATGTGCGGACAGGAAAAAATGGCTCTCCAAGGAGACTGGCTGTGGCGGTTATGGCCCTCTACAAAGTGTTTTTCCGTTGCAATCTGCCGGATTTTCCTTGGGGTTGGCAATTGGTGGCGGTAGCTCGCAAAAATTTTTAGAAGACTGTATCCTGAAACGGCATGATTCTGACTCGTTCACCACTGCGAATATCCCTCGGAGGAGGAGGCACAGATTTACCATCCTACTACCAGGAACACGGCGGATTTCTCGTCGCAGGAGCAATCAATAAATACATCCACATCAATTTACACCCGCGATTTATAGACAAATTTCTACTAAAATATTCGCAAATCGAGGAATCAGAGTCCATCGATGAGATCAAACATCCAATTATCCGCGAGGCGATGCTGTTGGTTGGGATTACTTCCAAAAACCTCGAAATCACCTCGATGGCCGACATCCCGGCGGGAACAGGGTTGGGATCCTCTGGCAGTTTCACAACGGCCCTGCTCAAGGCCCTGCATGCGTGGAAGCGGGATTTTGTGCATCCGCACGAACTGGCTGAGCAGGCTTGCGAGATCGAGATCGAGCGGTTGCACGAACCGATTGGGAAACAGGACCAATTCATCGCCGCGTATGGCGGGATCACGGCGTTCACTTTCCACAAGGACGGCCGCGTGGAAGCCCGCAAGGCGGCGCTGGCCGAGGACACCGTCCACGACCTCGAGGACAACCTCCTGCTCTTCTTCACCGGCTACTCTCGCTCGGCTTCGGCCATTTTGAAGGACCAAAAAACGCGCAGCGAGAAGGCGGATGTGGCGATGATCGAGAACCTGCACCGCACGAAGGAACTCGGCCACCGCAGCCTGGATTGCCTCGAGCGCGGCGACACGCCCGGATTCGCCGCCCTCATGCACGAGCATTGGCTCGGCAAGCGCGCCCGCTCGGCCGGCATGAGCAATGACCGGATCAACGAATGGTATGATCTCGCGATGGAAAACGGAGCGCTGGGCGGCAAGCTCATCGGAGCAGGCGGCGGGGGATTTTTGATGTTCTACGCGGCGGACCGCACCCGCCTGCGCAAAGCCATGCGGGCAGCCGGCCTGCAGGAGGTGCGTTTCCAATTCGACTTCGAAGGCACAAAAATCCTGACGATGGGTTGAGATGGGATTTTTCGATAGAATCGAAGCGGAGCGGAGAAAGACTGCCTTCGGTAGCCTGTAGGGTGAGCAAAGTGAATCAATTTCAGAATGACTGAATTTGAAGACTTAAAGTGCGGGTGCTCGGCAGAAAAAACAAAGGCTGCTCAAGGTTGCACAGGGTGTTCAAGTTGCAAGTTCGTCATCATACGAAAATCAACCAGATTTAGAGTCACGATGCTTGTGGCTCCAAAGGCTTCGGCTGTGCGCGCATGCAGAAAGTCATGGAAATTACTTCCGCGAATGCCCTCCCGCGTAGCAGCCAATGCGGCGGCTTCCAAGGTTTGCTGGCCTGATAAATCCCGAAAGACCAGTTTTGAGAAAACTCGCTGCGCTTCGCGGGCGGCATCGGAGGGGGAGAGGTTTCGTTTCGCCAATTGACCGTCTGGAGCTCGGTAAACCAAACCGCGACCTGTCTGAATAGAAATCCACTCGGCAACCGTATGCGAACGGGTCATGCCCTCTAGCGGCATCCAGCCTTCTTTCCATGCTCTCAGAAGAGCGGAGGTGTCGTAATACTTCACGGGGCAACGAGGCGTTCCGATTCGCCTTCACGGGCTTCGATGATGGCCGCCAAGATATGGTCGTCATCCAATGTCCCGCTTGCCCTGGCCTGCGCAGGGCTGACCGTCACAGTCGGCATGAAGGGCACGATCCGGGCGACCGGTTTTCCGAAATCAGTGAGCACAACCTCTTCGCCGCCATGGATCACGGGGCGGATGATGCGGCGGGTCTCGCGGTGCAATTGGGACAAGGTAGCTTGCATACTCAAAAAATACATAAAGTGTGCAGAATGTCAATTTTGACTTTTGGGTGATGGAAAAGGCGCAACCGGATTCACTCCTAACTAACAAGTCACATCATATTACAGGAAAGAATAATATAAAACCACTGATTACCCGGATGAACACGGATATGAAGAAATGGGCACGAGTGCATTCGCTGCGCGAATGGGGCAGGGTAAAACAAAAACTCTGCAAGCAGGTTTGCAAGATTTTTGCTTTTTTCTGCCAATCCCAGCTTGATGGGATCAATTGACTCGCTCACTC
>Ga0172372_10012409_pt1 | contig 10676 bp, 10 predicted proteins | sample LakKiv5m_2_FD_114544 | JGI IMG/M metagenome (GOLD analysis project Ga0172372, IMG submission 114544) | Freshwater microbial communities from Kabuno Bay, South-Kivu, Congo - kab_092012_9.5m | ecosystem: Environmental > Aquatic > Freshwater > Lake | place: Democratic Republic of the Congo... | reverse complement strand
ACTGGTACCTCTACCTCGACGGGAACATCCAGCTCGAGGCGAAGCTGACAGGGATCGTGTCGCCGATGGCGGTGGCGCCCGGCGACGAGCCGGAGTACGCCAACATGATCGCTCCCGGCCTGGCCGCGCCCCACCACCAGCACCTGTTCAGCGCCCGCCTCGACTTCGACGTCGACGGCGCACCCAACTCGGTGTACGAGGTCGAAGCCGAGGTGGTGCCACCCGGCCCCGACAATCCCTGGAAGAACGCGTTCCGACCGAGGGCCACCCGGCTCGACACCGAGTCGGCGGCGAAGCGCGACATGAACGCAGCGACGAGTCGCTCGTGGCGCATCGTCAACGAGCACTCCCGCAACCGCCTCGGCAAGCCCGTCGCCTACAAGCTCATCCCGACCATGTCGACCCCGACGATGCTCGCCGACCCCGACTCCAGCGTGGGTCGCCGGGCCGGCTTCGCCCGCCACAACCTCTGGGTCACGCCCTACGCACCCGACGAGCGGCGGGCCGCGGGCGAGTACCCGAACCAGTCGGTCGGCGGTGGCCTCCCCGACTGGACCGCCGCCGACCGGTCGATCGTCGACACCGACGTGGTCGTCTGGTACACGTTCGGGGTCACGCACTTCGTCCGCCCCGAGGACTGGCCGGTGATGCCGGTCGAGTACACGGGCTTCCTGTGCTCGCCCTACGGGTTCTTCGACCGCAACCCCGCGCTCGACCTCCCGCCGTCGGCCGGGACCTGCCACGCCTGACCGGCGTCCCGCCGGCGCCACGAACCGGACGCGCCCCGCAGCCCCGACCCACGGGGCATGATGACCGGCATGGGAGCGACCGCGTCCCGACCCGGACGGCAGGCCCGCCGCTCGTCGCGTCGGCGGCGGCGACTGCTCGTCGGCAGCGTCCTGGTCGCGCTGGTGGCGGTCGCCGCGGGCGTCGGGGTGGTCGTGGCCCGGGATCCCGGCACCCCCACGGTGGCGGCCGACGGGACCGGGCGCAGGGTGCGCCCGGGATCCCCGGTCACGACGCCGGCGAGCACGGCGCCGCCGACCACGACGACCACGGTCCCGCCGGGGCCGCCCTTCGCCCTCGGGGTCACCCGGCTGACCGTCGAGGACTCCACCCGGGGGACGATGGCCCGGGGCCCGACGCCGGCGTTGCGCACCCGCACGATCCCGCTCACGATCTACTACCCCGTCACGGGCCGGGCCGACACGCCCGTGGTCGAGAACGCACCCGCCGCCCCGGGTCCGTTCCCGTTGATGATCTTCGCCCACGGCTACTCGATCACCGCGGCCGACTACGAGCCCCTGATCCGCGACCTCGCCGCCGGGGGGTGGGTGGTGGCGGCGCCCGACTTCCCGATCGCCAGCCTCGTGTTCCCGGGTCCGGCCAGTCAGGCCGACCTCCCCAACCAGCCCGGCGACGTCAGCTTCGTGATCGACGTGATGACGAACCCGGCGACGGTGCCACCGCTGCTCCAGGGCCGCATCGCCCCGGTGAAGGTGGCCATCGCCGGTCACTCCGACGGCGGGGTCACCGCAGCCGCGGTCACCGGGAACTCGTGCTGCATCGACCCGCGCATCGGCGCTGCGGCCTCGTACGCCGGCGACCAGGGTGGGAGCCTGTTCCGGATCGGCCAGTGGTTCCAACCGAGCGCGCCACCGCAGCTGTTCATCCACGGCACCGCCGACCGCGACGTGCCCTACAGCTACAGCGAGAAGCTCTACGCCGACACCGTGGTGACCAGGATGCTGGTGTCGATCCCGGGTGGCGTGCACTGGGACCCGTTCGTGAGCGGCCCCGAGCGCGCCGCCGTGGTCAGGCTGACCCACGACTTCTTCCGGGCCTACATCCTCGGGGACCCGGCGGCCGCCGCCCGCCTCACCACCGATGCGAACGACGGCGGATTGCGGCTCGAGCGCTCGCAGTAGCGCCGGTCAGTCGCGGTCGGCGCGGACGACGTCGCTGATCTCCCCGCTCTCGACGTCGTAGACGAACCCGGCGACCACCCGCACCGGCGCGAGGAAGGGCGCGCCGAGGATCCGGTCGAGGTCTTCGCGGAGCGCCGCCGCGTGGTCCATGATCGGCAGGAAGCCGAGGTCGGCGCCCGTGATCTCCTGCAGCTCCGCGTCGCTGCGACCGGCGATGCCACACTTGGTGTGCTGCATCACGACGACGGTGTCGACGCCGAGGACGTGGGTGCCGAGGGCCAGGCTGCGCAGGACGTCGTCGGTCACCCGACCACCGGCGTTGCGCAGGACGAGGGCCTCCCCGAGGTTCAGCCCGAGCGCGGCGAAGACGTCGATCCGGGCGTCCATGCAGGTGACGATCGCGAGCCGACGGTTCGGCCGCGGATCCGCCACCCCCGCCCGAGCGGCGGCGTACCCCTCGTTGGCCGCGATGAGGCGGCGGATCTCGGGCACCGGGGAGCCGCTCAGGCCAGGTAGAAGCTCATGCTGGTCGCACCGTCGGGCACCCGGTCGAGCGGTGTGTGGATCTCGTCGAGCGTCGGGCCGACACCCTGGGCCAGTGGCGCCAGCGCGTCGAGGTCGAAGCCGTAGACGTCGGCCGCGTTGGTGGTCAGCATCTTGACCAACTCGTCGTCGGGCACGTCGTGGAAGGACCGGCGCAGGTGCTCCCGGGTGTGGGGCCACACGCCCTCGTGGTGCGGGTAGTCGGAGCCCCACATGATCTTGTCGACCCCGATCTCGTGGCGCTTGGCCACCTCGGCCGGCGACGGGAAACTCGAGCCGACCCAGCAGTTGCGGGCCCAGTACTCGCTCGGCTTCATCGGCAGGACCACTTCCTCGGCGAAGGGGACCTCGCCGGTGCGGCCGGACTGCATGCGGCGGTGGAGCCCGTCGAGGCTCTGGAGCACCTCGGGGATCCAGCCCGTGCCCTGCTCGGTGACCACGAACTTCAGGCGGGGGAAGCGCTCGAACACGCCGCCGAGGATCATGTGCCACAGGGTGCGGTGCGCGAACCACGACGTCTCGTAGGCGAACATCACCCAGCCGATGGGCTCCTTGCCGTACTGCGGCTGGGCGCTCCCGGTGTGGTGGTGGATGATGACGTCGTTGTCCTGGCAGGCCGCCCACAGCGGGTCGTAGACGCGCGAGTAGAGGTTCGGCAGGCCGGCGTCGGGCGGGACGCCGGGCAGGAGGATCCCACCCCGCAGGCCCTGCTGCGCGGTCCACTCGACCTCGGCCACGGCCCGGTCGACGTCGTTGAGGAAGATCTGGGCGACGCCGGCCCGCCGGGCGGGCGCGGCGGTGCAGAAGTCGGCGAGCCAGCGGTTGTGCGCCTGCAGGCCGGCCCAGCGACGGTCGAGGTTGTCGGGTCGGGGCGGCGGGGCGATCAGCGAGCCGGTCGGGAAGAACGGCGGCACCGTGTTGGGGAAGAGCACCTCGGCGACCACGCCGTCGGCGTCCATCTCGGCGATGCGGAAGTCGCTGTCCCAGTTGCGCTCCTTGCCGGTGGACTGCAGGTCGCGGAACGGGTTGGAGTACTTCTGGCGCCAGGCGTCGAACTCGTCGCGCCAGTTCGGGTCGAGGTAGTCGCGGTACTCCATCACCGAGGCACCGCCGTGGCAGTCGGAGGAGATCACGATCTGGTTCGCGGTGGGCTGGGTGACGGTCACCGGGGCTCCCTTCGTCCGCCCCCGTGGGGGCTCCTTTCGGCGGCCGCCATGTTAGGTGGGGCCGCGGTCCGACCTGGATGCGGAGGGAGTGGGATTCGAACCCACGGGGACTTGCGTCCCAACGGTTTTCAAGACCGTCCCGTTCGTCCGCTCCGGCATCCCTCCCGGGACCGTCACCCTAGGCGCGGCCCGACCGGGCCGACCGGGCCCGGCGGCCGGGTCGCGGGGCCGGGGCCGGATCCCGGGCTCAGCGGGTGACGGCGTCGAACCCGGTGTAGGGGCGCAGGACCTCGGGGACCACGAAGGTGTCGCCGTCCTGGTAGTGCTCCCAGAGGAACACGAGGGTCCGGCCCACGGCGCAGGCGGTGCCGTTGAGGGTGTGGACGAGGTGGTTGCCCGACTCGCCCCGGACCCGGGTCCCGAGGCGCCGGGCCGAGAAGTCCCGGTAGTTCGAGCACGAGGTGAGCTCCCGGTAGCGGCCCTCCGACGGGAGCCAGACCTCGAGGTCGAACTTGCGGGCGGCGGCGGCCCCGAGGTCGCCGGCGGCGATGTCGACCACCCGGTAGGGCAGCCCGAGGTCGGCGACGATCGACTCCTCCACGGCGAGGATCCGCTCGTGCTCGGCGTCGGAGCCGTCGGGCGCGGCGTAGACGAACATCTCGACCTTGTCGAACTGGTGGACCCGGAAGATCCCGGTGGTGTCCTTGCCGTAGGTCCCCGCCTCGCGCCGGAAGCACGGCGAGAGCCCCGCGTACCGGGCGGGGAGGGCGTCGGCGGCGAAGTGCTCGCCTCGGTGCAGGGCCGACAACGGGATCTCGCTCGTGCCGACGAGGAACAGCTCACCGCCGTCGACCTCGTAGACCTGGGTGCGGTCGGTCGGGAAGAACCCCGCCTCCTCCATGGCCTGCTCGCGCACGAGCACGGGCGGGACGACGGGGACGAAGCCCTCGGCCACGAGTCGGCCCACGACCCAGTTGACCAGCGCCAGCTCGACCAGCACGGCTTCGCGGGTGATCGACGCGAAGCGCGAGCCGCTCATCTCCACCGCCTGCCGGGTCTCGACGAAGCCCATGCGGTCGGCGAAGGCGCCGTGGTCGAGCGGTGGCGGGCCGGGCGGGCGGGTGCCCACCTCGCGCAGGACCACGCCGTCGTCCTCGCCGCCGTCGGGCACCGCCGGGTCGGCGGGGTTGGGGACCCGCAGCACGAGGTCGCGCAGCGCGGTGTCGGCGGCGGCGAGGGTCTGCTCGTGACGCTGGAGCTCTTCCTTGAGCGCCGCCGCGGCCGCGATGCGGTCGGCGCGCTCGTCGGGGGCGGCCCGACCGATCTCCTTCGACGCGAGGTTCTGTCGGTGGCGGAGCGCCTCGACCTCGGCGAGGACCCGGCGACGGTGGTCGTCGGCTCCGAGCACCTCGTCGACGAGTCCGGGCGCGACGCGCTTGCGCTCGATCCCGGCGCGGCACGCGGGATCCTCCCGGAGGGCGCGCAGGTCGATCATGAGGGCGACGCGTCGGGGCGCACCCGGGCCCGGAGGTCGTCGACCCAGGCCTCGGCCGAACGCCACGACTCGGCGACCTGCGTGCGCACCGCGGAGCCGTCTTCGCCCGCGACCGCGAAGGATCCGAGGAACTTCACGTCGGCGTGCTTGGCCACGAGGTCGCGCAGGCAGTCGGCGACCAGCTCGTCGGCGATGTGGCCACGACAGTCGATGAAGAAGCAGTACTGGCCCAGCCCGCGCTTGGTCGGGCGCGACTCCACCTTGGTGAGGTTGATCGACCGGGCCGCGAACTCCTGGAGGATCGCGAGGAGCGTGCCGGGCCGGTCCTCGCGTTGCATGCACACCAGCGAGGTCTTGTCGTGGCCGGTCGGGGCGGGGATCCCGTGGCCGACCACCACGAACCGGGTCTCGCTCGGGTGGTCCTCGATGCCCTCCTCGAGCACCTCGAGGCCGTAGAGGTCGAGCGCACGGGTGTTGGCGATGGCGGCGTCGCCCCCGGTGGGGCTCATGGCGACCTGCCGGGCGGCCTCGGCGGTGGAGTCGGCGACCCGGGTCTCGGCGTCGGGGAGGTGCTTGGCCAGCCACTGGCGGGTCTGGCCCAGGGGGTTCGGGTGCGAGATCACGACCCCCACGTCGCCGAAGGCGGTGCCCGGCTTCACCCCCAGGCCGAGCGTGACCGGGAGGTCGACCTCACGCTGGATGAGGAGCTCGGTGCCGAAGGCGAGCGTGTCGAGCGTGGCGGTGACCGAGCCCTCGATCGAGTTCTCGAGCGGAACGAGGCCGAGGTCGACCTCGCCGGCCTCGACCGCGGTGATCACCTGGGGGACCGAGCGCATCGGCACCGGCTCCAGGGCCGCGAGGTCGGCCTGGGACACGAGGGCCTCCTCGGCGAACGTGCCGCGGGGACCGAGGTAGGCGACCCGGTTCACCCGCAGATCGTACCGGGGACCCCCGGGCGCCCCCGGACCCATTCGCCCCGGACGACGGACCCCCACACCGTAGGCTCCGCCCGTGTCCGGTCGCTCCGACGCGCTGGTGTTCTTCGGGATGACCGGCGACCTGGCCTACAAGAAGATCTTCCCCGCGCTCTACCGGATGGCCCGACGCCGGGCGCTCGACGTGCCGGTGGTCGGCGTCGCGTCCACGCCGTACGGGGTCGACGACCTCCGGGCCCGGGCCCGGGCCAGCGTGGAGGAGGCCCTCGGCGGGGTCGACGACGAGGCGGCCTTCGCGCACCTCAGCGACTCGATGGCCTACGTCTCGGGCAACTACGCCGACCTCTCGACCTACTTCGATCTGCGCGCCGTCCTCGGCGGGTTCGACGCGCGGCGCCCGGCGCACTACCTCGCGATTCCGCCCAGCCTGTTCCCGACCGTGGTCGAGAACCTCGGGACGTCGGGGTGCGCCCGCAACGCCCGGTTGATCATCGAGAAGCCGTTCGGGCGCGACCTCGCCTCGGCGCGCGCGCTGAACGACGTCGTGCACCAGGTGTTCTCCGAGTCCGACATCTTCCGGATCGACCACTACCTCGGCAAGGAGGCGATCCAGAACCTGGTGTTCTTCCGCTTCGCCAACTCGTTCCTCGAGCCGATCTGGAATCGCAACTACGTGCGGCTCGTCCAGATCACCATGGCGGAGTCGTTCGGCGTCGAGGGGCGCGGTCGCTTCTACGAGGAGGTGGGCGCGCTGCGCGACGTCGTGCAGAACCACCTGCTCCAGATCGTCGCCCTCCTCGCGATGGAGCCGCCCCCGGGCGGCGGGGCCGAGGCGCTCCGCAACGAGAAGGAGACGCTGTTCCGTGCCATCCGCCCGATCGGGCGCGACGATCTCGTGCGGGGCCAGTTCGCCGGGTACCGCGCCGAGTCCGGGGTGGCGGCCGACTCCGACGTGGAGACCTTCGCCGCCCTCCGGCTGTTCGTGGACTCCTGGCGCTGGGCCGACGTGCCCTTCTACATCCGCACCGGCAAGGAGCTCCCCGCCACGGTCACCGAGGTCCGGGTCGAGCTGCACCGACCGCCCCAGCGGGTCTTCGGCGCGTTCGGGGAGATGCCCCACGACAACAACTACCTGCGCTTCCGGCTGAGCCCCGACGTCGCCATCGCCATCGGAGCCATGAGCAAGCACCCGGGCGAGGAGATGGTGGGCCGTCCGGTGGAGCTGCACCTCGCCGCCGACACCCCGGGTGAGTGGACCGCCTACGAGCGGCTCCTGGGCGACGCGCTCGACGGCGAGGCGATGCTCTTCGCCCGCGAGGACGGGGTGGAGGCGGCCTGGCGGGTGGTCGACGACGTGCTCGACCGCCACGGGCCCGCGCATCTCTACGCGCCGGGCACCTGGGGCCCGCCCGAGGCCGACGCGATCGTCGACGACCCCCACGGCTGGCATGATCCGGGGCCCTGACCCGAACCACGGGTCGTCCCCGAGCCGAGGTGCCGATGCCCGCCACCCCCGTCCCCACCCCGAGCGCCCCGCCCGCCGCCGGCCCCTACAGCCCGGCGGTGCGCGCCGGTGACTTCGTCTTCCTGGCCGGGCAGATCCCGCTCGACCCGGCCACCGGCGCCCTGGTGCCCGGCGACGCCGCCGACCAGGCCCGCCAGGTCTGCACCAACCTCACCGGCGTCCTCGGCGACATCGGGGCCCGCTGGACCGACGTCGTGAAGGCCACCGTGTTCCTCGCCGGCTCGATGGAGCACTTCGCCACCGTGAACGAGGTCTACGCCGGCTTCGTGGGCGACCACCGGCCCGCCCGTAGCACCGTGGCCGTGGCCGCCCTCCCCGCCGGGGCCCTGGTCGAGATCGAGCTGGTCGTGCACGCTCCGGCGAGCGGGCATCATTGACGGACCGGATCCGCGCCGTCCTCCGACGGCGCACCCGCAGAGGAGGGGCCGTGGATCACGAGGTCGACAAGTCCGAGCAGGAGTGGCGGTCCGAGCTCTCGCCCGAGCAGTTCGCAGTGCTGCGCCAGTGCGGCACCGAGCGGGCCTTCACCGGCGAGTACTGGGACTGCCACGACGACGGCACCTACCGCTGCGCCGGATGCGGCACCGCGCTGTTCGACTCGACGACGAAGTTCGACTCCGGCACCGGCTGGCCCAGCTTCACCGAGCCGCTGGTCATGGACGTGCTGGAGCTGCTCGAGGACCGCAGCCACGGCATGGTGCGCGTCGAGGTGCGCTGCCGCACCTGCGGCGGACATCTCGGACACGTGTTCCCCGACGGCCCCGGGCCCCGGGGCGAGCGCTACTGCATGAACTCGGCCGCGCTCGACCTCGAGCAGCGCCCGGCCTGACCGGCCCGGACGCCCACCGCGGTCGGCGCGCGTGCCGCGACCGCCACCATCGGGACGGGCCGCCCCTCTACCCTGACCCGGTGCCGATCGGCCCCCGACCCACCGTGATCGCCCGGCTCGCCGCCGGCGTGGCCGTGACCGTCGGTGCGCTCGCGACGCCGGCGGCCGCCGCCCGGACGATCGAGGCCAAGCCGCTCGGCAAGGCGGTGGGCGCGGCCGTCACCGCGGCCTACCCGGACCTGCCGGTCACCCGCGTGCGCTGCCCTCGGAAGGTGAAGGCCAAGCCAGGCACGCTCGCCCGCTGCTCCGTCCGGGCCGGGGCCTTCGACCTGCAGCTCCAGGTGACCGTCGTCGACGCCCGGGGGAACGTGACCATCGCATCGACCCAGGCCGTGATCCCGAAGGGCGCGGTCGAGGCCTTCGTGGGGGAGAACGTCACGCTGCCCGCCACGGTCGACTGCGGGCCCGCGCCCTACGTCGTCCGGTTGCCCGGGGAGACCTTCACCTGCACGGCCAAGTTCGCCGACGGGACCGGCCAACAGGCGACGCTCACGGTGATCGACGCCCTCGGGAACGTGACCATCACCTCGGTCGGCAACGCCCCGTAGGTCCCGGGACCCCGAGCCCTCAGGCGCGGGTCGCGACCTCGTCGAGCCGGGCCAGGGTCGCCTCCATGTTCCTGCGGGTCTTGCCCCGCAGCAAGAGCCCGACGATGGCCTTGCCCGGCTCCTGGGAGAGGTCCCACGACTCGCGCACCCGGGTCCCACCGTCGGTCGGCTCGAGCTCGTAGCGCCAGATCCGACCACCCACGAGCTTCCGCACGAGACCGGCCGGCGGACGGGTCTGCCACGCGATGCGGCGGTTCTCCTCGAACTCGATGATGGTGTTCACCATCGAGTAGCCCACGCCGAGGTGCATCGACATCCCGAAGGTCGACCCGAGCGTCAGGCGCTCGGGTTGGTCCTTGGCCTCCCGGACGGTGCCCGATCCGTCGAACTCGTGGTGGCGGGTCGGGTCGGCGATGATCGCGAAGATCACCTCGGGCGGCGCGGCGATGACCCGCTCGACGGACTCGACGTCACCCATGGCTCCTCGATTCGCTCGGAGTTCCCGACCTCGGGACTACTTTCGGACCTTGACCTTGGCCGGCGCGCCGACCGGTGGAGCACCGATCACCTTCGAGCCACCCGGCACCACGTGCGGCTCGAGCACGACCGCGAAGAAGTCCCGGGTGTACGGCGTGAGGAAGAGGTTGCTCGGACCGCCGGTCCCCATGACCCGCGCGCCCGACACCGATCCGTCGGGGTTGGTGCCGTAGAAGCCGAACGTGACCCAGTCGGGGTTGATGTCCATCTGGATGGCCCGCACCGCCCCCGCTGCGATCATGGCCTGAGCCAGACCCTGGGGTACGACCCGGGCCATGCCGACGATGATCCCGCCGTTGGCGTCGACCCCGATGGCCGACCGCGCCGTGGCCGTCCCCGCGACCGAGAGGCCCCAGGCGCCCGGGTTGGCCGCCGACGCCACCGGGGCCCCGTTGTCGACGAGCAGGCCGAGGTTCTGGCGCACCGAGACGACGTCGGGGGTGAGCGAGACGTCGCGCCCCCACTCGCCCACGGTGGCCCGGCCGTCGTTGTAGATCACGAGCGAGCCCTGGCCGGGCACCAGCGACTTGACCGTGCGGCCCTCGTGGTAGAAGCCGCCGGGGATGTCCTGCATCTGGAACCCGCCGTTGAACCCGGCCACGAGCAGGGGCCGCACGGCGTCGGGGATCTGTCCGCCCCACGACCACGGGCCCCCCGGGTCGCGGGTGCCCGGGGCGAACACCAGCCGGGTCAGCTGCGGATCGATCCAGGCGAGCTCGACCCCGTTGGCGTTGCCCCGGTGGACGAGGGGTCGCCCGGCGGCGGTGCGACCCTCGGGCCGCCAGGCGACCGAGCCGCCGGGCGCCGGCCGGGCCGGGGCCGTGGTGGCGGTCGTGGGCGGGGCCGTGGTCGGGGACGTCGCCGGAGCGGCCGGGGTCGGGCCCGGGGTCTGGGTCCGGGCCGTGGCGCCGGCGAACGGGGTCACGAGCAGGACCGCGGCCGCGACCAGGGCGGGGACGACCACCCGGTGGGGGGTCCGGAGCGCGGGGGCACGGGTCGGCACGAGGCCCAAGTCTGCCCGGTCGGTGGGCTCCGCGGCGGTCAGCGGGGCGGTCAGCGGGGCGGTCAGCGGGCCTTGGGCAGGCCGAGGTGGCGCTCGGCGATGTTGTT
>Ga0172372_10012405_pt1 | contig 10679 bp, 16 predicted proteins | sample LakKiv5m_2_FD_114544 | JGI IMG/M metagenome (GOLD analysis project Ga0172372, IMG submission 114544) | Freshwater microbial communities from Kabuno Bay, South-Kivu, Congo - kab_092012_9.5m | ecosystem: Environmental > Aquatic > Freshwater > Lake | place: Democratic Republic of the Congo... | reverse complement strand
TTTCATATAATACACCGCGAACATTTTTAGCCTGATACCAGGCCCACATATTGTTTGCCTGTATAGTATTGTTCTGTATTTTACTGCTGTTGCTGCCACCTATCATTGTATTGATAGCAAGTAATGCGGCTAGAAAGACAATAACAAAACCTGCTTTGTCTTTAATGTTTGCTTCTTTTTCGCTACGTGATAAGGGCTTTACCTCTGGTTTTGCTTCTGTGCTCATTTCCGCTCCTTTGAATTTTTACAAACCTAATACGTGTAGTGCATGTTGATAGTGTTTTTGTCTATCTGCTAGTCCTAATGTTCCACCGTTAATCTTTTTAGTAACGGTCATTACATCACCTTGATCACACCATTGATTAAGGTTATTAGTTTCCCAGAACCAACATGCGCTTTGCACTGCTCCTTCAAATGTGCCTAGGTATGCTGGTATTTCTTCTACAGGCGTTTCTATGCTCATTGCAAATCTAGTGTAGTTATCTTTACCAGTTAACTGTATCAGACCCCTGCCACAATATCTCCAACCATCACCCGATTCCTCTGGACCGTTACCCATACGACTTGCATATGCTCTGTTGGCAATGGCTTCTTGCTTATGAGCATATTGACGTGCTACATCCAAGTTAGGAAAATATCTAGGCCATACTTTTGTTAAACTTTCTGCTTTGTAGTTTAAATTTTCTTTCAATACTCTAAAGTTACCACTTTCATGCGCACATTGCGCCACAAACATAGCAATACGTTGTGGTGTGTTTATATCATAATCTGGTAAACAACGATCCATAGCATTATGCCAATAATCTACATATGGATTACCTGGAATAAGTTGTGCTAGTTGGTCTCTTGATAGTATAAAATCGCTCATCTATGCTCCTATTTTTTAACATCCTTGCGTAATTTACTTTCGTATATTTCACGCTGTTTTACATACCAATCATTCCAACCATCATTCTTTAATGAGCATAGGTAATACATATTATAGTTATGAACTATAGTTTTAAGCAGTTCTGTGATAGCAACTTCATTACCTTCTATCTGTTTAAGATCTGGACATTTTTCAGTTAGTTCTTTTATAGGCTCGGGAAATGGTGGTGGAGGAACAGGTACAAATCTTGTAAACATTCCACAACCTGATAATGCTAGGGCAAGGACAAGAATTAATAATTTTTTCATTTCTTCTCTCCCTTACTCGGTGTAGGATTCATTGCTGCTTTATTATGTTCGTCTAGCACAATCTTAGGCACAGGGCAATTTTTAATTGCGTTCTGTAGTTCTGCTACTTGCTTTTCGTAATTAGCACGTTGTTCAGGAGTCATATCCTGCATTACAGTTTCTGTGATAGTTTCGCCTTTTACTACTCTATCAATATACTGTATCTGCGTAGCGCCCTTTTCTTTAATCACTCTATCCTGATAAACTATTTCTTTCTGTATTTCAACATTGGTAGACTTGGCCTTAGCCTCAACTTCTTTAACTGCTTCTTCTAGTTCATCAATACGCTGCATCCATTTTTCTTCGTTAGCAATAACACCTTGGTAATACACACCGGTTAGTGTTAAAAGTACACCTGCTACGTTTAATGGTAAACTGTATGTTTTTACGAAAGGAATAAAACGTAATACCCAACCTGCTAGAGTTGCTAATATACCTACTATCAGAACTAATCCCCAGAACCAGTCAGGCAAAAAACTTAACAAGTAAAGTATTTGACCCATATGTTACCACCTCTCTTTTTCTATTATTACAGCTTTACTACCGTTCCTTATTAAAAACTTTGTGCCAATCTTATCTATATCATATTTGCCTAGGTATTTGGTTAGAAATAGGCATTGGCTTTGACTACTTTCATCTAGACTTAATTTACCAGGAAGGGTCTGTTTTACATCTTCATAATCTCCAATGCTAACAAACTTGGCCTGGATTGAGCCGCTATACGGCTTAGAAAAGGTCAATGTGTTTGATTCGTCTAGTTCAATATCTACACTGCCTTGGTCGAAAAATTCTTTTACATCATTATTCTTAAATTCTAATATTTTAGATTCGTATGCTTCTGGGGTAGTGGGAATATGTTCTGTCACAGTGTCTTTATCAAAGTCCACGCTTTCTCTACTTTTTTGATATCTATATTTCCAACTACGGCAATCACATAGTTGCCCTACCCCGCCCAATAGTTCTGCAAGTTGATCTGGTAATGCAGGAGTTCGTTCCATTTCTGCGAATACCTGATATTGTCCATCGTGTTCTTCGCCTGCGCTCATATCTGCGTCTAAGACAAAATCATATCCTCTTTCAATGAACTCCATAAGATCTATGGCAGGATGTTTTTCTCTTACACGAAACCCTAACACTACAATATCTCTATCTTCGCCCATCTTACTGCGAAACTGATCTACAGTAAAAACGTCATTAACAAAGTTGCGCAGGTCTCCGGACCTTAGCCCTTCATTAAGCTGCTGGTGCTTCTGCATCTGTTGGTGCCTCCTGTGCTGCTTCATCTGTGCTCAACATCATGCCTTGGTTATATTTCATAAGTTCTGCCATGATATTATTTTCTTTATTTTCTTTACCGGTGTAAACATCCTGCATTAGTTTCTTAGGCATTTCAATTACCACAGTCCAAATAGGGTGACTATCTATCTTACCTTTTTTAGTGCCTGGTCTAAAATCATCTGGATCTTTAATTTTGCGTGGAACTAGAATGTTTTCTTTAATATATGTAACCTTACATCCGTAATCATTTAATCTTAATCCTGCTTTAGGATCAGGCATCTCTTTTTCTTCCCACATAAACTTGCAGGTCACTGTATATCTATTAACATGAGGTCCGCTTACTAATTCGCCTTCCTCCCAGTTTTTATATACATAAACATCGAGCTCATCTAACACTCTTTCAAAGTCTTTAAGGACTTGGAAAGCAGAGTTGTTTTCGCTTAAAGTTTGTAAGTTTTTAATTACGTCGATGATATCTGTTGCCATAGTATTTTCCTATACTTTATTTATAGCAAACTGACTACATAACTCTTGGTTCAAAAATGGCTTATATTCACTATTTTTTTATATTGGTCTGTAAATACCTTTGCAGGTCGATCTTCTATTTTCGGAGGTAAAAATTGCCTAAAGCAAGAAGACGCGAAAAAGAGTTGAACGTGAACAAAGATCCACGTTTTGATTCGGTTAATAATTTAATTCAGATCAAGCCTTATCTAAAAAGAAAGCAACAAGTTCTAATAGTTCCACGAAATCTTTCGCAGGAAACCTATTTAGAAATGTTGCAAAATCCCAAAAAATACATAGTTTTTGCCATAGGACCTGCAGGTACCGGTAAAACTATGTTGGGCGTTCAGATGGCTATTAAACTACTAAAAGAGGGGGTGATTAATAAAGTAGTAGTTACAAGACCGGCTGTAAGTGTTGACGAGGAGCACGGGTTTCTTCCAGGTACTCTAAACCAAAAGATGGAGCCATGGACTAGACCTATTTTTGATGTATTTGAAGATTATTTCCACCCAAGAGAAATCGCGGGTATGTTAGAAGATGGGGTGATTGAGATATCACCACTTGCCTATATGCGTGGCAGGACTTTTAAAAATGCTTTTATCGTAGCAGATGAAATGCAGAACGCAACCCCTTCACAGATGAAAATGCTGTTAACACGACTAGGGGAAAATAGTCGTATGGTAGTAACAGGTGATTTAAACCAGGCAGACCGTCCACGGGATAACGGTCTTGCTGAATTCTGCGATTTATACGGCCAAGGAGGTGATTATCGTATGCTCGCTATGGCAAGGTTTGACACCCAGGATATCGAACGACATCCTGTTGTTAAAGAAATACTTTCTATATATAAGGAGATTGATTAGCGAGTAGACTAGGAGCAAGGGATTGTGTGGTCAAGAACTTTTGACCTGCACCGACCACACATCCGTTATTGTAGTCTTGCTAATTTAATTAGAGTAGCTGCTAGGTTGATTTCTGGATCCGCTATAAGTGTGTGATCAACAAGTCCTTGTTTAATCACCAATAACGCACTATCCTTTTTTTCTTCAGTATCACCAAACAACTCTATATTTTGATACATCCAAGTATAGACGCCTTCGATTTCTTCAGGCTGGATACGTCCACATAATAGTTTACGTGCTTCCTGTATTTTACCGGCCTTAAACAAATTCACCATATCTATTTTATAGTCATTGGCACCACTTTCATCTTTAGTGGGACTATAAAGTTTGTTATCACGGACATTTTGTTGAACTAGGTTAATACATTTACGAAGATCTGGGTATGTAATTTTTACATATGAGTCCAAATCATCTAATTCAAAGTCTACTTTTTCCTCGACGAGAATAGTAGCAACACGAGCAGTAAATTCAGTGCTATCAGTGCGTTCAACATGAAACCCTTGGCATCTGGAATGGAGAGCTGGGATAATACGGTTAGGGTAGTTACAAGTAAGTATAAACCTACTATGATTGGAATAGGTTTCCATGACACCCCGGAGAATAGCCTGCGCATTAGGTGTGAGATAGTCTGCTTCATCTAGTAATACCACCTTAAAAGGACCGAATGGGATCATTTGCACAAAGTTAATGATCTTGTCTCGGACTGTGTCTACGTTATTATCTCTTGATGCATTGATTTCTAATACATCAAAGTGTTCAATACCGATTTCATGTATTAAAACTTTGGCAAGAGTAGTTTTTCCAATACCTGCCGCACCACTCAAAAGTAAGTGCGGAAATGAACGTTCTTTAACCCAAGTTTCCACTTGGCGTTTTTGAGCAGCATCCCTAAAAACATATTCTTCTAATGCTTTAGGTCTGTATTTTTCCACCCATAATTCTTTAGCCACGTAGGGACTCCATAGTGATGATTTTACTTAATGCTTCTGCTAGATCTTGATCATGTGACACAATGTGTAGGTTTTGATTATGACGATCTTTTATACGATCGTATGTTCTAGTCTCCACAACCATACCACCTGCTGCTCTGTGAATAATAATACGCATTGGTGAATTTGAGTCTAATTCATTAGATTCAACTAGTCTAGAAGGAGCAAGTTTTGCTTCTTCGCGACCTTCGTCATTAATCCAAATCCGCAGCCAGTTTTTAAAACGATGTTTAATGCCCATTTTTTTCCTTACCTTTCTCTGCTTCGGCGACACGCTTCCTAAGACTTGAACTAGAGAATGAGTGGTCCCGTTTATTGTATACGATGTAGATGCCCCTGTCGCGGCATATTGATTTCCCTGTGAATTCTTTGTCTGCATATTCAACTCCTAATATTCTAACATCTATAGGCAGAATAAGCAAGAGGTCTTCTAGGTCTTTTTCTGTCTGATATACCACAACTTCGTCCACATTACGATTTGTGCTAAGTTGTATTTGTCGCTCTACTATACTTTGTATTGGTCTATTTTTTGTATCAGGTCTATCTATAGTAGGATCAGTCTGTAGAGCAGCAATTAAATAATCACAATGGTTCTTTGCCTCTGCTAACATAGCAACATGTCCTGCATGGAATAAATCAAAAGTGGAGAAGGTTATTCCTATCTTAAGGCCCTGTGCCTTAAGTTCTTTTATTTTATTGAAAATCATTTTAACCCTATTATTTTACGTAATAAAGTATAAAATCTAGTTTTGTATTTGTCAATAAGTATTGGCGTTATTGTAGGTGGGTGATGTGGACAGCGACCTTGTTTATAGTCGCAGTCCGGAGTGTATTCTTTATGGCAAATATCACACTTCATCTTTTAATATTCGAACTACTCGTTTCTTTTCTTCTTCTTTAATCCATTCATCTTCGCCTACAAATTTAGGAGATTTTCTTAGCACTTCTTCTAAATGCCAATATATTTGATAAAGGTCTTGTTTAGAAAAAAACGCACTGAACCCATCATTGTATCTACTGTTAACTTCTGCAGACGCTGCTGCTATTTGACGATACATATCTGCAACGTCCCACCGTTTTTGAAATCCCATTATGCTACTGCTCTATATACATCGTTAGGTTTTTCATCGCTAGTTGCAATAATTGCGTTATTATCAATCATTCTAACTTCGTGTAAGTCACCGTTTGGATCCTCAAACTCTACAGTTCTGGTCCATCTTCCATGTTCTATTAAAACCCACTGTCCTATTTCAATTTCAGTTTGTTCCGGACCTTTAGCCCAAACACGACCCCACCTTGCCATAATGCCCTGTGTCTTGCCGTCTGCACCGGGGATAAAAATTCCGCTCTTAGTGCGTTCTTCTCCAAACTCCATATCGGTAACAAATACACGATCACGTATTGGTTTAATAGTTCCTTTTACTTTCATTTATTCCTCTATTTGGTTTCGTTTAGTTCTTGTAATAGTTTCTTTTACAACTTCTTCTATTTTTGGTTGTGCCTTCACTGTAGGCTGAGTCCGTCTCGGTTTGGCATTTGGATTGTCAGCGTAATATTCAGCCACAATATCTTCACGCTTTTTAACAATTTTTCCACCTTGCCCAATCTCGTCGCCTCTGGCATTAACTTTCATATTACCTACAGCAGGCGTAAGCTCATTTTGGCGCATTAGTTTTTCGAGGTCGATAACCTTGCCCTGCATTGTTCTATATACCATTTTCTTTCTCCTTAAGGAATTCGTTCATGTCTAGTTTATATTTAATGCTGTCTATTTTATGGACGCCTAATAAAAACAATGTATAACTTGCTACACTACTGCCTCTTCCCACACCCCACACAATATTATGTGAGCGCATAGTGTCTACCAAATATTTTAGGTAGCGTAATAAATCCATCATATCGTGCTGCTTATACAATCTAAGTTCTTCTATTAAGCGTTGATAGTTTGGTTTTGGACAGACATGAACTAAAAATCCTTCGATATCTATGTTTTTATATTCATCTGGCATAAACCATGTATTTTGGTTTTCTTTGTCAAACTCGAATATATCCTCGATTACCTTAATTGTAGGTAAAGATGGAATATCATCTGCATTGACCTTTTTAGACTTATTATATTGAGCAACCTTGTCATCTTCTATAAAAAAGAAGTCTGAAAGATTTTTAATCTTTCCTTTATATAATAATTCAAATGCTTGATCTGTGTCTAAAATAACTCTACCAAACTGATCAATTTCCATTATGATTGAATACCACCTTGTATTATTTTAGGCTTAAAAATGCCATTATCTTTAATATTGAGATCTTCCCAAGTTAATTCTAGATCATTTGTAGTTGGACTATCTTTATCCCACCATTTATCTGGTTCTAGTTCCATATCAAGGTCGAGCTCATCATGTATGTTATATTTTACATTCTCGCCCATTATGCTGTCAATAGTCATATAATGTATAATAAGATGTTTGTTGGCAATTTGGTTAAATTTCTTCAATAAAATTATGCCGATAACATAGTCCCACGGCTCAGATGGAAATTCTATAATTCTATTGTCAAAGGTTTTTATAGTATCTAGGTTAGGATTATGTGTGTCGATTAAAATAGAGTTGTGTAAATGATAATCTACAAAATGTTTTAGTTTTTTAAAACCTAAAGATATTTTGGAACGTGATTCTAAAGGCTCCATACAGACCTGTAAGGAGTAGTTATTACATATTATTTTTTTATCTATAACAACATTAGAAATAAAGTTTGTTGGCCAAATAAATGTACTCATGCTAATTTACATTTATTAGATCGTCAAAGTCCTTATCTTGTTTCTTGATTGATGATTTTAGAGCAGCCTGCTGTCTCTTGTTTAATTCTTCTTTGTACATTTCCAATGCACATAATATTTGTTGGCAGACGCCACCCTGCCCCATATTTGCTGCTATATGATATTTTTTAGTAAGATCGATTACCCTATTTTCTAATTCTTGATCTTTTAGCTTAGAACCAGTCTCTAACAATGGATGATACATCAGGGCTCTTCAGTCGGTGTAGGAGATGGTGCAGGAGGTGCAGGTGATGGTGTTGGGCTCGGTGTTGGACCAGGAGTTGGAGCTGGTGTAGGTGCCGGAGTTGGTTCTGGTGTTGGTTCTGGTGTTGGTTCTGGTGTTGGAGCTGGTGTAGGTGCCGGAGTTGGTGCTGGTGTTGGTTCTGGTGTTGGTTCTGGTGTTGGAGCTGGTGTAGGTGCCGGAGTTGGTGCTGGTGTTGGTGCTGGTGTTGGAGCAGGTGTAGGTGCCGGAGTTGGTGCTGGTGTTGGAGCAGGTGTAGGAGCAGGTGTAGGCGCCGGAGTTGGTGCTGGTGTTGGTTCTGGTGTTGGTTCTGGTGTTGGAGCAGGTGTAGGTGCCGGAGTTGGTGCAGGTGTAGGTGCCGGAGTTGGAGCAGGTGTAGGAGCAGGTGTAGGCGCCGGAGTTGGTGCTGGTGTTGGAGCAGGTGTAGGTGCTGGTGTTGGGCCCGGAGTTGGAGCAGGTGTTGGAGCTGGTGTTGGACTTGGTGTTGGGCTCGGAGTATAGCTTGATGATCCAGCACCAGTCATTTTCATAATGTAAAATAAAGCATGGAACGGTGGTAAATTCATACCACTTGCAGAACTACCTGCTGTGTTAATAGTTAATGTATGCTCATGTTCTGCTAATTCATCACCCAAGAATTCGGCAGCTACACTGATATTAGTATAAGCCACATTGGTGACTGGATCTTCACCTTCTGGTGTATTACTACCAACTGCTACTTTTCCACTACCTGCTTCATCGTTACTTTGGTTACTAATAACGTGACTGTGTCCTTCGTCTACTACGGTTACAGCAATATTACCGCTTGGGGTACCTGCCGAAGAAGCAGCAGATGATCCTACGTGAGTATGTTCAACTAGAGTAGAATCTGCGCTACCACCTATTATAGCATTTGTGCCTGTGATAGATGTGGTAGCTGTAGTGCCGTTATCGCTATCTGCACCTATAACAAATCTATTTCTTAAATCTGGTGTACCATTGGTTCCGTCACAAATTTGCCAACCTGTAGGAACATTACTCTCTATTCCATACCACATAATAATTGAACCATACGGTAAAATATTATGTACAAAATTTGTGCTGGCTAAATCTGTGCTTGTATTATAAACATCAGTATGATTAGCTAATGTAGTAGCAATGAATGTATTTGTTGTTGGAGAGGTCGCTGTACCACCGTACTCGTCAAAAGTTACTTCTAATCTGTTTTTATCAGCATATATACTACCTTTGTAAGTGCCTCTTGCACCTGTGTCTGTAGCTGCTGCATAGTCGACTAATGTTGCTACTACTGGCTGATCACTGAATGTTGGATTAGTAAATGTTAAACTAACTGGAGGAGTTCCGATAGCAACAGGAAATGGCGCACTTACAGTAATTTCTGAATTTACAGTATCGACTGAACTTACTGTGAAGGTTGTAAATGTATTAGCAAAATTTACAAAAGCGCCGGGTTGTATTCCTGTTGTTGTGTTAACAGGTATAACAAATGCTGTACCGTCCCCAATTGAGTCTGTAATAGCACTAGTAGTTTGAACAGTTATTCTATTTGGAACAAGAGCCAGTTCGCCGAATCTTAAATCATTACTTACTACAGTAACATTATTTGTACCAGTAACAAATAAGTTACTACTACCTGCATCATTAATGTTGCCTAAAAGAAGTTCATCTAACCATACACGGGTAGTAGTTGTGTTACCATCAAACACAAAGTCGTTGATCTTTTTAACATAACATAGTGTTGATTCGCCTTCATTCCATACTTCAAAAATTGTAGTATCACCAGGTAGCAAATCAAAGGGATTATCATCTGGGCCGAGACTTATACTGTTATTAAAAGTCAAACTAGCACTAACACCTGCAGGAGTGGTAGCACTAATAGTAAGTCTACCTGATTTGCCACTAATAGGCCAGTTTGTTATATCTACTGTATGAGCGCCGCTACTTACTTCGAACTTGTGATAGTGTCCTAGTTCATAATTTATTGATATAAATCCGCTCTGTTGATCGTATTCGTATAGTTCTTTAGAAGTGTTTTTAAAGTTAACATCTTCAAAGGTATTACCAAGGAAGGTCGCAGAACTATCGGTTTTAATAGCATAAAGGTCTAGGTTATCTGCACGTTCATCTACAGCACGGATAGCTTCTACTAGGTTATGAAAATTATCTCTAAACCCCTGCGAATCATTATCCTGACCTTTAACAGGGAAGTTTTGATTAACTTTACCTAGATAAGTTGTTGCTGTGCTAGACACTATTTGACTCCGATTGACAAGATATTTATTGGTTTAATTATCATTGTACTTTATTTTTTATCGATACGATCTTTTAGTTCTTTTACTGCCTCTATGAGTAGTGCAACAAGTTTTTCATATCGTACGCCCTTAGTGCCATCTTTCTTAGTGGCTACTATTTCTGGAAGAATTTTTTCTATGTCCTGAGCAATAACTCCGATGTCACTTCTGCGTACAAAGTAGCCATCTTCTCCACCGCGTTTTTCTATATAACTATCTATCCAATCAAACTTTACACCTTTTATTTGTGAAATTTTATCTAAAGGATTGGATATTTCTACGATGTTTTGTTTTAATGCTATATCTGAAGAGTTATATGCTGTTATTTCATTTGTTGCACGTATTTCTCCATCTGCAATTGAAGTTACATCTACTCCTGTTCCCACGCCTAAACTTCTAAATTTAACATCACTTGAAGTATCTAGAGATTGGTTAGCATCTGGT
>Ga0172372_10012402_pt1 | contig 10682 bp, 1 predicted proteins | sample LakKiv5m_2_FD_114544 | JGI IMG/M metagenome (GOLD analysis project Ga0172372, IMG submission 114544) | Freshwater microbial communities from Kabuno Bay, South-Kivu, Congo - kab_092012_9.5m | ecosystem: Environmental > Aquatic > Freshwater > Lake | place: Democratic Republic of the Congo... | reverse complement strand
GCCCCTCCGGCCTGGCCAACGTATCCGGTATTCAGGCAGACAACGGCTCTTCCGACAACTGCGGGTATCCGCTGAAATTCACCCCTGAAATCATCAGCTATACCTGCGCAGATACAGGCGTGCATGTGGTGACCATCACCGTCACCGACAAGCACGGTAACACGGCCACCTGCACGTCCGCGATAACCGTCCGGGATCTGTTGGCACCTGTTGCAGAGTGTCGGAACGCATACAAATCACTGGAATTATCCGGTTCAGTCACCGTTTATGGCGCTGAACTCATACAAAGTACCTCTTACGACAATTGTGGAGGCCCGCTGCGATTGTCACCCGACAGCATCGTTTACAGTTGCAGCAGCACCGGATTGCATGTGGTGACACTCACCGTCACCGACCAGAGTGGCAATTCCTCCGCTTGTACCTCCAGCGTTGTCATCAGTGATATTACCCGTCCGACCGCCCTGTGCCGGGATACCACCCTGTATCTGGATATTCAGGGGACTGCCTACCTGAACAGTGCCCAACTCGACAATGGTTCCTACGACAATTGTCCGGGACAGGTTACCTTTTCACAGATCAATCTGGGCTACTCGTGCGCGCAGGCGGGTACGTACGAGACTTACCTGACTGTAACGGATGTGAGCGGCAATACCGCTACCTGTTCAGCCATGGTCACCATCAGGGACACCATCAAGCCCAACTTCACACGACCGGTGGATATCACGCTTCATGCGGATGACTTGTGCAATGTCAATCTCACCCCATACGGAGCGGGCGATGTTAACACCGAGAGCGACAACTGTTCATGGGGTATTCAGGCTACTTACACCGACGGGCCTCCCGCTGGCACCGGTTGTCCGGGCGAATATACTTTTGTGCGCACCTGGAGTCTGCAGGATGCTTCCGGCAATGCAGCACCCGATCAGCAGCAGCAGATCACTGTGATTGACCGCACACCTCCCGTGGTATCCACGACTGACAGTCCGCTCAATCCCGATATTGAACAGTTCTATTGCGGACAAACCTGGTGGTACCAGGCCTCCGATCAGGCCTGTCACATCAGCAGAACCCTGGCCATGCCCGTTTGGACCGATGCCTGCGACAGCCAGATAACCACCGATGCTTTCACCGACAACAATACCGTTATTACGGACCAAAACGGTTATTACGAGGCTGATTTTCCGGTGGGAACGACCGTGGTCACCTTCCGGGCAACCGATTGTCCGGGCAACACTGCTACCTGCAGTATCCGGGTTATCGTTTCCGACAACCAGCAGCCGGTCATCACCGGTTGTCCGGGGAATACTACCGCCTCCACTGCGCCGGGTTCGTGCCAGCGAGGGCTCACATTGCCCGTGCCCGTCACCGCCGACAATTGCGGGATAGCCAGCGTTTCATGGACCGCGGATGGAGTGACCATCAGTTCGGGCACCACCTTCCCGACATACATGAACTTTAACCGTGGCGTGACCACACTGACGTACAGCGTATCCGATTTGTCGGGTAATACTACCGGCTGTGCGTACCAGATAACCATACTTGATCAGGAACCGCCTCTGGCCGCATGCCGCAATGCGGTGGTGATGCTCAACGCCAACGGCTGGGGCGTTCTGAGCGAGTCGGTTGTCAACAACGGTTCAGACGATGCCTGCGGTATCGCTTCTTACCAGCTCAGTCAGTCGGTTTTTGACTGCGGTGATCTGGGAGCTCGCACAGTCGTACTGACCGTCACCGATGTGGCTGGTAACACAGCCACCTGCAGTTCACAGGTGACCGTTGAATTGCTCGAACCCATTACAGCGAGTCCGCCTTCCTCGCAGCCTGTACTGTGTCTGGGGAATGTGATTCCACTTGTCACACACACCACCTCGGGGGCTACAGGTATTGGCACACCTGTCGGACTGCCTGCCGGCGTGACAGCCGAGTGGATCAACCACATCATCACCATCAGCGGAACACCGGCAAATCCCGGTGTTTACACCTATCATATACCATTAACCGGTGCGTGTGAAGTAGTCAGTGCGAGCGGAGTCATCACCGTGAACACCATGCCTGCCCAGACGGTTTCCATCGCCGAGAATTCGGGCAGCACCCCGAACGACGGATTCCTGTGTGCGGGCGCGGGCGCGACACTCGCTGTTGCCGGGGGCGTATCGTGGTTGTGGTCAAACGGTGGTACGGGCATGTCGGTATCGGTATCGCCCACCGTCACCTCCCTCTATCAGGTGACGGCCACCGACGCCAGCGGCTGCACCGTTACTGCTTCAGCCACTATCAACGTACAAAACCAGCCAGTGCTGACGGGATTATCACCCATCTCCGGAACTGCCGGAACGCAGGTGGTCATTACGGGCACCCGACTGACGGACGTCACAGGGATCACCTTCAACGGTGTGTCAGCCACCGGATTCATCCTCATCAGCGATACTGAAATCAGGGCCAACCTGCCCGTATCGGGACAGGTACAGACATTGGGAGCGGGTTCCCCCTGCGGACCGGCCACACTGGAGATCCGCCAGCCGGTGATTAACGGATTCCAGCCCTCGTCGGGTCCTCCCGGCACGCTGGTTTCCATCACAGGAACAGATTTTCAGAACCTCGGCAGCGTATCAGTGAATGGCACGGCGGCCATTGTCATATCATCATCGGCGACAAACATCATTGCCTATGTGATGCCTGGCACACAATCGGGTGCGATAACCGTCACTACAGCCACCGGAACAGGCGTTTCTTCCGCGACATTCACCGTCACACCCACCCCGCATCCGGCCATCCAGCAGGGTAGCAAACTGGCTGTTACCGGCCATACGGGCACCCCGCAATCGGGCTCGGTGGTAGCGGTGAGTGCTGATGGCAATACGGCAGTCATTGGCGGCCCGCAGGACAATTCAGGTGCCGGCGCGGTCTGGGTATTTGTGAGAAACGGTACCACCTGGAGCCAGCAGGGTACAAAACTGACAGGCACAGGCGCTACAGGTAATGCCCGGCAGGGTACCTCGGTCGCCATCAGTGCAGATGGCAACACCATTGCAGCGGGTGGCCCGGGCGACAACACCAATGTCGGTGCCGTCTGGGTATTCAAACGCAACGGTACCACCTGGAGTCAGCAGGGTAGCAAGCTCACTGGCAGCGGCGCTATTGGTACGCTACTGCAGGGTACCTCCGTGAGCCTCAGTGCCAACGGAAATCTCCTGGCCTCCGGCGGACAGGGCGACGATTCGTATGCCGGTGCAACCTGGGTATTCAGTCAGAGCGGAGGCACCTGGACACAACAGGGCAGCAAACTCGTGGGTACCGGTGCGAGCGGCAAGGCCCGTCAGGGTGCCGCACTGGCGCTGAGTGCCGATGCCACCACCTTGCTGGTTGGTGGATATAACGACAACAGCAGAGCAGGGGCTGTATGGGTATTTACTTCATCGAGCGGCAGCTGGAGTCAGCAAGGAGATAAACTTGTTGGATCCGGTGGCACACAGGCCTTGCAGGGCAGTAGTGTAGCTGTCAGCGCGAATGGTAACACTATATTGGCTGGTGGTCCGGGCGACAACTCACTGGCCGGTTCCTTGTGGGTATTTGTACGCAGCAGCGGCATCTGGAGTCAGCAGGGCAACAAGCTGGCGGGCACTTCCGGAGCGGGTTCATCCCGCCAGGGCAGCGCTACCGGACTGAGTGCCGATGGCAATACCGCCATCTGGGGTGGTTATGGCGACAACACCAATGTAGGCGCCTACTGGGCCTTCAAGCGGAGCGGCGCCACCTGGACGCAGCAGGGCGGCAAGATAACAGGCACCAGTGCCGTCGGCGCAGCGCGACAGTCAACCGGGCTGAGCGTAAGTGCTAACGGATCCACGGCCATCTCCGGAGGTCCGACAGACGCTTCGGGCAAGGGAGCGGCGTGGGTGTTCATCGCGGGCGCGCAGGCGTACACGCAGGAGGTGGACACGAGAGTAATCGCCGCAACCGAAGAAATGCCGGAATTTGTCCTGTACCAGAACGCCCCCAATCCGCACACAGGTCGCACGAGCGTCGGATTCCGATTGCCGGCACCCTGCAGGGCCGTGTGGCAGATCACCGATGCGAGCGGCCGCATGGTCATGGAAATGACGCGCGATTATCCGGCGGGTTACAACGAGGAGACATTCGAGCTATCGGGGCTGTCGGGCGTTTTTGAATACAGTCTTACCACCCAGTGGGGTGTAAAGGCGCGGAAGATGGTGGTGGTGAGGTGAGGCGTTTTACCGTTTGTTGGCTGAAGCGACCGTTTGTTGGCTGATATGACCGCTTGTTGCTTTTTTGAGAATCATAGTCCGGAGAGGCATACATTCGGCACAGAATACCTGAAAAAGAAGCCTGTTTGCCAGTGCAGAATCATTGCACTGGCGACGGGTACCTTTGCGGGCTATCATTTTACAAAAAATAAACTCCGTGAAAACAGTATTGAAATCTGGAATTACACTTGTTCTGTTCAGCCTTTGTGCCGGAATGGCAATGGCGCAGGACAATGCCTTGTCGCAGTTTTTTGCCAACCGGATTTACCTCAATCCTGCCTTTGCGGGTATTGAGAAGGGTTTGCAGTTCACTACTTCAGCGCGTACGCAGTGGCTGCGTGCAGACGGCGGCTATCAATTTTCCGCGCTGTCGGTGGAGTGGCAGGAGCCCTGCTGGCGGTCGGGCGTTGGTCTGACGGTTCAGTATGCCGACGAGGGCATTGCTCCGATGAAAATGACCGGTGGTGGACTCACCTATTCCTATATTGTGCCATTTGAGCGGAGCAATCTGCATATTGGAGCACAGTACGCCTACCAGCAGAACACACTTGACTGGAGCCGGTTCACCTTTTCTGATCAGCTGGATCCGGTTTTTGGTTCCATTTACGGTACTTCTGCTCCAGTGGGTTTGGAGAAGGTAGATTTTCATGATTTCAACGCAGGGGTAGTGTGGCGTTCGGACAGTCGGTTACTCGGAGGCAGGCGCCATCTGGTGCGCTACCGCTCGCATCTCGGACTGGCCGTGAATCACCTGTGGAGCCTGTTTGGTCAGGGCCCGGATGCGTCATTTCTGCAATCGGGGACAGAAATTCCGGCGCGAATCACGCTGCACGGAGGTACGGTGATACCGCTGGTAGTGCTGGAGGGATCGGCCAGGAAAATGGTGGTTTCGCCCAATTTCCGACTGGAAATGCAGGGCAACTCGCCACTGAATCCGGTGAAGAGTCTGACTCTGTTTACCGGCGGGGCCTATTTCATTTTCGAGCAGGCAGTTTTTGGTGCGTATTACCACAGTCGGGCGCCCCTGCCGGGTATCAAACATACCAATGCACTCTCCCTCTCCATCGGCTTCACCCAGTCGGAAAAGGATTTGAAACGGTACGGATATTTCCTCGGTCTGAGCGTGGACGTGAATATGAACGGTGTGGGTATCCGCAGTGGAAACGTCTATGAACTGAATATGCGGTACAATTTCAGAAAAATGCGCCCGATTTGTTATAAAAAACACCCTGCCACCACTCGGAAGACCGTGATGGAGTGCAAGGATTTTTATTGATGAATTCCTGACATGCTTTAAAACCTCATTTAAACGAAATAGTATGAAACAATTATTCTTTGCTTTTACCGCCATCCTTCTCGGAACAGAATGGTTACATGGGCAGTGTACATTTACGTTTACACCGACAAATCCGTGTCCGGGGGAAGAAGTAACATTTAATGTTATAAATCCTGAAATGGGTGCCAGCTATACCTGGGATCTTGATGGTGACAATATGACCGATGACGGTAACAGTACTACTGTTAAATATACCTATCCATACAGTTCGACTCCAAAAAGTTATATTATCAAACTTAAAAAGGGTGTCACCTTGTGTACTCCTACCCAAACTATAACCGTCAAGGAGGGCTTTCCGCCGACTGTCGGAGTCGCCTCCGGAGGATCTCAACCCTCTAGCAGTAATGTTATCAGTGCTTGTTCTGCCACTTTACCCGGATCATTATCTTTAACAAACACCACAATGGAATCAGGGGAAATTCAGGAGTATAAGATTAACTGGGGAGATGGTTCACCTGTTGAAACTTATAATAACATTAACTTTAATACAAGTACTACTATCAGTCACTCGTATTCAGGTCTTGGTTACAAAACAATCACAATTACAGCTAGACATCAAAATGGTTGTCTTCTGACGAATACCTATCAGTATTTCAGGGGTGGAAATCCAAATATTGGTCTTGAAAATGTAGGCAACACGGTTGGTTTGTGTGCTCCAACAACAATTGATTTCAACGTAACAGTATATCAGAATAATCCATCAGGTACAACATACAATTTTTTTGAAAATGATGTTCCGGTAGGCACTACATATACTCAAGGTAGTCTCCCTACGCCATTCACTTATTCGCATCTTTTTGATGTAACCTCGTGCGGAGAAACAACACCGGACAACCAATATCAAAATGCTTTTTCCATAAAAGTAGTTGCTAAAAATCCCTGCGGAGAGAAAGTAGGTATTATTCAGCCAATTACACTAAGTAGTAAACCATTAGTTGAGATGTCAATGCAGGCGCCACCCAATTACTGTCCCGGTGCAGTCTTCACTTTTACCAACACTTCGTCAAATATTAATGAACTTACAGGGGGGGGAGAATGTACTGATTCGATACCTGCCAACTGGGTAATTGCTCCGGGCATATTGGGTACTGATTTTAAATTAGCGCCGGGAAGTGCTGGTTTGTTTAACTCCAATCAAATAAAGGTAATTTTTAATAATCCGGGCACTTACAAGGTTGGTATGTACCTGAATCCTGCTCCTGTTTGCGGACAAGACACAGTATTCAAAACCATCACCATCCTCGAACCGCCCAATGCAGATGCCACCGTCCAGCTCAGCAACACGGCCAATGGGGTAGTGGGCTGTTTGCCGCTCAGAGCTGCTTTTAATAACCTCAGTACCGGATATATGCTGAGTTTTAACTGGACGGTATCTCCTGCGATGGGCTGGCAATTCGCCAGTGGCTCTTCGGCCACAGACAAGAATCCGACCATTGATTTCAACACGCCCGGTATTTATACGGTCACGCTGACTACCTCCAATGTGTGCAGCACAGACACCTGGGTCAAGGTTATTGAGGTGAAAACAAAGCCCTCAGTGACGCTGCCCATGTTTACACCCTTTTGTCAGACTGCCAGTTTGTGTTTCAACTCGACCAATACTACATATAATTCAGGAGGAGGTACTATTTCCTCCTACAACTGGTCATTCCCCGGGGGTACTCCCGGCAGTTCCACCGCTCAATACCCGTGCAATATCAATTATAGCGCCTCTGTGGCTACGACCTACACGGTTACTGTCACAGCTTCCAATGAATGTGGCTCCACTACTGCAACAACTTCCTTCGAGGTTCAGGTTCCTCCTGTGATTACCATGCCTCCAGACATGACTGTCTGTATCAACGCGGCCCCTTTTCAGCTAAATGCTATGCCTGCCAACGGTAACTGGGTGGGTTCGGGCGTGAGCCAAACCGGTTTGTTTAATCCAAACACCGCCGGTTTAGGCATGAAAATACTAACATACAACTATGGTTCAGGGGTTTGTACTGATTCTAAAACCATGAAAATCACTGTTGTTGCTCTGCCAACGGTCTCGGCTGGACCCAATCTTAAAACATGTATCAACGAAACAGCAGTCACGCTAAGCGGCGGTTCTCCGTCGGGAGGCACCTGGACTGCCTCGCCTGCAGCTGTTATTAACGGCAACGTTTTCAATCCATCCGCTTCGGGGGTCAATACTTATACACTGACTTATTCCTTTACAGAGGCCAATAACTGTTCCAACTCGGCTACGACTACGATCATAGTCAATCAGCTACCGACCGTTACTGCACCAGATGCTACTTACTGTCTGGCACCCGGACTGGTAGCGCTACCTGCTGCCACCCCCGCCGGTGGTAACTGGAGTGGCACAGGTGTCAGCGGTAACCAGTTTAACCCGACGGCAGCAGGTCTTGGTCCACATACCTTAAAATATACATACACTGATCCGGTTACCGGTTGCTCCAACTCAGTAAACATCATCGTCACAGTGGTCAATCAGACTGCCATTAATGCAGGTGTAGATATGTCAGTCTGTGTGAATGAACCACCCATCAACCTGAATACAGGGGTATCTCCTGCCGGGGGGACCTGGAGTACTCCTGGCAATGGCCTGTCTGGATTTACCTTCACCCCCTCGCAGGCGGGTGTGGGTACACACACGCTCACATACTCCATTGGGTCGGGAAACTGTCTGGTGACTGATACCAGGATCATCACGGTAAAAGCGCTTCCGACGGTGATGGCTGGCCCCAATCTGAAAACCTGCATCAATGAAACAGCTGTAACCATTAACGGCGGTTCTCCTTCTGGTGGTACCTGGACTGCCTCGCCCGCCGCAGTTATCAATGGCAACGTTTTCAATCCATCCGCTTCAGGGGTTAATACTTATGTACTGACCTATTCCTTCACAGATGCCAATAACTGTTCCAACTCGGATACGACGACAATCAGAGTCAATCCGCTGCCGACCGTAACAGCTCCAGATGCTACTTACTGTCTGACGCCCGGACTGGTAGCACTGCCTTCAGCCACCCCTCCCGGTGGTATTTGGAGCGGTACAGGTGTCACCGGTAATCAGTTTAATCCGACAACAGCCGGTCTCGGGCCACATCCACTTACCTACAAATACACCGATCCGGCTACCGGTTGCTCCAACTCAGCCAACAGCGTCGTAACAGTGATCAGTCCCTCATCCATTAATGCAGGGGCAGATATGTCAGTGTGTTTGAATGAACCTCCCATTGACCTGAACACAGGAGTGTCACCCACTGGTGGCAGCTGGAACACCCCCAGCGGCGGTCTCTCGGGGTCAACCTTCACCCCTTCGCAAGCGGGTGCGGGTACGCACACGTTTACGTACACCATTGGGTCGGGAAATTGTCTGGTAACCGACACCAAAGTAATCACGGTAAAACCGCTTCCGGTAGTGAATGCAGGCCCCAATATCACTGTTTGTACCAATACAGGTATTCAGAATCTCTCGCCCACGCCCGCGGGAGGGAACTGGAACCCTGTCAGCGGACTGAACGGAAATGCTTTTAATCCGGCACAGTCAGGCCCCGGTTCGTTCAACCTGACATATAATTATACTGATGCAGCAGGTTGTACCAACAACAGTTCCATGGTCATCACCGTTAATGCACTGCCGGTGGTTAACGCGGGAGATACTACTTATTGTAATAATCCCGGCAATGTCTCACTGCCTTATGCCACTCCCGCAGGAGGTACGTGGAGCGGTACAGGTATCGCAGGGAATCAGTTCAACCCGGCCAATACACCCGGTGTGGACACGTATCTTGCCGTATATTCCTACACCAACAATAACAACTGCACTAACCGGGATACCGTCAGTATATCGGTCATCAGTCCGGAGAATGTTGATGCCGGAACTGATCTGGAATACTGTGTCAGCGCCTCACCAGTCAACCTGAATACAGGTGTGTCTCCTTCGGGGGGTACATGGACAATCAGTTCCGGAAACGGTCTGAGTGGCAGTACGTTTAGTCCGCAGACCGCCGGGCCGGGAACTTTCACCCTTTCCTATTCTGTGGGTACAGGTAACTGCAAAGTCACAGATACCAGAACGATCCTCGTCAGGGATCTTCCTGCGGTAGATGCCGGATTACCGCTGAACGCCTGTGTGGACAAGACCTCCCTCGCGCTCGCACCCACGCCTGCGGGCGGGGACTGGATGGGTCCCGGCAGTTATACGGGTAACGTATTCAATCCGAACCAGTCGGGAGTAGGGGATTACACCCTGACATATACCTTCACCGACCAGTACGGGTGTTCCAAAACAGATCAGGTCATTATTACAGTTTTCCCGTTACCCGTCGTCACTGCCGGTGATACGGTTTACTGCAACACGCCGGGCGCGGTACTGCTGCCGTACGCATCTCCCGCCAACGGTACGTGGAGCGGAGCAGGTATCACCGGGAATCAGTTCAATCCACAAACTGCGGGCGGAGTGGATACGTACACTGCCGTATATACCTACACCAACAATAACAATTGCACGAACCGGGATACGGTGAGTATATCGGTTATCAGTCCTGAAAATGTTGATGCCGGTACTGATCTGGAATACTGCGTCAGCGCAGCACCTGTCAACCTCAATACAAGTGTGTCTCCTTCGGGGGGTACATGGACAATCAGTTCCGGAAACGGTCTGAGTGGCAGTACGTTTAGTTCGCAGACCGCCGGGCCGGGAACTTTCACCCTTTCCTATTCTGTGGGTACAGGTAACTGCAAGGTCACAGACACCAGAACCATCCTCGTCAGGGATCTGCCTGCGGTAGATGCCGGATTACCGCTGAGTGCCTGTGTGGATACCATCTCCCTCGCGCTCGCACCTACGCCTGCGGGCGGGGACTGGACGGGGAGCGGCATTTACACGGGTAACATATTCAATCCGAACCAGTCGGGAGCGGGGGATTACACCCTGACATATACTTTCACCGACCAGTACGGATGCTCCAAAACAGATCAGGTCATCATTACAGTTTTCCCGTTACCCGTCGTCACTGCCGGTGATACGGTTTACTGCAACACGCCGGGCGCGGTACTGCTGCCGTACGCATCTCCCGTCAACGGAACGT
>Ga0172372_10012401_pt1 | contig 10682 bp, 9 predicted proteins | sample LakKiv5m_2_FD_114544 | JGI IMG/M metagenome (GOLD analysis project Ga0172372, IMG submission 114544) | Freshwater microbial communities from Kabuno Bay, South-Kivu, Congo - kab_092012_9.5m | ecosystem: Environmental > Aquatic > Freshwater > Lake | place: Democratic Republic of the Congo... | reverse complement strand
CTGCCGACGTGATCGGCGCGGAACGGGGGCGTGGTGCGTGTGGTCATGTTGGAAAGGTGGTTTTCAGACGGGGATCAGGAGGCTTCAGCGCCTTCACGCGCTTGCCGCCACGCCACCAGCTTGCGCATGTGGCGCATGGACAGTTGATGCGCGTGGATCAGGCCGAGCACGCCGTTGCGATGAAATTCGAGGACCTGGGCATCGGGCAGCGCGGCCAGCCGGGCCTCGTCAACCGACATGAAGCCCTCGACGGACACCTTGCGCCCGCTCGGAAGCGTGGCATCGAAGCGCATGTCCGACAGCAGGCCGGCATCCAGCAACAGACGGCCGAGGGCCCGGGTGCGCTGCACCTCCGACTCCAGACGCTCGAGCTGCCCGCGAAGGCCCGCGAGATAGGCGGTGGGCTGGGCCTGATCGTCGAACAGGGCTGTGCCGACCTCGCGCGACCAGCCCGCGAAGGCCTCGTCGATCACGACGGCCACGCGCGACTCGTCGACACGGGCGATGCCGAAGGGGTAGGCCTGCAGCAACGCCGGGATGTAGTCCACGCGCCAGCCGGTGCCCTCGACGTACAGGTTTTCCTTCTCGGCCAGACCGAACACCGCCACCGGCGCGACCTGCCGCTGCCCCTGCGCGTCGTTGCCCGCGCTGACGAAGACGATCGGATAGTGCGCGCAGGCGTCGGCGAACTCCGCCGCGGCGATGAACATCGCGTTCACGTCGCGCGCAACCGACCAGTCGCGCGAGCCCGGCAGGATGCGCAGGTCGCGGTGGGCCGTGCGATCGACGGCCACGGGTTTGCGGTACAGCAAGGGGTTGATCATGTCTTCACTCCGGGTTCGCTGCCGAGCTCACGAGGACCTTGTCGACACGCTTGCCATCCATGTCGACGACCTCGAAGCGCCAACCGCCCCATTCCACCGCATCGGTGGCCTCGGGCAGGCGGCCGAGCAGGAGCATGATCATGCCAGCCAGCGTGTTGTAGCGGCCGCGATCTTCCTCGGGGAGTTCCCTCAGTTCCAGCCTGTCCTTCATCTCGGGAACCGGGATGAGCCCGTCCATGAGCCAACTGCCGTCGTCACGGCGAACCGCCCAGGCCTCCTCGCCGGCGGGCACGGTGAACTCGCCGGTGATCGCCTCGAGCACATCGCGCTCGGTGATCAGGCCCTGCACGGCACCGTACTCATCCACGACGAAGACCAGTTCGGTCGCCGAGGCGCGCAGGTGGTCGAGGAGCTCCATGCCGGTGAGCGTCTCGGGGACGAACACAGGCGCCTGCAGGTGGTCGGCCAGCCGCACTTCGCGGCCCTGCAGCGCAGGCGCCACCAGCCGGTGCGCGGGCAGCACGCCGATCACGTCGTCCAGGCCCGCACGGCACACCGGATAGCGCGAGTGCCCAGCCTCGGCCATGCGTGCCAGCGTCTGTTCCATCGGGGCGTTCACGTCGAGCCAGGCGATCTCGGTGCGCGGGATCATCATCGAGCCGATCTGCCGATCGTCCAGACGGAAGACATTGCGCACCATCTGGTGCTCCTGCGCCTCGATCACGCCGGCATCGACGCCCTCCTCCAGACTGGCGGCGATCTCCTCTTCCGTCACGCTGCGCACGGCACGCCCGTGCAGGCCCAGCAGCCTCAGGATGCCCTCGGTGCTGGCACCCAGCAGCTTGACGAAGGGCCGCGTGGCAGCGGACAGCCAGTTCATCGGCGCGGCCACCAGGCGCGCCACCGTCTCCGGGAACATCTGCCCGATGCGCTTGGGCACCAACTCGCCGAAGATGATCGTCAGGAAGGTGATGCTTACCACCACGATGGCGGTTGCGGCGATCTGTGCCACGTCGTCGTCGACGTCCATCAAGCCGTCGAGCCACAGCGCCAGCGGGCGCGAGAACGCCGCCTCGCCCACGATGCCGTTGAGGATGCCGATCGACGTGATGCCGATCTGCACCGTGGACAGGAACTTGGTCGGGTTCTCGTGCAGGTCCATCGCGGCCTGCGCGCCGGGTTCCCCCGCCTCGACCATGACCTGCAGCCGCGCCTTGCGGCTGGCGGTCAGCGCCATCTCCGACATGGCGAAGGCACCGTTCAAGAGGATCAGGAAGGCAAGTAGGGCGACGTCCATGCGCGCCGCCCGGCCGGGCGGTGGCGAAACGAAAAGGCCCTAAGGGTAGCAGAATCCGCGCCATGATCCTGCTGATCGGTGACATCCAGGGCTGCTGCGACGCCTTCGACCGTCTGCTCGACGCCTGCGGCTTCTCGCCCTCGCGCGACCGCCTGGTCGCGCTGGGCGATCTCGTCAACCGCGGGCCGGCGTCACGCCGCGTGCTGCAGCGCCTGCGCGCGCTGGAGAGCTCGGCACGCTGCGTGCTGGGCAACCACGACCTGCACCTGCTGGCCACCGCGCACGGCGTGCGCCGCCCACACCGCAGCGACACGCTCGACGACCTGTTGCAGGCACCTGACCGCGACGACTGGATCGCCTGGCTGCGCGCACAACCGCTGGCGCTTGAGGAGTCGGGCTGGCTGTGCGTGCACGCGGGTGTCGACCCCGCCTGGGATGCCGCACAGACACTGGCGCTGGCCCAGGAGGTGCAGACGGTGCTGCAAGGCGCCGGCCTGGTCGAGTTCCTGCAGCGCATGTACGGCAGCGAACCCACGCGCTGGGACGATGCCCTGCAAGGCATACCCCGCGCCCGCCACGTGGTCGACGCGCTCACGCGCATCCGCTTCTGCGCCCCCGACGGCACGCTGGACCTCGTCACCAAGGAGGGGGCCGACGCGGCCCCGCCAGGTCACCTGCCCTGGTTCGACATGCCCGGCCGACGCACCGCAGGCACGCCGGTCGCCTTCGGCCACTGGAGCACCCTGGGCCTGATCGACCGCCCCGACCTGCTGGGCCTCGACACCGGCTGCGTCTGGGGCCGCGACCTCACCGCCGTGCGCGTGGACGGCGGCCGACGCGAGATCGTCCAGGTCCGCTGCGACCCGCACGCCGGCTGAGCCACAATCCGCCCGATCTTCAACGGAAGCGTGGCCGAGCGGTTGAAGGCACCGGTCTTGAAAACCGGCAACCCGCAAGGGTTCGTGGGTTCGAATCCCACCGCTTCCGCCAGACTCTGCTCGAACAGACGCCACTTCAGGTGGGCTGACCGCCCATCAATACGCCCATCGCCTGAAAGGGAACGCAAGGCATCCGTGGACTGGATACCGTCGTGGGCTCCGCATGGAGAGCTCGTTGCCCGAACGGATCAGAACCTGTAGCTGATACCCAGGGTGACCTGCGGAATGATCGAAACCTTGTCCAGATCCTTCTGGATCTTGGCCGCCTCCGCAGCGATGTCCGTCTGGGCCTGCGCGACGCTCAAGGCCGTGCCGCTGCCCGTGGCCGTGACCTTCGGTTTCCCGATGGAGGCGCCGATGTCCCAGACAAATCCCAAGCCCTTGCCGCTGTGGTGGCCGTAACCGATCCCGATGTATGGTGTCGTTTTGGGAAAACGGATGGCCAGATCTAGCCGATCGTCGGCTGTCAAGGTGTAGGACGTGTTGGCATCGCCCAGCTGCAGAACCTTGCCCGCCCCCACCGCAGCCACCGCAGCACTCAGCGTGTTGAAGGTGACTCCTCCGGTGAGTCGGAACCCTCCGGAAAACACGAACCAGTCACCGAAAACGCCAGCGCGGTGTGCCTTGATCGAGCCCGAATAGGCGACACCATCACGGGTCGTGCTGTAGTCCCGGCTGCCCAACGTCGCCACGTCCACCCGCGCCGTCAAGCTCGGCGAGTAGGCATGGGCATAGCCCAGCATCAGCCCGGGCAGGCCGATGCCGCCGTAGACCTCGCCGGCCTGGGTGGTGAAGCTGGCGCCGGCCAGCGCCAGAAGTGCCATCGATCTGCGCATGTGATCTCTCCAGGTCAAGGAAGAAAAGAAAGGCGCGCGGCCCTCAGGCGGCGTGCTCGTGCACCCAGGGCCCCTCGCCCTGGCCCGGCCCGCGCCGCACCCAGCGCTCGAAGGCCACCGGCACCATCGCCGGGCTGAACAGGTAGCCCTGCATGATCTCGCAGCCCTGCGCACGCAACTGTCGCAGGTGGGACAGGGTCTCGACGCCCTCGGCCACGACCTCGAGCCCCAGGGAGCGCCCGAGCGCGATGATGGCCGTGGCCACCGCCGCACTGCGCGCGGCCACGCCGAGACCGCGGACGAAGCTGCCGTCGATCTTCAGCTCCGAGATCGGCAGCGAGGTCAGGTAAGCCAATGAGGAATAACCCGTGCCGAAGTCGTCGACCGAAAGGCGCACGCCGATGGCGCGCAGCCGCTCCAGCACGGCCAGTGCGCGGTCGATGTCCTTCATCAGCCCGGTCTCGGTGATCTCGACGATCATCGACTCGAAGCTCACCCCGTGGCGGTGCACGCAGCCACGGATGCGGTCGACGAGTTCGGCACGCTCCAGCACGCGCGCCGGCAGGTTCACGGCAATCGTGCCGGCATAGCCGAAGCTGGCGCGCCAGGCGGCGCATTGGCGCATGGCCTCGTCGAGCGCCCAGTACGACAGCGGCTCGATCAGTCCACTCTCCTCGGCCAGCGGGATGAACTCCCCCGGCTGCACGATGCGACCGGCATGGTTCCACCGCATCAGCGCCTCGGCCCCCACCACACGGGCCCGGACCACGTCCACCTTGGGCTGGTAATGCAGCTCGATCTCGCCCCGCTCGAGCGCCTTGTGCAGCGCGCTGTCAAGTTCGAGCCGGTCGCGACCGCGGATGACCAGGCTGGGGACGAAGACGGCCGCGGTGTTGCGCCCGGCCGACTTGGCCGAGTACATCGCCACATCGGAGTTGCGCAGCAGGTCGATGACCGATTCGCCGTCGCGCGGGAAGATCGCCACGCCGACGCTGGCGGTGACGAAGCATTCCTGACCGCCGGCCACGATCGGCGTGCGCAGCGCCTTCAGGATGCGCTCGGCCACGCGCTCGGCATCCGCGGCCTGGGCGATCTCGGGCAGGAGCGCGACGAACTCGTCGCCGCCCAGGCGACCCACGGCCTCGAGCGTGCGGTGGATGCGCACGCCGGCGGATTCGATCGGCGCGTCGACGACCTGATCGCTGTGGCGCACACAGGCGCGCAGCCGGCGCGCCACCTCGATCAGCAGTTCGTCGCCCGCGGCGTGCCCCAGCGTGTCGTTGATGACCTTGAAGCGGTCCAGGTCGATCAGCAGCAGTGCACACAGGTGACCCAGGCGGCGGGCGTGATCGAGCGCGCGCTCGGTGCGCCAGATCAGTTGGCGCCGGTTGGGCAGCCCGGTGAGCGAATCGAAGTTGGCGAGGTGACGGATCCGGTCCTCGGCCAGTCGCCGATCGGTGACGTCCTGGACGACGCCGGAGTACCCTGTGCCCTGAAGGCCGGTGGCGGGCTCGAGTTCGAGGTGGACGATGCGACGGCGACCGTCGACGAGGTTCAGCGTGACGTCGGTGGCGAGCACGGTGCCGCGCACGGCCAAGTCGCCCAGTGCGCGGATCAGCGCGTGGCGCTCGGAAGGGATGACCCGGCGCAACACCGAGCGCAGCGACTGCGTGGGCTCGGCCAAGCCGAACAGTCGGAGCGCTTCAGGAGACAGGTCCAGCCGGCCCAGCGGACGATCCGCCTGCGGGTGCCACTCGAGGCTGCCCATGCGGGCCAGGTCCTGGGCGCGGGCCAGCCGGGCGCGGCTGCGCACCAGTTCCTCCCGGATGCGCGAGGCGCGCAGCAGATAGCGCAGCCGGCCGTCGAGCAGGCTCCACTGGGGCGACTTGACGAAGAAATCGGTGGCGCCGACCTCGTAGGCTCGGCGGATGGACGCGTCGTCATCCAGGCCGGTCAGCATGAGCACGGGCACGTGCTCCAGTCCGGGCATGGCGCGCAGCATCGCGCAGGTCTCGAAACCGTCCAGGTCCGGCATCATCGCGTCGAGCACGACGATGTCGGGCGCCGCACGGGCCAGACTGTCGAGCGCCTGTCGCCCGCTGCCGACCTCGTCGACGACGAAGCCGCAGTCACGCAGCGCCTGGCCGGTGATCATGAGGTTGACCTCGTCGTCGTCGACCAGCAGCACCGACGGCGAGGCATCGGCCGGCAGGCCGTCGAAGTACGAGTTCTGTGGAGTCACGTCAAGATCCGCAAGCCGAGAGCATAGCCGCAAGCGAAACCAGGCGGAAGACCGGCCATCCCGCGAAATCGCCCGCCATGAGGGGCTCCCTACAATCTTCCGGATGCAAGGGTTGCGGCACGCCACACTGCGCAAGCGCGCCTCGGGACGCTGGATCGGCCCCGGGCTGTGGTGTCCGGGCGCGGCCTGGGCGGCCGCAGAGCCACCTGCGGCCCCGGGCTGGGGACCCTGGGTGTTCGCCTCGGTGGCGTTGCTGCTGGTGGCCGCCCTCGGCTACGCGCTGGGCAGGGCGCGCGAGCGCGGTCGTGTGCCGTCCGCCGGCCTGCCAGACGGCAGCCACACGACGGGCACCGCGCGGCCGCAAGCCTCCGGACCGGCTCCGGGAGCCGAGGCCCAGGCGGCCGAGCCGGCACCGCCGCAGGCCGCGGTGCGCTCTTCGCTGGCACTGGTGCTGCAGGCGGCCCCGGCCGGCTTGCGGTTGCTGCGCGTCGATGCCAGCGGCCGTTGGCAGCGCGTGACCGGTGCGCAGGCCCAGACCGGGCCCACAGGAGGTGCTTTCGACGACCTCCCGACGGGCGCGCGCGAAGCGGCACAGGCGCTGCAGCCTGGCGGCCGGACCGAGGCCGATGGCTGGCACCTGCTGCGTGAAGACCGCGGGGGCGACGACCAGATACTGCTGTGGCAGGCGACGCCCGCGCCGGTGGACGGCGCGGCGCAGGCGGCCGAGGCGTCGGCGGCCTTCAGCTACACGGTCTCGCACGACCTGAGGGCACCGCTGCGTGTGGTCGACGGCTTCGCCCGCATCCTGAAGGAGGACTACGGCCGACAACTCGACCGCATCGGCAACGACCACCTCGACCGCGTGCTGGGCGCGGCCGCGCGCATGAACGCGATGATCGATGCGATGCTGTCGGTGGCCCGCTTGACGACCCAGCCGCTGACACGCCAGCCTGTCGACCTGAGCCAGATCGCGCGCTACATCGTCGACGACCTGCGCCGCAGCCATCCGCAGCGCCGCGTCGAGGTGAAGGTGCAGGCCGGCCTGCGCGCCGTGGGCGATCCGACGCTGCTGCGCCAGGTGCTGGAAAACCTGCTGGCCAATGCCTGGAAGTACACCGGCCAGCGCGAGCAGGCCCGCATCGGGTTGTGCGCGCTGGATCTGGACGGCCAACGCGTGTTCGAGGTCCACGACAACGGCGCCGGCTTCGACATGCGCCACGCCGACCGCCTGTTCGGGCTGTTCCAGCGATTGCACGGCAGCCACGAGTTCCCGGGCACCGGCGTGGGCCTGGCGTCGGTGCAGCGCATCGTGCGCCGTCACGGGGGAGAGATCTGGGCCGAAGCCTCGCCCGGCGAGGGGGCACGCTTCCGGTTCACGCTGCCGGGCTGAGAGCCTGGGAGTCCTTCCCCCAAGCCCGCCTTCGCGCGCAAGCCGCGCGAGTGGAATGCCTGCGTGGCGCTCAACCGTCGCCGCGGCCGGCGAGGTCTTCAACCGCTTGCACGATGCGCTCGGCCTGGGCCTGGAGCGTGCGGCCCTCGGCGGCGGCATGGCGGCGCAGGCGGGACAGCGCCTCCCCGCGGGTGAGCGAGAAGCGGTGCATCAACACGCCCACTGCCAGCGCAACGGGCGCGCGCAGCGCGTCGCGGCCCTCGTCCTCGGGGCTCGGCGCAGACGCAGACGCAGACGCAGGGTCTGACGCCGTCGCTGGGGCGGTCGTGGCCGCAACCGACGCCGCCGCCGCACGCATCTCCACAGCGCGGGCGAAGGCTGCATCGATCGCCGGGATGATCTGCCTGACCTCCAGCGGCTTGACGAGATAGGCCAGCGCGCCCAGCGCCTGGATGCGCGCCACCGTGGCCTCGTCGGAGAAGGCCGACAGGAACACGAAGGGCGTGTGGACGACGTCGCGCAGGTACTCGGCGACGTCGAAACCCGACTTGCCGTCCATGCGGATGTCGAGCAGCGCCAGGTCGGGACGCTGTTGACGCGCCATCAGGATGGCCTCGTCACCGTTGTCGGCGTCGATGACCTCGTAGCCCGCCTGCGACAGGCCGTGCACCACCATCGCCAGCACCAGCCGGTCGTCGTCGACGACGAGGATCTTGCCCTTGGAACCCATGGAGTCGATTATCCCGTGCCCGGACGGCTGCGGGACGGGGGGGCCACCGGCTGCAGGCATGGACGCAGGATCCCTTGCGGGGCCCTCAGCCGTCGCGCCGTACCGCGGGGGGACGCAGGCGCACCCGGGTGCAGACCTCGTCGCCCTGCTGGAACAGCGCGAGCTCGGCATTGCGCCGCGGCAGCAGGGCCCGCACCAGCCCCAGGCCGCTGGCGCCCGCGGGCACGGCACGGATGTCGAAACCCGGGCGCAGTCGGCCCGCGTTGTGGATCTCGATCGCCACACCGCCCTCGTCCTGGCGCAGCAGGAGCCTGATCACACCGTCTGCGCCGTGCTTGATGGCGTTGGTGAGCAGTTCGTTGGCCGTCAGCGCCACAGGGATGGCTTCGGCTTCCGGCAGCCGCCAGGCCTGCAGCGCCGCATCGTCGAGTCCGGTCTCGATGGCGCGACTGAAGGTGCGCTGCACCGCCTGCGCCACGGCCTGCAGCAGGCCTGACAGGCCCACCGGCCCGCCGCTGCCAACCTGCATCCCGTAGACCTGCGCAATCGCCTGCAACTGCCCCACCGCCTCCGTCAGGATGGGGGCGACCTGCGGGAAGCGGCTGGAGGCCTGCTGCAGCAATCCGGCCACGCCCTGCAGGTTGTTCTTGATGCGGTGGTGCACCTCCTGCACCAGCATGCCGCGCTGCGCGATGGCGGCGTCGAAGCGCTCCTGCTCGGCCGCTCGCAGCTCGGTGACGTCGTTGGCGATCATCAGCAGGTGCGCGGCTTCGATGGAGGCGCCACCGGCCGGGGCGTCGTTCGAGGACGCCTCCGCGGCGATCGACACGAAGCGCGTGTCCCAGACCCGCGCGACGCCGTCGTCCCCCGCCGGGCGGACGACATCGCGCCGCACGCCGGGCGGCGACTCGGCGGCCAGGTCCAGGCATTCGCGCAGTTGCATCCGCAGGTCGGCATCCACCTCGGCGGGCCACAGCGCGGTCGGCACCCCGGCGAGGGCTGAGACCGGCCGTCCGAAAAAAAGGCCCGCGGCGTGATTGGCCTGCACGAGGACATGTCCTTCGCAGTCGAAGACCGCGATCGCCAGCGGCGCGGCATCGACCACATGCTGCAGCGAGAACCGCACCCGCGCATCTCGCGGGCCCGGCGCCATGGGATCGGTCATCGGATGTAGTCGAACAGCGACAGGTCCTGGATCATCGAATAGGCCCGCAACGCTGCATCGTAACTGGTCTGCCGGCTCTGGAATTCGGTCGCGGCCTCGGCGATGTCCAGGTCCTCCGCGGCTGCGCGCTCGGTCTGGGCGACGATCTTCTCGTCGCTCAGGCGCTGCGCCAGCCCCTCGGCCTGCGCCAGCACGCCGCCCAGGCGCGAACGCGTCGCGGACAGCATGGCCATCGCCGAGTCGAGGTCACGCATGCCGAACTGCACCGTCTGCGTCACCTGCGCGCCGGCGCGGCCGGCGTCGCCGAGTTCCAGGATCAGCCGGTCGACCACGTCGAACAAGGACAGATCCCGGCTCGAAGGCTCGACCGTGAAGGCATCGCCGTCAGCCGGTGTGCCGCTGATGGACAGCGCCACCCCGTCGAACTCGATGGCCTGGCCGGAGACGAAGGGTTGCGGGCCGCTTGGCCCGTCGGCCGGGGCCGGGACAATTTCCCATTGCATCGCGCCGCCGCCCGCATCGCTGAACTCGATGCGGTAGGAGGCACCCGAAAGCGCTGCCGGATCGGTGACCTGGCCGGCGTTGACCCAGGCGCCGCCGCTGTGGCCCTCGGCCACGCCGGTGACGAACACGCCGTTGCCGCTGGACGCCGCCAGCCAGGCGGCGCGGCCGTCGACGGCGATCGGCAGGTCCTGGCCGGCGGCGGTGTTCTCGCCGGGCGTGCCGCGGAACACCACGCCCTGCGCGCTCTCGAGGAAGGGCGCCGCCGACGCACCCTGGCCGGCGAACAGGTAGCTGCCGGTGCCGTCGGTGCGGTTGGCTGCCTCGAACAACTGCTGCCGCAGGATGCGCATCTCGTCGACGAGCGAGGCGCGCTGGGCCGGACCGTAGATCGGATTGCCAGCCTGCACCACCAGTTCGCGCACCCGCTGCGTCAACTCGATCGCGTCGCCGAGTGCCGACTCGGCCTGCGTCATGGTCTGGCGGCTCGCGTCGACGGCGCGCCGGTCGGCATCGATGCGCACCTGGCGGGCCAGCGCGCGCTCGGCGCGCGCCGCCGCCGTCGGGTCGTCGCTCGGACGCGTCACGCGCTTGCCCGAGGTCAGACGCTCCTGCGAGGCCTGCAGCGCCTGCTGACGCTGCTGCAGCGTCTCGATGGAACGCTCGTACTGGGTGGCGGTGTTGACTCTCATCGGCGCGATTCAGCTTGCGGGTTCATCCTGCGGTCTGCAGCAGCGTGTCGAACACCGACTGCGCGAT
>Ga0172372_10012400_pt1 | contig 10683 bp, 11 predicted proteins | sample LakKiv5m_2_FD_114544 | JGI IMG/M metagenome (GOLD analysis project Ga0172372, IMG submission 114544) | Freshwater microbial communities from Kabuno Bay, South-Kivu, Congo - kab_092012_9.5m | ecosystem: Environmental > Aquatic > Freshwater > Lake | place: Democratic Republic of the Congo... | reverse complement strand
TAAAAAGAAGATTTTCGGAATTTTAATTGTGAATTTTTGGCGACACCTAAAAAAAAGTTGGTTTGGTGATATATAGTGGAGCCAAGGGAAGTGCACGCAGCATTTTCAGGCATGGCAGGCGAGGTTGGATTATTCAACGAAACTATTGCTCTTTTGGACTCGATGACGAATTCTGTCAAGCGCAAAACCGTATCGTATTTTCCCGGCACTGCACATTATGAAATTTTGCAAAGCAACAGATATATAAGTTTTTTGGAGATTGGTGAAGGTGTGTTTTTAGAACATCGAACAAAGAAAGGCGTTCTCGATGAATGTCCATGTTCCAATATCAGGGAAGTAAAAGGTGCACTGGTAAAGTTCTTGGGCCACAAGTCAGAAAAGCCAAAGGAGGATATTGGGAGCGATGCTGAGAAGAAAGACAGTAGCAGCAATAATGAGATTCCCAACGAGGAGGAAACATCGCAAGTTTCGAAAGAACAAGCCACTACTGCTGGAAAGATAATGCCACAGCAAGCCCGGAAATCTGATTTGTACAAGGAGACTCTTGCTCTCATGGACTCCATGATAAATTTTGTCAACTGTCAAAAAATGTGGAATCTTCCTTTTACTGCAAAATACGAAGCTTCCAATGGCAGGTTTGTTGATGTTTTGAAGACTGGCATGAATGTGTATATGATATATGGCGTGAAGGGAGGTGTGGTGGAGGAGTGTTGGTGTCGTGACATGAAGGAAGTCGAGGCTACTCTGGTCAAGTTTTTTGACGGGGAGTCGGGAACACCGGAGAAGAAAAATTTAGGAGATGGTGCCAAGAAGAATGAGGACAACAGCAGTAAAAATGAGACACCCCCCCTCACTGAAAAAACTCTGGAAGACTTCAAACAAGAAGTCAAGAGATTCATTCCTGAGGATGCAGAGATTTCTGATTTAACCCGACAAACTATTGTTCTCCTGGATTCCATAAAAACCTTTGTGAAGTACCACAAAGTATGGATTCCTCCTTTTCATGCAGAATATGAAACTTCCAATGGCATTCAGTTTGTCAAGGTTTTGGAGACTGGCAAAAGAGTATATTTGGAATATGGCGTGAAGAAAGGAGTGGTGGAGGAGTGCTCGTGTTCTCACATCAAGGAAGTCGAAGTTGTTTTGTTCAAGTTTTTGACTGAATTGACAACCATGCAGAAAGAGAGTATTTCTTCTGGAGGGAGCATTTCTAAGGAAGATTTCAAGAAGCTCGTTCCTGGTGTACACATGTTCTTTCTTGTTTTTACCACTACGTGATGTTTGGATTGTTTTGTTTTATTTGTTAAGATCTCATCAAGCATTTCGATTTTCATGCAGGCATTCAAGTGTACAACTTTGATTTGAGGACGTACATCTACATATCGAAGGCTCTGACGGTGGAGGAGCGAGACATGTTGTGGGCCGATGGTGATTGGGAGACTACTAGCTCTCCTATTTTTTGGAAGACGAGGACTACTGAAAAGAATCTCAAGATTCTCGAGTTGACTGTGGCTGCTGAGTTTCTTGGCTTTAAGTTTGATCATGATGCCAGCGAACATGACAAGAAATCTATGTGGAAATCCAGTTGTTTTGATACTCCTGCTTCGGGGTACTCCTTCACCATGATTCGCAAGTGAATCACCTATCCGACATGTTGCTCATATATCTTTTATGACCCTGAAGATGGGATTTGGAGACCAATCTCTAATCTAAAAACATGGGGATTGAATATAAACTATGGACTCGAGTTTATTCATTGCATTCGTCAATATCATCAGTGTCAGAGACGGGAAGAGTTTCTAGTTTAGTCCACACTGTAGCTGTTGTTTTCACTGAGTCGGGTTTGAGGGCTGAATCCATCATCATAGTAGGTGTAGTAGAAGAAGCAGTGGTTTCTCTGCCTATGAGGTAGACGCCAATGAAGGCTAGTATCAAGCCAGTGCAGAAGAGAACTAGGCTGGTGACAAAGGGAGAAAATGAGATTTCTAAAAACACGACCATGCCTGCAGAGATAGAGAGGCACGTAAACGCGATGTAGAAGGTGGGCACCACGAGGTTGGAGCCAAAGTTCATCATGGCCATGTTGAGAAATTTGATTTGAAGGACCACTGACCCACCCAGCGTGATGAATAAGACGTAGGTCAGCCAACAAATATCTGGCTGTGAAAACATGGCTGGGTGCCCTGCAAAGGCCATGTGAAGAGCAGTAGATATGGCCTTGGAACTGATCACCGTGATGGCCCCAATCAGTCCACACAGAACACAGTACCAAATCACGTGTTTTTTTGCATAGTCGTCTGTGATTCCCCACTCCACGCTGCATGGGTTTGCTATGAAAAGTGACATGACCAATACAACTGTGAGGTAGGCAAAGGATCGCCACGAAATCAAGTGATCATAGACAAATCTGCTGTGTTGGTCGTGGTTGTCTTTGTCTTGAGATTGGGAAGAAGGCGTGTTCATCACGATGAGAACAGAGCCCCCTAGAGCCAGTCCGATGCCTGCTACGCCCTTCCATGATATGTCTTCTTCCTTCAAGACCAGCCTAGAGAGTATGGCATTGAAGACCACTGTTTTTTTCAGAAAGAGAAAAGTGTGAGATCCTTCCAATATACTTTAAAACACAAGGATATGCGCATTCCAATCAAAACTATTGAATAGGTGCAGGATAATAGATACCGGTGATTCCCCCAAGTGGGGCAACTAAAGAAGCAGGTGCCATCCCATAGGCCACAAAGTTTCCAAGTTGGCCTAGACCTATTCCCAGCAATCCCAACCACCACATTGGAAGTTGCGTATAAGGCAACTTCAAGACATTGTTTTTGTGAACATATCGCTGGAGAAAGAGGCCTATACTATAAAACAGGTTGCCTAGCACAGCCGATGCGGCACCTATCCATATCCAAGACGCAAACTGTTGCTGTGACGTTGCTACAGAAGAAGCAGTATCATTATGATGACTAGCATCAATATGGCTGGTGAGGTTGAGAGAGGATGAATCATTGCTAAGCATCCAAAAAACAACACATACGTTTATTGAAGATCACGCAGACCATGATTCGTATCTTAAAAAAAACGCGTGCTTCTTTTATGCTTTCTTTGGCTTTTTGGACTTCTGGGTCTCGCCTGAGCCCTGAGCGTCAGCCTCCGCCGCCGCAGATGTGTCTTGTGCTAAAGTAAGAGATGCGTCTTCTTCAAAATCACAGTTGTCAAATGCGAACGAGCTAATGTTGATAGTTTCGAGGACTAGCTTGGAATTGTCCAGTCCTGCTGCTGCAGAAGAGAGGGGCACCACAAATTGCTGGACGAGGCGCTCTTCGAAAAAGAGATAGACGCTGTGGCCCCTCTCCCACATGGAATCTGGCATGACAATGGAAGTGGAGTATGCTGTCGGGGAAGCGGACGGCTGAACCTCCAGTTGCTTCTTAGTCATTTTGCGCAAGTCGATGGCGATGTGGAGTCCAGATTCCTGGGTTAGGCAGTAGGCTGCCATGCACTTGGCCTGATGGGGCGGAAACGTAGTCGCCATGAATGGAATGGTGGTCGCAGAAAGAGGGGCGCTGCCACTGCACTGAATTTTTTGCACGAGGCTGGCGACGTTGACCCTCACGTATGCATCCAAGATCAGGTTGGAAGTCCCGTCGTCTTCACTCTGCTGCTGGGACTTGTTTTTCTTGTAGGTGTCGAGAATAATGAGCATTTCGAGGGCGTTGGCAATCTGGAGCACGTTGAAGAGCTTGATTACCCATTCCCTGTACTGCATGGAAGTCTCCATGTTTTGGAGAGAGGGAGCAGAGCGCATGGCTTCTGAGTGGAAGAGAAAGTCGGGCGCATTAAACACGACATTCATGTTTCCAGTATTTGGAATGTCGGCTAGAGGGTGCTGCACGTAGTACTTGATGAGGTCGTCTGGGCCAATGGCAAAGACCCCGTTGGTGGGATTGGGGCAAAACTTCATGAAGAAGCAAGACGTGCTGATGTTGCCCTTGAGCATGTCTTGGGCGAGCCCTGGGACTGTGGTTGATGACAGGTGAGAAGCGTCTGTGAACTTGGTGCGCTGGATGCTTGCGTCCTGCATGTTATTGGGGAGCAGCAGGGAAGGCAGGATTTGCGCAGCGCTTGGATTCAAAACAGGGATTTTGTTGTATGATTTGATCTCGAGCATCATGCCGTTCTCCCTGGAGCTAGATTGCATGCTGTGCATTCCAAACTGGACGAGAACCATGTCGAAAGGATGGATGTCGGTGACTTGCTCTTTGAAGGTCTTGTCAAACTTGTTGCCCCACACTTTGGTGGTGAGGAGCATGCCAGGCGACAACACGAGGCATTCCTCTGACTTGCCCGACCGCACATACGTCCCGCGCTGGTTGATCAAGTCGAAGCTGTGCATGGCCACGTGCTCGCCCAACACCATGTGACTTAGCTTTTCCTTGGGCTCTGCTATTTCCTTTCGCTTGTTGCCTCCTCCTGCTGCACCTGCGGCCTTGTCTGATGCTGCAGACATTGACTTTTTGGAAATGCCAGAATCCTGCATTTTGACGGAGGACCACCCTGGATAGAGCATCTTCACGACGAAAAAGGTAGTTCTGACGCCCTGATGGGTCTTGGCTTCGTCTGGGTTCGCCTGGAGAGCCTCGTGGACGCTCTGCGCGGGGATGTAGCCCATGTTGACTGCAATCGCAAGAGGCCCTGACGTCTCCTGGATGCGTGGGAAATTGGCCTTCTTTTGCTGGCAGTATTGCTCCATGGAAAGCCATGAATTCAAGAAGGAAGTGGACTTTGCTTCCAGTTCAGAAGACATGTGACAAAGTCGTGGGCTCTGTGTTTGGGGCTGCAAGGGACTGAACTCAGGAGGCCAACTTTCTTTTTTATGAATAGCGTCTTTTTTTTGCGAAAGGCATTTGGGTATATTTTGAGGTTCGAACGGAATACACGGTGCATAGCGTGAACCACCGTGCGTGGTATTTAAAAAAGCTCCCATTTCTTTTTGTTGAACTGGCTGTGTGAGAGACAATATGACTGACGGCGGACACTATTGGCTAAACGAGACTAAGGATGAGGTGGATAGCAAGGTGAATCCCTCGGACACTTTGAAGATGACTCGCAAGGCGCTGAATCGCATGAAGAAGGTGCCTGAAGATCGCCTGCAAACCCGTCTGGAAACAGCCAGCAAGAGGGCTGCCGAACTCGAGGTTAAGCTGTTGCGTGCTCGACTTGAGATTGCCCTCATTGAGAGAGCAGGGGATGAACTGAAGAATGGGCCTCCTCTCTCGAAAAAGGCGAAGAAGGAGCAGTCGGGTGGTGAAAAGAAGCAGAGCAAGAAGAAGGATGTATCTGCCTCTTCTGCGGACGAGTCGCAGCAGGCGTCTGGCAATGAATCCTCGACCACCACTACTACTACGACTAAGAAGCGCAAGGGGGAGGATGGAGGCGAAGAGAAGCGGCCTGCCAAGTCCAATAAGAAGACTGCAGTGAAGGTGGAGCCTGGCACGAGTCCCGAAAAAAAAGCGGCTGCTGTGTCGTCTGCTAAGAAATCAAACATGAACAAGCATGTGGTCCTAGACGACACGGACAGCGACAGTGATGATGGTGACGAGGGCAGCAAACAGGCACAACAAGCAGCTCCTCCCGCAACTGCAAAGAAGACCACCAACGAGGACCTAGTTGTGAAAGGAAATGACGACGACGATAGCGACGACGAAGACAACGAAGGGGGGGGCGTTTGAGATGTGAAAAAGAGACCATGAATCACATGTGATTGTAGAACATGGGAGGCTGCTGGGTCGCCTCGAGTGTTTTGCGGACCTGGATGAGGGAGCACGGGATGCATAGGGAGGCGCGGGCACACGTGCTGACGCAAGATTCGCTCTGGATGTGGAGTTTTTCCTTGGCGCCCTGGCGCACAGCACACGATAGGGGGCATATGCATACGGGATAAAAGGTCACTAGGCAGAGTGCGTATGCCAGCGGAAAGTTTGCGTGTCGAATTTTGGGGCCGCAGCATACCGCGCTGCAGCAGGTCTCAAAGGCTGCGCACGAGTAAAAAGCAAACCATTGAGCTGGCCACCAATCTGGGCTGGAGTTCTCGTCTGGTTCCCAGGGCTCGTCATATGAAGAATGGTCATTTTCTTCTTTTTCATTTAACAATATGGGGTCAATGAACCTTTCTTTGGCTACGATGGCTCCAAAACATATCGGAATGTCCAGTAGCAGAGACGCGAGGTTGGAAATGCAGCACGACACGTCTCTGTTGGTGCGCCTGCTGCCGCCCGCCACATGAGTTGTCATGAGCAAGTGCGCAATGTCGTTTATTTCTACGCACGGACAGACACATGCGCGGCACAGGTCGAAGTAGTTTGTGTGAAAAGCCAGTGTGTCGGTTGTCCAGTCCATATATCTATGATCGATGCTCTGATCTGAATATATGTTTTCTGCACAGCCTCAAAATATTTTGAATATATGATTGAAATTGGGCATAGACCTTTATATAGAATGCTACGCCTTGCTGAGCGTTTTGCCGCTGAAAAGGTTGAGTTTTGGCTGGGCTGGCAATGCCTGAGACCTTCGTTCCCAAAACATCGAAATGAATCCCGAGATGTGGGAAATCCAATGCAGCACAAAATGGAGCACCAACAGAAACTGTTGGAAAGGCACGTAAAACGCGGCATTGAGCCCAAACGCCACAATGCAGATGAGAGTGTACATGAGCAAGTTTTTGGTTAGCATGGTGTAGTAGAGTTTGTGCCTCTCGTCCATCTTTTGCTTTTCTAGATTGTGGGACATGGTGTTGCTGAAGAGCTTGAAAATCCATTTTTGGAATATGAATTGGATGGTGTAGAGAATGTTTGGAATGATGAAAATGAGATAAAACCAATTGCTCGACAAGAGCTCTGAGCTAGTTGTTTTGTCGAAGAACATTTTCATGTGAAGCGAGCAGCACCCAAAGTTGTCGTTGATTTGGCGGTGGATGAGAATTGCAGTCAAGAAGATGGCACACAATGCGCGCCAGATAAATCCCGGGCTCTTGATGAAGAACACGTAGATGGATTGGGCCGAAGCAAACGCCAAGTTCCTTGACGGATCCTCGTCCTTTGCGGCCCTGCTGGACTCAAAAGAGGAGATGGGCGTGGCTAGAAAGTCCACCACAAAGATCCAGTAGGCGAGAGGGTAGTCGCGCCACAGCGTGTGCCTATTATCGACGTTGTACACCTTGACGTTGTCTGCTATGACCATGGAATTCCACATGACAAATGCCAGGCTGACCCAATTCCAGATGCCTTGGAAAAAGGATAGCCAAGTGAAGTGGGCGGCGTCTGATGGGAATGGTGCCACGCAGAGGATGATGCTGAACATGAGCCAAAAAATGTTGAGTGAGAAGGGCACGACGTCGAGGTTGACATAGTCGTGGCTGATCTCCAGGAGCACAGAGATGCAGAGTGTGAGGGCGACGCACGAGCGCAGCGAGGACCTCCATATGTTGACGTGAAATTCCCTGAATTTGTTGATGATGGAGTGCAGGAGGGTGTGCAGAATGAGAAAGAGGAAAATCAGGATGGCGATGGCCCACTCGGGGATCAGGTTTTCGCTGTGCTGGTGTCTTTCCGTGGCCAAGATGTAGTAAATGGTGTAGTACTTGATGCATAACAAAAATTGTGGGAGAGGAATCGGTTCATTCCAGCCAATGTCTTTGAGAGTCCCGACGATGACACTCATGATCTAACCACACTACCAAAAAAAGAATTCTGTAGTGTCGAAGTGATTCATATATACGCAAGAGGAAAGAAGACATGGCAACGAAGTGCCTAGTGTTTGAGGTGCTGGCGCGCAATCGGTTTGTTGTGGCTTTAGAGACGGGATGTGTGGCAGAGATAGAATTGGAGAGGGACACTGACAAGGAAGTCCACCATCGAGTGCTGGGGTGCAATGTGTTTGCTCCCATAGCAATGGAGTTGATGGGTGAAATAGCATGGGATTCTACAAAAAAGAGATTTTTTGGGGGTAATTTTAGGCTTTTACAAGAGTGAGGGCATATACATATGTGATCTGACGACCACCACAGCACCATTGTTGTTTGCACACAACCAGAGGAGGACATGTTCGGGGATGGCGCAGCGGAGTATGCGCTGGTTTTTTACGAATGGGTCCTGGCAAGTCAGAATGACGACGATGCAGAGTCGCTGCTGTGCGCAGAAGACATGGAGTGGTGGGGCGGAACGTACCATGCTGGCCTTGGAAATTTGTTTGGTTCGAGTGATTTAGAGGCAAAGAATGAATATTTATGGCTGTGATTTCTTTATGGATTGAGCATATGTACTATTTTTATTTTCTTCTAGCACTTGCTGGTTTGGAAATTGTGTCTGCAATCTCGTATTGCAACGATAATGATATGTTTTCAGATGAAATTATCAAACTCATTAAACCCTCGAATCGACCTACCAATTCCATGGACGGTCGATGTCCAGATATTAGAGGTGTAGGAATTGAAGGACTTAGAGAGTATGTGCGTGTTATGAAAAATCAAGACTCTGTTATACCTGACTGGTCTTTAGAAGCCTTGTATGTGGCACCTGGAATTCCTGAGGACACAGGATATTATTTAAATAAAGAAGAATGTATACCCATTAGACTTGAACAATATGATTATGACAATAATATCAATATTCAAATTCCATTAACAGAGAATGTGAAATTGGAAAGGAGGCCAGTCATAAACAGCCAAATCATCCCTGAAAAGACATATAGAGTGTCAACGAAGTTGACTGGAGATTCATATGACTATGTTGCCGATGTTGGGACCAGTACCATGTGGTTAGAGGTGGAGTTTGATAGAGCCTCTGTTGAAGACATTCAATGCCAAGGAAATGTTGACTGGGTGCATTGTCAGAATGCTCTTTATGATATTAGCTCATTGCTTTTCAACAAACGATTGACAATGAATGAGAGGAGCTTCATTAGCAAAGAAGGAACTTCCTTCAGCAATGCTGTGGTTTTCGATTTGTCAAAAACGTCTAGCCAATATTTAGTGAAGAGAAATGGAAAGTTTGGAGTGAGGTTGTTGGGATGCAACATTTTCAAATTTGAATTTGTGGTGGAATGGAGGAGTAGAACAACAGGAAAGTTGGGCAGCAAATTTGCTTTGGAGAAGTGGCAAGATGCACCTGTAGTAAATTATGGACCTCAGGGAAATGCTATACGAAACCCAGAAGTTATGGTTGCAAGTACGAGCGACACCTGCTTGTTCCGTAGAATTCGAATCACTGAGATTATTCCGACCACGAACATGGTGTGTAGAGTGCCGCTGGATATGAATCTACTCAAGTTTTACCTGAAAACGACGACCCCCGATGCCACGCGAGGCCGCATCCGAACTTTTGTTTATGCAGAAAGCAGCCAGGTGAAATTGTTGTATTCGGAGGGCTACATCACGCAACTTTTTCAGTGCGTAGAATCTGAAATGGGGAAGAGGTGGTCTGATTTCGCAGGCAACAAGCCAGGCATGTGTTCCTCGTGTCCAGATACCAAAAGTCTGGTGATCAAGAATCGCAACGTGAGATCTACGTTCTGTGATCTGAGCAAGGCAGAAAACTATGGGAGAGAGTGCTGCTACGAGTGCCTCCCAAACTTCATGGAGACGACCCCTGCCAATCCAGTGTATCCTCCCATCTGCATCCGCAAATGCTCTGTGGGCTTTTATTTTGATGGCATAGGATGCAAGGTGTGCGGGATGGGAAAGTTCAATTATGACGGGGGTGCTTCGAGCTGCAAGACGTGCACGGAGCTTGGCAGAAAAAACCACTATTTGGGGCCGGGCTTGATAGGATGCAGACCCTGCGGCAAGTTTGCCCAAGTCAGCCAAGGCAGGTGCGTCCCGTGTCTCCCTCTGCAGTACGTGCCTGACGGTCAGGACGTGTGTCAAGGCTGTCCCACAGCTCGCGCGTACCGCCTGAATATGCAGGACGCAGCATGTGAGCTCTGCCCACCTGGAACTCGAAGAGGAAGTACTCTATTGGGAGAAGACGAGTGTGCGACGTGTGGTGTGCATGAGTACAGCAGGTTGGAGGGCTCTTTGACTTGCGAACAGTGCCCCGTGGGAAAGTTCTACAACATGAACAGGACGGGATGTGACAATTGCCAGGCACTACCTGAGCTCAGTGAATACTACGGGCTGGGATGTTCGAATGTGAGGTGCAAGCCAAGCATTGCTGCCAGGCGCGGGAATCCCCAAAATCAAGACGGTTGCGTGTTGTGTTCGACCCTGGCTGCTTCTCCACCATTGGGGACATATCGATCGCTAGTAGACTGCTCCCAATTCGAGAGTTGCACCAATAAGCCAGCTGTCAATGCAGAGTATACGGGTGGCGCCGCGTCATTTGGGGACACCACTTGTCCTTGGGAGTGCGTCGCTGGCTTCCAGAAATCAGGCGGTAGTACATGTGTAGCGTGTGCAGCAGCTGGTTTTGATGCAGCCAAGCATGTCTACACTTCTGCTGCAGAGGGCGAGTGCGGGTTTTCATGCAAGCCTGGGATCTATAGAGACACCGCCAAGCAGTGCAATGTCCCGTGTGTAGATTTGCTGGCAGAGGTTGCAGAGAGACGACTGAAGAGGCTGACACGGGACTACAACAACAGTGGCAGCAGGCCCAACTACGTGTTGAGAGTCTGCGGCGTGACGGAAGAGATTGC
>Ga0172372_10012398_pt1 | contig 10683 bp, 7 predicted proteins | sample LakKiv5m_2_FD_114544 | JGI IMG/M metagenome (GOLD analysis project Ga0172372, IMG submission 114544) | Freshwater microbial communities from Kabuno Bay, South-Kivu, Congo - kab_092012_9.5m | ecosystem: Environmental > Aquatic > Freshwater > Lake | place: Democratic Republic of the Congo... | reverse complement strand
TGTGTCCGCCGACGGGATATCGCCTCGTCGCAACACCGGGTATCACGTGCGCGGACATCGATGAATGCCTCGAAGGAACCGCCGATTGCGACGGCGCGCCGGCTGCGACTTGCGGCAACACGCAGGGGTCTTTCCTCTGCATGTGTCCGAGCGGCTATGCGGGGATCGGTCGCGGTACGGACGGTTGTGCGGACATCGATGAGTGCGCGACGAATACCGATGATTGCGATGATGCCCCAGACGCTTGCACCAATACCGTCGGTGGTTTCGCGTGCGCGTGCGCGGCGCCCTTCACCGGAGACGGGGTGGGCGCGTCCGGGTGTCTCTGCAATGACCCGGCGCTGATCTCGCTCGGACTCAGCCCCGGGGTCGGGCTCGTGCCTGCATTCGCATCCGACGTCACCGACTACCGACTCACGCTTCCGCCCGGCGCGCGGACGACCACGCTGACGCCCAGTCCAGCCTGCGGAGACCGTGCGGTCGTCACGATCGACGGGGAAACGCTGACGCCCGGTGCGAGCATGACGGTCGCGTCGGGAGCGGGTTTCACGCGGGGGGCCGCGACGATCGATGTGGTGACCGAGAGCGGCGCGACGCGCAGATACACGAGCTCGATCGAGCGTGGCAGTTGGTATGTGAAGGCCTCGAACACGGACTCTCAAGACTTCTTCGGCGCGGCCATTGCGCTCTCGGCCGATGGGTCGACGCTGGCGGTCGGGGCCCGCGGCGAGTCGTCGAACGCGCGCGGCGTGGGTGGCGACCCATCGAACAACGCCGCTGGCTTTGCGGGCGCGGTCTACGTGTTTCGGCGTGACGCGACCGGGAGGTGGGCGCAGGAGGCGTATCTCAAGGCGTCGAATACCGACGCAGGAGATGGCTTTGGCGCGGCCGTCGCGCTCAGCGCGAACGGATCCTACCTGGTGGTGGGCGCGCCCGGCGAGGACTCGAGTGCGGTCGGTGTCGATGGCGATGGCGCGAGCAATGCCGCGTCCGACTCGGGGGCAGCCTATGTGTTCTTCCGTTTGTCGGCGGGGACCTGGGTGCAGGAGTCCTATCTCAAGGCGTCGAACACTGGCGTACAAGACAACTTCGGTGCGGCCGTTGTGATCACCTCCCAGTGGATTGCGGTGGGTGCGCCACTCGAGGATTCGGCGGCGCGCGGGCTGGTGGGCGCGGACCAGACGAGCAACACAGCCATGAATTCGGGGGCCGTCTATCTCTTCTACAACAATCCCGAGGTTGGTTGGACGCAAGAGCTGTACGTGAAGCCGTCCGTGACCGATCCCATGGGCCAGTTCGGCAAGACGCTCGCGTTGTCGACGGACGAGAGCACGCTCGCCGTCGGCGCGATCACGGCCAATCTCGTCTTCCCGCGCGCGGGCGCTGCGTACGTGTTTCGTCGCACCGGATTCGGTGTCGGGATGTGGGCGGAGGAGGCGCAGCTGCGTCCGGTGGTGTCGGGGCCGGACGAAACGTTCGGGGGCGCGCTCGCACTCTCGTCCAACGGCTCGGTACTCGCCGTCGGCGCTCCGAACGAATCGTCGAGTGCGACCGGGATCGGCGGGGATCCGCTCGCCACGGGCGCGGCGAGCTCGGGGGCGGCGTACGTGTTCACGCGTTCGACAGCGCCCGTGCGGTGGACGCAGCAGGTATACGTGAAGGCGCCCAATACCGATGAAAGCGACAGCTTCGGCGGCGCGGTAGCGCTCTCCGGAGACGGGGCGATGCTCGCGGTGAGCGCGCCCTACGAGGCCTCGAACGCCGTGGGTATCGGCGGCGATATGTCGAACAACGACACGGGCGGAGGTGCAGGCGCGGCCTACGTCTTCCGACAAACTGCCGGCACCTGGGGCTTCGAGGCTTACGTGAAGGCTTCGAATACGGACGCTGAGGACTTTTTCGGAGCCCGTCTCGCGGTGTCCGCGGATGGTGAGACGCTCGTGTGCTCGGCGACCGGCGAGGCCTCCATCGCACGCGGCATCGGAGGCGACGCCGCCGACAACTCCGCCTCGTTCTCTGGCGCCGTCTACATCTACTGAGCGAGTGCAGTTCGAACGAACGACCGATTTCAGTTCGCGAGTCCGAAACTCGCGCGCTGACGCACACGCGTGAGTCGTTTGGCGAGCGCGGGGCCGTCAATCCCCGCGAATCGCTGTGTGAGGCGCGTCTCGCTGCCATCGCGCAGGCGCAAGACGAGCGCACGCGCAGCGTCGTCCCACACGATGTCTTCGAGATCGTCCCATGGCAGCTCGAAGCGTGGGCCGCCATCGAGGAAGACGAGCGCGTCGGTGCGCACGACGAGACACGCGTCTTCGGCGAGCACGCGCTGAAGCCCGAAGATCGCGCGGAAACCGGCGCCGGCGATGGTGCCGAGTCCGGTGATCGTCATGGGGACGCGCCAGTGCCAGGTGTCGAGGACGGTCGCGAGATCGACGCGGCCCGTCGAGGCGAGCACCGCGAGGCCCGCGCCGAGCGTCATGAACAGCATGCTCGGCACCAACACGCGCGCGACGCGGCCCGTGACGTCGATGCGATACCACTCGACGATGAGCGGTGCGGTGCCCTCCGTGGCGGGCGCTTCGGTCGCGGGCGACTCGGGCTCGTGCATGCGCGGCGCTCCGCTCAGGGATGCGCGGCCTCGATCGCGGCCGCAACCGCGTCGAGATCGCTGTTGCCCGGGTCGAGGCGGCGCGCGTCGTCGAGCGCGCGTCGGGCGCCTGCTGCATCTCCGCTCGACAGCAACGCGCGCGCGTGATCGAGCAGATCTTTCGCGCCCTCTTCGCGCTGACGTGCGGTGAGCTCGGGCGCGCCCGCATCGACCGGGGCGTCCGCGAGGCCCGCATCGAAGCCTGCGTCGATGCCTGCGTCGATGCCCCAATCCGGCATGCCTTCATCGACGCCCGCATCACGTACGTCGTCGGCCGCGGCTGGAGCTGCATCCCGCATGGACGTGGCGTCCTGCGCGATGGCATCGACGCCCGCGTCGTCGGTGATCACCGGCATATCCGTCGCATCCCCGCCGAGCCACCACACGAGCCCGATGCTGCCGAGCAGCCCCACGGCGAGGACGGCGAGAAAGACCCCGGCGCTGCTGCGTGCGGGCTGTGCGATGGGCGTGACGCCGCTGTCGAGCGTGCTCTCGGTGCCCGATGCGGGGGGCTCGACGGCGCCCGTCGCGGCGTAGGCAGCGCGTAGTGCGCGGGCGAGGTCGGTTGCGGTCGGCAGGCGCCGCGACGCGTCTTTCGAGAGCGCGCGGAGGATGAGGGCGTCGACGGCGGGGGGCACGGTCGCTCCTGCGCGGGCGACGCTGCTCGGCGCGGGCGGATCGTCGTGCAGGACCTTGTGGGCGACGGCGACGGCTTCATCGCCTGGGAACGCGCGCACGCCGCTCACGGCTTCATAGAGCACGGCCGCGAAGGAGAAGAGATCGGTGTGAGGACCGTATTCACCGGTCTTCAGCGTTTCGGGCGCGGCGTAACACGGTGTTCCGAGGAACTGCCCTTCGCGCGTGAGGGCTGCATCGGGCACGCGCGCGACGCCGAAATCCGCGAGTTTTGCGCGGCCTTCAGGGGTGATGAGGAGATTGTCGGGTTTGATGTCGCGGTGAATGATCCCGGCGGCATGGGCGGTGTCGATCGCGCGGCCGATTTGGTCGGCGAGCGTCACGCACGCTTCGGGCGTGAGCGGACCACGGCTCGTGAGGAGCTGTTTGAGGCTCGAGCCCGCGACGTATTCGAGGACGAGATAGGGGCCGACGTCCGGGTCTTCGCCGACGTCGTAGACCGCGACGATGTTGGGGTGATGGAGGCGTGCCGCGGCGCGCGCTTCGTTCTTGAAGCGGTCGAGATAGAGCTGGCGCGCTTCGGCCGCGAGGTCGCGGACCCGCACCGTTTTGACCGCGATGGCGCGATCGAGCTCGGGGTCACGCCCGAGAAAGACGTTCCCCATCGCGCCTGCGCCGATCAGGCGGTCGATGGTGTAGCGCCCGATGCGCTGCGGAACGTCGGTGCTCATCGCGGCGCGCTCAACCACTCACGCGCGCGCTGCAACATGCGTCGTGGAGTCTGGGATTCACAACGGGTTTCACGGCGTGTGTCACGGCTCTCCGGAGGGCGGGAATCACAGCCGGTGGAGCTTGACGGTGTTGGAGCCGCCCGAAGGCGGCCAGCCGGCGACGATGGCGAAGGAATCACCGCGCCCGCAGATGCGCTCGCGGACGAGCAGCGCGCAGGCGATGCGCAACACCTCTTCGGAGTGTTCGGGCGGCACCTCGACGCGCGCGGAGACGCCCCACTCGAGCGCGAGCCGCGACGCGACCTGCGGCTTCGGCGTGACGGCGATGATCGGGGCGCGTGGGCGATATTCGCTCAGCAATCGTGCGGTGCGACCATCGCGCGTGAAGGTGACGATGGCCTTGAGCGGGAGAGCCTCGGCCATGAGCGTCGCGGCCCGCGCGGCGGCGTTGGCGAAGTCCCAACCGCCCCAGTCCTGCGGGGAGAGCACGGCGCGCTCCGTCTGCACGCCGACCTCGCGCGCGAGCCACGCGTGCTCCACCTCGAGGATGATGGCGGACATCATCTTCACGGCCTCGATGGGATAGGAGCCCGAGGCCGTCTCACCGCTCAACATCACCGCGTCGGTCTGATCGAGCACGGCGTTCGCGACGTCCGCGGCCTCGGCGCGCGTCGGTGTCGGATTGCGAATCATCGAATCCAACATCTGCGTGGCGGTGATGACGATCTTCCCGCGGCGATTGACCTCGCGGATGATGCGCTTCTGGACGATCGGCACCTTCTCGGAGCCGAGCTCGACGCCGAGATCGCCGCGCGCGACCATCGCGCCGTCGGCGACGTCGAGGATGTCGTCGAGGCAGGCGATGGCCTCGGGCTTCTCGATCTTGGCGATGACGGGCTTGCCGCGCGAGAGCCGCTGCGCCTGACGCACGTCTTCCGGTGTGCGCACGAAGGAGAGCGCGACGTAGTCGACGTCGATCGTGCCGACGGCGAAGTCGAGATCGACTTCGTCCTTCTCGGTGAGGGCGGGCGCGCTGAGCTTGGCGCCCGGGAGGTTGAGGCCCTTGTTGTTCGAGAGCGTGCCGCCGACGATCACCTTGCAGACGACGTCGGTGCCATCCTTCACCTCGACGACCTCGAGCGTGAGGAGGCCGTCGTCGAGGAGCACGCGGTCCGTGGGGACGACGTCGAGCGGCAGCGGCTTGTACGTCACCGACACGATGTCGGCGTCGCCGGGGATCTCGCGTGTGGTGAGCGTGAAGGTCGCGCCTGGGACGAGGGTGATGGGCCCGCCGGGGAAGCGGCCGACGCGCATCTTCGGGCCGGAGAGGTCGGCGAGCAGCGCGACGGGCTTGCCGAGCTCGGCGCTCGCCTCGCGCACGTAGCCCGCGACGCGCGCGTGATCGGCGTGGCTGCCGTGGGAGAAGTTGAGGCGCGCGCAGTCCATCCCTGCGGCGATGAGCTCGCGGATGCGCTCGAGCGAACTCGAGGCGGGACCGAGCGTGCAGACGATCTTGCAGCGGCGCATGGGCCGAGGTTGTACCGCGGATCTGGCGCGCCCCCCAAGGCTTTGCCACGATGTCGCGCCATGACCCGCCCCGCGCGTTTCCTGCTCGTTTGTCTGGGTGTTCTGTCGGTGTCTGCGTGTGCGTATCCGCGGCGCGTGATCTCGTTGAATCCAGCGTCTTCCGCGATTGACAGCACCGATGCGCCCGCGAACCTCTATCGCATCCGCATCGTGAGTGCGGTGGTGCCGCCGGAGCAGCGCAGCGGACAGGCGTGGGACGAGGACAGCGGGCCGGACGTCTACGTGCGCGTGCTCCGGGGCGAGACGCTGTTGTTCGAGACGCCCGTCCTTTCCGACGCACCGCAGCCTGTGTGGAATGCGGATCTCCCTGCGAATCTCGATCTCTCACCGGGTTCCGAGGTGCGCTTCGAGGTGCTCGACACCGACGGGATCGCGACCGATCCCGTGGGGATCCTGCGTACGCGTGGATTGCCGGTCGCCGTGCAGCCGGGCGGCGAGACGGTGCTCCCGCTCGATGTGGCCGGCGCGACGCTGCGCCTGCACGTCGATCCGCCGCAGGCGCACCGCGGCATCGGGATTCGCGAGGTCGAAGAGCGCTCGGACGCGCTCGTGATCCGCGCGCTCGAGGTGAACTCGCCTGCAGGGCGTGCGGGGCTCGCGGTGGGCGACCGCATCGTGCGCATCGCGAACGAGAGCGTCGATTCGCTCGGCACGGCGCGGGCGGCGAGCCGGCTCTCGCAGTCGGCCGGGCGCGGCGTGTCGCTCGACGTCGTGACGGTCGAGGGCGAGGAGCGCACCGTGGAGCTCGACGCGGGCTTCACGTGGCTGTCGCTGTGAGCGCATGAAATCGAGCCCGCCCGGTGCGTGAGAGCGTCGCCGCCGTGTCGCGAGTTTTTTCTGCGTATCTGCTCGTGAGCGCGCTGCTCGTGGTGCCCGCGTTCGCGCGGGCGGACGCGAACGACGATGGGCTCTATGGCCGTTTCGACGGCGACCTCTGGCTCGGCGCGGCGCTCGGCGGAGGCGCCGCCTTCGTGGTGTCTGAAGGCTCGCGTGACGCGGCCGTGCTCGAGCTGCGCGCGCGCTATCTCGACAGTGTCGGGCCGGTGCTGTACGCGCAGGGGAGCGGCCTCTTGGGGGGCGCGGGCGCCTGGCAGCTCGGTGGGGGCGTCGAGATCCGCCCGCTTTTCCTCGCGCGATTTCTCACGGCGCGCTCGCTCGGGAGTGCGTGGCTCGATCTGTTCATCGACTCGCTCGGGCTGGAGGTGGGCATCACGGCAGATGGCATCGATGCGCGCCCGCGGGCCGCGCTCTTCGTCGGTGGTGGACTCGAAATCCCTTTGTTTCTGGGCGCGCCGCGTGTGTCGCTGCGACTCGGTGCGCGGTGGGTCCATGCGGATTCGGACGGGCAGGGCGTGGCCCCGGCGGTGCGCAACGAGGTGAGTCTGCTCGCGGCGCTCGTGCTCGCCGCGCCCGTCGCATCGGGACTCGCCGGGCGCGAGGGGGCGCGCGCGCGCCGAGAGTGACGCGTCCGCGGGCCGCGTTGTATCGTCGCGCATGTTCTGTCCCTCGTGTGGTGCGAAGAACTCCGACGACGCGCGCTTCTGCAACATGTGCGGCACGGCCCTCGTCGCGCCGACGGCAAACACCACGATGCGGGGCGCCGGGCCCCGTCCGGCGACATCGGATCGAAGCGCGCAGCATACGGGTTCTGCTGCGCACACGTCGTCGAGCGGGCCGCGCGGCGATGCATCGCAGTGGGAGGAGCCGGGCGTGTCGAGCATGTCGCTCAGCGCGATCGGCGTGCAGTCGACGGGCCGCGTCTGGGCCACGATCGCGGGCGGAGCAGCGGTGCTCCTCGCGCTCGGCGCGCTGGGTGGATGGCTCGTCACGCGAGGCAGCGGAGGCGACGCCGAGGTGCCTCCCGACACGATCGCGGCGCCGATGGAAATCGGGTTGCCGACCGCCGTCGAAGAGCACGCACCGACGGCCGTACCGGAGCCCGGCGGAGAGGCGCCGCCCGCGCCGGGCGCTGCCGAACGCGGGGGCCGAGCAGCGCCCTCGCGCACGAACGGCGCAGCGCGGAGCGCCGGCACGCCGCGAGGCGACACCGCGCCGCAGACGGAACGCGGGGCGACGGACCGGGGCCGCACGACGGGCGGCACGGGCGCTGCGCGCGATGCGGTGCCGACGGGCGGCACGGACACGGTAGCCGCGCCTGCGGGAGGCGGTCGCGGCGAGACGAATGCGGCGACGGGCGGCGCATCGGGTGGGCCGACGGCCGTGGAACAGCCCGCCTCGACGGAGGGAACGGCGGGTGATTCCGCGCCTGCCGATCCCGCTGCGGGCGAGGAAGAGCGGGATTTGATGCTCGATCTCTACGCGACGCGCGTTCGTCGTTACATCCGCAGTTATTACGCGGGGCCGGCCCAGTCGTGTTTCGACCGCGCGGCCCGTGTGAACGACGGATTGCGGGGCACGGTGCTCGTCACCTTCACCATCAAGGCGGAGGGGGGAACGGAGAATGCGCGCGTGACCCGCAACACGACGGGTGATGAGGTGCTTGGGAACTGCCTCGTGAATCAGGTGAACGCATGGGATCTGCCCGGCCCACCCGGCGGCGCCATCGAGCTCGCGATGCCGTTCTCGCGCTGACGCCCCCGCTCCGCCGATTTCTTGGGCGTAGGGAGATGTGTGTCTAGGATTACCTCTGAGCCGGGCGCTGCATGCGTCCAAACGGGGGAGTCATGGCCACATCGGCATCGAATCAGCAGCGGCAGGTCCTGCGTCGTGAGGTGCGCCTCCACTGTCAGGCGGTGAGCGAATCCGAGTTCCGCCTCGTCGGGCGTCGGGCGCTCGATCTGAGCCCGGCCGGGATGCTGCTCGAGAGTGACGACGACGTGCGCGTCGGAGATGCGCTGTTCGTCAGCTTCCGAGCGCCGCAGAGCGCGCTCTACATCGATACGAGCGCGCGGGTCGTGCGCGTCGTCGCGGGGCGGCGCCCCGGCGATCACGGGCGCTGCCTCGGCCTGCAATTCGAAGATCTCGACGCGGTCGCGAAGGGTGTCCTCGCGGAGAGCCTCGTCGGGATGCCACCGCCGCTTCCGCGCCGCCCGCGCCCGCAAGATCACGCCGCCGAGGTCCGGGCGGTCGCCGAAGCCCGTGAGTTTCACGCATCGTGCGTGTACGACGCGCCGTGGTGGCCGCGCTTTTGTTACGATGCCGCATGGCTTTCCGCGCACGCGTCCTGACGCCCCGACTCGCTTTCTTCCTTTCGACGACGCTGTCGCTGCTCGCCGCGTGCGGCGTCGATCGCGCGGGCCTGGGCAGCGGCGGGTCCGGCATGGACGCCGGCCTCGACGGCGGGGATGCGCGCATTCCCGACGATGCGACGCCGCCTGACGATGCGACGCCGCCCGATGACGCGTCGCCCCCGGATGATGCGACGGTGCCGGATGCCGCGTCGTGCATGGATGGGACGTTGCTGTGCGGCGCGGAGTGCGTGGATCCGCTCACGGACCCTGCGCATTGCGGCACGTGTGCGCCGTGCGGGGCCGCGACGAATGCTGCGCCGACGTGCGCCGATGGCGTGTGCGGCTTTGCCTGCAACGCGGGTTATCTCGATTGCGATGCGGATATCGACAATGGCTGTGAGGTCGATGCGTTGTCGGATCCGGCCTCGTGCGGCGGTTGCGGGCGCGTCTGTCCCACGCGATTCGGCACGACGACGCGCTGCACGGCCGGGATGTGTACGTACGATTGCGGCGGTGGATTGTCGGATTGCGACGGAAATCCCGACAACGGCTGCGAGACGAACACCACCTCCGATCCGCTGAATTGCGGCTCGTGCTCACCCTGCGCGACGCGTGATGGGAGCAATGTGTCGTGCGTGGCCGGCGCGTGCGTCTATGCGTGTGCACCCGGTCGCGGGGATTGCGACGGCGATCCGATGAACGGCTGCGAGGTCGATCTCACCGCCCCAGCGTCGTGCGGCTCGTGCAGCGTCTCGTGCACCGCGCCGACGGGTGCGACGGCCACCTGCAGCGCGGGCGGGGTGTGCGGATTCGTCTGCACGGCGGGCCGCGGTGATTGCGACGGCAACGCCGCGAATGGCTGCGAGACGGATCTCGACACCAGTCTCGCGAGCTGCGGCGGCTGCGGAATGGCATGCACCGCGACGTCCGGGACGACCGCGATGTGCACGGCGGGCGTGTGCACGCGCGCGTGCAGCGCCGGGCGCCTCGACTGCGATGCGAACGCCGCGAACGGCTGTGAGGTCGACCCGCGCGCCGATCCGCTGCACTGCGGCTCCTGCGCGCCGTGCGACGCCGTGGCGGGCGCGACCGTGGGCTGCGATGCGGGGATGTGCACCTTCGCGTGCAGCGCGAATTTCGGCAATTGCGATGGACTCGCGGGGAACGGCTGTGAGGTCGATGTGCGCACGAATACCGCGAATTGCGGGGGGTGCGGGACCACTTGCGGATCACCGGCCAACGCGACGGCGCGCTGTGCGGCGCGTGCGTGCACCTATGATTGCGCCGCGCCCTTCGAGGATTGCGACACGCTCGCCGCGAACGGCTGTGAGCGAAACACGCGGACGGACGCGCAGCATTGCGGAGGCTGCGGCGTCGTGTGTCCGGTGCCGGCCAATGCGACCTCCGAGTGCCTCGCCGGGAGCTGTGGCTACAACTGCGTCGCTCCTTTCGCGGATTGCGACGGGCTCACCGGGAATGGTTGTGAGAGCAACACGCTGACGACTCCGCAGCATTGCGGCGGGTGCGGACGCGTGTGTCCGGAACCGGCCAATGCCGTGTCGACGTGTGCGGCCGGAGCATGTGGATTTGCGTGTGTTGCGCCCTTTGCGGATTGCGATGGGGATCCCGCGAACGGCTGTGAGACGAATACCGATGATTCGCTCTCCGACTGCGGGACGTGCGGAGTGGCCTGTGTCGCCGTGCCCGGTTCCACGGTCGTGTGCGACGCGGGACTGTGCACGGATACGTGTGTGCGGCCGCTCGCGGACTGCGATTCCAGCGTGGCGAATGGCTGCGAAACCGACACTTCGACGTCTCTGACGAACTGTGGCGGTTGCGGAAACGCGTGCACGCCGCGCGCCGGGGCCATCAGTGCATGTCGGAGCGGTGC
>Ga0172372_10012394_pt1 | contig 10685 bp, 7 predicted proteins | sample LakKiv5m_2_FD_114544 | JGI IMG/M metagenome (GOLD analysis project Ga0172372, IMG submission 114544) | Freshwater microbial communities from Kabuno Bay, South-Kivu, Congo - kab_092012_9.5m | ecosystem: Environmental > Aquatic > Freshwater > Lake | place: Democratic Republic of the Congo... | reverse complement strand
CGCTGAAGCAAGGTGCCCCCGAAGTGTGAGGATCGCCTCGGTCGCATCACCGGTGAGGATCGCATTCATGATCGCGATGTGCTGGCCAAGCCCGAGCCGCGCGCGCTCCTCGGTGAAACGGCTATTGCGCAGTTGAAACTCGATCAGCACATAAGTGAAGCGGTGCCGTTCGGTCAGCATGGGATTGCCGGCCGATTCGAGAATCCACTGGTGAAGTCACCCGCTTGCGGATCAGGCCCAGCGGCGCGAGCGACAGCCGCCCCTCGCGCACCGGGCCCGTGGAAAAACCGAGTTCCGTGGCAATCTTCTTCTCGCTAATCCGATTGCCGGGCTGGATCGCACCGCTGCCAATCTGCTCAACCACGTACCGTACCACCTGCTGGTCGCGGCTGACGGGCTTGCCAACGGGCTTTGGCAAATCGGCGGAGCGAGTCCGGCGCACCAGGACTCGCCGGCCGCCCTCCACACGCACCCATCCCTGACTTTCCATCCGCGCGGCAGCAGTCGGTGACGTGCGCGCCGACTGCGACCAGATAGATAGCTGCCCCCGGCGCACGCGAAATCTTGTCGATGCAGGCACATTGTTAGCTTGTCTTTCTATCGAGTGAAGACACCGCTAACCCAGATGGTACCTTCATGCGCGTTCCCGCGATCGGCCTGCACCGGAGCTCGCCTTCGGCGCGTGAGTTCACCCCGGCAACCAACTTCATATCCTTCGCTGTGACTTTGATCGACGCCCACATCCACGTCTGGGATTTGCAGCGGCTCTCCTACCCGTGGCTTGCTGGCGCGCCCGGCATCAATCGGACCTACCTGCTCTCTGACTACGACGCCGCGCGGGGTAATCGTGCGGTGGAGGCGATGGTCTTCGTGCAGTGCGAATGCGAACCGGCTCAGCACCTGGAGGAACTGCGCTGGGTGCAGCCGCTCGCTGATGCTGATCCACGCCTGCAGGGCATCGTCCCTTGGGCGCCGCTGGAGACGGGTGACGCGGTCGAAGCGGAACTGGCCGAGATGGCAAAGGATCTCCGGGTAAAGGGCGTACGCCGCATCATCCAGTTCGAGGCTGACCCCGATTTCTGCCTAAACCCGAAGTTCATTCGTGGGGTGCATTTGTTGGGAGAACACGGGCTCCATTTCGAGATTACCATCGCCCCGCACCATTTCCCGCGGGTGATGAAGGTTATCGCGGCGTGCCCCGAGACCCGCTTCATCCTGGACCACATCGGCAATCCCGACATCTCCGCGGGACGGTCGGCGCTGGAGCCTTGGCGGAAGTACCTGCGGGAGTTCGCCGCCTCCGAGCCGCACCCCTGGGGCAGCGACTGGCCGCACGCGCTGCGAGCCAGCCAATATCTCCGCTGGCTGGAAACTGCCGAAGCCCTCACTGCGCACCTGAGCGCTGCCGATCGTCGCAAGATCTTCCACGACAACGCCGCCTCGTACTACCGGCTGAACATCAGGTGAGCCGGTCCCCCTCCCAACTCTTGCTCATTCGCGATGAAACATTCCCCAATACCTAACCGCTTCAAAGATAACGTCGCTCTAGGCACTGGCGGCGTGGCTGGCATCGGCCGCTTGGACAGCGAGGAACTGCTGAAGGAAGGCGCCCGCCTCGCCTTCAGCAGGTAAAATCATCAATTAAACTAAATCGGGACAAAAACATGAATATAAATGGCCGTATCGTGATGGTCTTGTTGAGCAAATGTGTTTTATCATCCATTTGCTGGTCAACGATCCCATTTCAAAGAGACAATAACAATTACACGCTTTCGCTGAATAATCAATGGAAATATTCTCTTATTGATCAATCGCAGTCAAATCTAATTGAATCCTTTTATAGACCAACTTTTGATGATAGCCAATGGGATAATATTACCGTTCCGTCGAATTCTCAATTACAGGGGTTCGAAGAACCTCATTACTATGACCCGGATTATTCCAAAATTGAGTTATATCGTAAAACCGTAACATTGCCCCCCGGGTGGAAGGGCCGACAAGTGCTCGTCCATTTTGAGGGCATCTCTTTCGGCTATACGCTCTACCTCAATGGAAGGAAACTCGGTTCTTTTCAACACGCATTTTTGCCGTGTCAGTTTGATCTGACACGATACATAAGATATGATACGCCCAATGTGCTGGCGCTGAAACTGTATAGGAATCATGATGAACTACACTTCGACCGCAACGATGACTGGGCACTGTCAGGTATATATCGGGATGCATTTCTGTTTTCTCCCAGTCGATACCATATCGCTGATTATTCAACTGAAACAAAGCTGAATATCCCAAGGCAGTCAGCAACAATTGAAGGCACAGTGGATGTTAAGATCTTCCGGGGCAGGGGCAATAGGCAAAAAGAATCCCTTCAGCCCCTATCTCTAAAGTTGGAACTTCGTGACATGGAAGGGCACCTTATTGCTGAGCAAACTGAGGCGATCAGATGGCTGACTGCGCCGCTGGTGCCGACACACCGCTTTTCCATCCCGTTAGAAAAGGCTGTATTCTGGAATGCGGAACATCCCTACTTATATGCTCTGACTATAAAATTATTGGAGGCTGGTAAAACCTTGCAAACGGTCGAACAAAAAGTCGGGATGCGGCAAGTTTCAATTGATCAAGGCATACTAAAGATCAATGGGCAGCCCATCAAGCTTCGCGGTGTATGCCGTCATGAATTACATCCCGATGTAGGGCGTGCCTTGCGTGAAGAACACTGGCTGGAAGATATCAAGCTGATGAAAGCAGCTAATATTAATGCTGTTCGATGCAGTCACTATCCCCCGCATAGCAGATTTCTGGAACTGTGTGATCAGTTTGGATTGTATGTTTTGGACGAAGTACCGATCGGATTCGGTGTAGAACACCAAAACGATCCGATCATGCTGGGGGCAATGCTTTCCCGTGCTGCATTGACGGTTGCGCGTGACCGCAACCATCCCAGCGTAATCATTTGGGATATTGGTAATGAAGGTCCATTACTGAAATTGCTGGAAGCCACTGCCCGTTATGTCAAACAAATGGATCCAAGTCGTCCTATCCTATATCCGGGCGAGAATTTTAATCAAAAATATGAACAGGAGGCGACCGGCCATGCGGACTGGGTGGATATTTTCGCCCCGCATTATCCTTCGAATGAACGGATTCATCGGGACATCAATAATGCTTCACTGAAGGTTCCAATCATTTATACCGAGATTAATCATTCGTTGGACACAGCATTCGGTGATTATGCGGCTAAGTGGGAAATGATCGAATCCAGTGAGAAAACCGCTGGCGCGATGATTTGGCTTTGGGCTGATCAGGGTGTTAAGCGAAAGATTAACGGCCGTCTAGTTATCGATTCTTATGCTGACCCCGATGCATTGCGAGGCCGCCACAGCGCCCTGTCCGGTGACGTTTATGCTGATGAAAACACCATTCTTGATAGTCATGGTATTCACGGCACCGACGGTATCGTGTATGCTGACCGAAAGCCCCAGACGGACTATTTTCAGACTCGTAAAATTTATTCGCCGGTCATGGTCAAAAGCTCTGAGATGACACTGAATGCTGAGGGTATGGTCAGTCTTGCTATCGATAACCGCTATGATTTTACAAACTTAAATGAGATTTCCGGACAGTGGAAATTACTTATCAACGGAAAAAGTTTTAAGGAAGGTCGGTTAGCATTAGATTGTTTGCCGCATAAAAGCCAGATGGTTCTAATTCCCATAGATCTTCCTAAGATAGCGCCGTCTGATACAATGCTTCAACTCTCCTTTACAGATTACAAAGGTGTTAATATCTACGAACGCACCCTGACATTTAGAGATGCCCCCATTGATTGGGGCAATGAGATTCAAAGAAGAGCGAAACCGATGGGCGTATTGAGGAAGGAAGACAAAATCTGGAAGCTTGGGGATTACCGAGTCGGCTTCAACGAAATCGGGCTGTTGTCTATTTATGAGGAGACAGGGACACCTGTGCTAATCGGTCCATGGGCTCGTGTGGGACGACCTGCCACGATGGCAGAGCGAAGTACGTATAAAAAGATGAGGCTGGCATTCTGGGAAACGCCCATGCTGCGTGATATCAAAATATTGAATAAGTATGTTGAAATTAAGAATAATGCTATTGTTATTGAAATGCAGGTGCAATATTTGAATCCCCAAATCGAAAAGCAATCGGTCACTGCGATGTTAACTTATGTCATCGATCCTTGCGGTTGGGTCGATGTACAGTACCAATTGAAGCCGGACAGCACTGAAGGAGCATTACTGGAGTTCGGGATGACATGGGATATTCCGCAGGTGGCCTCCGTCTCTTGGCTCGGAGATGGACCTTATCCCGCTTATCCGCGGAAGGATCAACTGGTCGAACGTGGGATTTATCAGTTTGCTCTGGAAGACCGTTTTTTTGACGGTAACCGTACCAATGTCGAGTTGACAAACCTGATCAATAAAGGCGGCCAGTCGTTGGCAGTAATTACTCACCCGGCCAATGTTGGTTGGCAAAAAGGGAATGCCTCCGGGCAGGCGATTCTTTATCTGAATAATAGAGTGGCCGACTTCGGTACCAAATTTGATCCCCCGCGCAGCCTGATTAAAGCTGATTCGGTCGGGACCGTCAGTGGGACGGTTCGATTTGTCCTGCCCTCAACGATTCAAAGGAAATTTCTGCAGGACTTTTTGATCAGGAATTAATCAGACCGAAGATGTAGACCAGCGTCGGCCGCTTTCTATGATAACACGCCTTGCCCTCCTCTCCCTCTCCGTCGTTTTCGCCCTCACGGCGACCGCGGCGACCCGCCCCAACGTCGTGCTTGTCATGGCTGACGATCAGGGCTGGGGCGACACCAGCTACAACGGCCACCCCGAACTCAAGACGCCAAACCTGGATGCGCTGGCCGCCGCCGGGCTCCGGCTGAACCACTTCTACACCGCCCACTTCAATTGCTCGCCCACGCGCGCCAGCGTCATGACCGGGCGGCATCCGCACCGGATGGGCACATTCGGACCCGGATCGCCTATCCGGGCGCAGGAGGTCACGGTGGCAAAGGTGCTGCAATCCGCAGGCTACGCCACCGGCCACTTTGGCAAGTGGCACCTGAACGGCAAAAACGGGGATCGCGACACCAAGACGCCGCCGGGCCGCGCCGTGCTGATCAACGATCCTCTATCCCCGGGCAAAATGGGCTTCGACGAATGGATTTCGGCGGACAATTTTTTCGATCTCGATCCGGTGCTGGGCCGCAACGGCGTGGCGGAAAAGTTCCACGGGGACGGCTCGGATATCTCCATGGACGAAGCGCTGAAGTTCATTCGCCGCCAAGTCGCCGCCGGCAAGTCATTCCTGACGGTGGTCTGGTTCGGCAATCCGCATACCCCGCACGAGGCCCTGCCGGCGGACAAGGCCCTCTACTCCACGCTGCCGGAGAAAGACCAGAATTATTACGGCGAGATCACCGCCATCGACCGCAACGTCGGCAAGCTGCGCACGGCGCTGCGTGAACTGAAAGTCGCCGACCAAACGATCCTCTGGTATTGCAGCGACAACGGTGGCGACGCCGGACCGAAATCCACCGGCAACCTGCGCGGCAGCAAGGGCACCTTGTGGGACGGAGGCCTGCGGGTGCCCGGGCTGGTCGAGTGGCCCGCACGCATTCCCCGGCCAGGCGTGAGCGACATCCCGTGTTCCACCTTGGACATTTACCCGACGATTCTCGCCGCCACCGGGGCGAAGGCCGAAAAGCAGATTCAGCCGCTCGATGGGATCAACTTGCTGCCTTTGTTCGACGGGCAGATGAGCGCGCGCCGCCAGGCGATTCCTTTCATTGCCCGGCTGGGTCAGGACAATTCCCACGCCGCCCTCATCGACTGGCCCTACAAGCTGCATCTCAACGCCAATTTCGGCCGAGGGAAAAAAGGCGGCAGCCAGCCCGCCGCCCCCGTGTTGCTCTATGACCTAGCCAAGGACCCATACGAAACCACCGACCTGGCCGCACAGCAGCCGGACCGCGTCGCGAAAATGACAGGGAAGTTGGAGGCGTGGAGAACCTCGGCCCTGCAGAGCCTGGCGGGAGCGGATTACGGTCCGGGCGCCACCGTCGCGCCCGCCGGCAGACCCAGGGATGACGCCAGAAAAACCGAGCGAAAGAAACGCGCCCCATAAGTCGCAATAGGGACGGAGCCATTCCCTCGCAGGGTCAAAGAGCTCATGCGGCTTCGCGGTGATAGAATATCAGCAGGCCGCCACGGCGTTCGCGGGTTTGGATCTTTCCGGATGAACTGCCAATTCCATCTGCTGCATCAGTCGACGCACCGTACTTCCACATGCTCATGACTGGCGGATGGGATGCTACTTGTTCTTCCGCTTCTTCTGCGCCGGATCGCGCGGCGGACTCAGGCTCGCCGGGCGCGCGTCCTGGAACTGGTCAAGTGCGGCCTGGAGTTTTCTCGCGGCATCGGCCGCCTCGCCCCGCAGGTCTGCCACCCGCCGTACCGAATGCTCCTCCGGGTCGGCTTGCGTGTCGAAAAACTCGCCTGTGCTGTAGAGCTTGAAGCGGTGGTCGAACGCCTGTTCCACTGCACCGCGCCGGCCGACGTGCGCGGTCTGGTTGACCTTCAGCGGCACCCAATAGCTGTAGATCCACTCGCGCGGGTTTCCCCGCTCCCCGCGCAACTGCGGCAGGAAACTGCGCCCGTCGAGCGCGAGTTTCTCCGGCCCCGGCACACCGGTGGCCGCGCAGAGCGTCGGCAGAAAGTCGGTCATGTCCACCAAGTCGGGGCAGATGCGACCCGCCGCGATGTGTCCGGGCCAGCTGGCGATCAACGGCACGTGCATGCCGCCGCGCGTCGTGCTGCCCTTCTCGCCGGCCAACTCACCGCCGCCCTCGATTTCGGAGACAGCGCCGCGACCGGTGCCGTTGTCGCCGGTGAACAGGATGAGCGTGTTCTCGCGCAGGCCGAGCGTCGCCAGTTCCTGCACGAGCGCGCCGACCAGCTTGTCCATGTAGGCCACCATATCGGCGAAATGCTGCTGGCGCAGTTGCCGGGATTTGGCGGTGGGCTTCCCCCAATCCGCGCTGTCGGGCGTCGCCTCGTAGCCGCCATGCGTGAGGATCATCGGATAGTAAACGAAAAACGGTCGGTCACGGTGCCGCCGGATGAAATCGACCACGAACTCCTGGCACAGGTCGGGGCCGTATTTGCCGGGGAAAGTCTTCAGCTCCCCGTTGACCGCCAGTTTGGGATCGGCGTAGCGCTCGCCGCGGCCCAGGTAGGACCAGAGGATGTGTTCATCGAAGCCGAAGTGCTTGGGCAGGCCGGCCTCCCGGGCGCCGAGCTGCCACTTGCCCGCGATGCACGTGGCGTAGCCCGCGCGCGAAAAGACATGGCCGAAGGTCGTCTGGGATTTTTCCAGCGAACCGAAGTCCACGTAGTTTCTCACGTTGGACAGGCCGGTCATCAACTGGGCGCGCGTCGGCGTGCAGTTGGGCTGGGCGTAACACTGCTCGAAGCGCACGCCCTCGCGCGCCAGCCGGTCGAGATACGGCGTGCGGTAGGACTTGCCGCCGTTGGCCCCGACGCACTCATAGCCGAGGTCGTCGGCGAGGATCACAATGACGTTGGGGCGCGCCTTGTCCACCGCCGCCGGCGGTGCGGCTTGGGCGCCGCACGCGCCAGCGGCCAGCAGCAGCGCCGCGAGCCGGGCGATAGCCCGAGATATGATGCGGGAGTTGATTCCTTCCTGCCTTTCTTCTTGCTGTTGGGTAACCGGATTTTGTCGTACGGAGTTTAACCGCGTGGCTGTTCAGCGGATAAAACGGTGTTTGCCCGAACCAACATCCCTAACCCGCAGATAATTACCCTCTGCTTCGGCGCTGACCTTCCTGCCGTCCACTTCAATATCCGTACCGCCTGCCTCGCCTTTGGGTATGTAAACATCCGCTCGGACATTGCATGGAATATCCACTGTCATGGAGAAGATCTTATCGTTCTTCCAACTCACCCCGAGCGGGCCTCGCTGGGTGGGAATCACGCCTTTCGCATACGTCAGCCCGCAGGTAAGCGGTCTGATCCTGACGTGGGCATACCCCGGGGCCAGCGGCTGAACACCCAGGATGTAATCCTGGCAGGCAATCACGCCGGCATAGGAACTGACCGGATGCGACTGGCTCGTTTTTCCAAACCAGCTTTCCCAAGTAAATGTCCCGCCGTCGGCAATGATGTGAGCCCAGTTTTGCCCGTTCGTATCCGTGAGGTACTTCCGCAGGGTTTTGCCTTCGCCGTGCTCGCCGTAGGCCCTGATGAGATAGCGAACAAGCATCGGTGCGGTGGAGAATCCCTTGCTGATTACGAGATCCATGGCGCCCTGCGTCATATCGGGGCGCCCCTCGGTGAACCCCAGAGCCAGCGGAACCATGTTCGCCTGCTGGGACGTATTCGTGCTCTGTGAGCCGTCAGCATACAAACCGTCAACGTAGGCGTGCTTGTTCTCGTTCCACAACCGCTTTTGGATCGCCTGGCGTATAGCCACGGCATACCCCGTGAACCGCTTGGCTTCTTCGGAACGGCCCAGCGCACGCGATATCTCGGCGATTTGCATATAATTCTGGTAGGCATTGCAACTCAGCACGGTGCGCTGCGAGGTCGTCAGATCATAGCCATAACGTTCGGGCCAGTCCACGATGCCCGTGGGGTAGCTTTTCCATCCCGCCTCCATGTCGCAGCTTCCCCAGTCAACCAGCCCGCTCGTTTTGTTCTCGGAGCGCTTATTGAATTCGGCCGTTTTGATGAGGTGACCAAAGAGATCGCCGATCAGTTCGAGGTCTCCGGTCTGTATGTAGTAGTCGTAGGCCCACATGACCCAGCTCTGGGTCCAGTCGCGAATTTGGCGTTTGCCGTCGCCGTTGGGATAAACGGCATTGACCTGCCCATCCGGCCAGTACTTCTCCTGTGAATGCGCAAACTGCCTTAGGGCCGCCTGCGTGAGGTCCCGCTCCCCGAAGCACTTCATCGCCGCCAGGGAGGTCTGGTATCCGTCATACGTGAACTGTCCCTGTTCCCGGGTCGGTGTGTCCACAAACCCTTCCTGGGAACCTTGTCTGGAGGACCACTTGCACAGGTCCCAAACGGCGTTGATCATGTTGTCTGAACACTCGAAGGAAGAGCGATTCGGATCGACCCGGTTGTGCCGTACGACCATGCTGATCGAGGAGCCATCGAAGCCGCTCGGCAGCGTGTACTCGCGCAGGACCTTCATTTTTCCGCCCTCCTGCACGGTCTCCTTTCCCGGCTCGACCGATATGTAGCGCAGCCCGTGATACCAAAATGGCTCGAAGGTCTCCTCGCCGCCGCGGAGGATGTATTCGTAGCCCAGGTTTACACTCTGATCTACGCCATCGATGGTCCCGTCGGGACTCGTCCGGTAATCGCATTTGATGATCATCTTAGCACCGGGCTCTCCACCCGAAAAATGGATCTTCGGATGTCCGGCGTAAATTTTTCCGAAATCCGCAAGGTAGCTGCTGTCACTCAGCTGTCGTATGTTAAGTGGTGCCATCTGATACGTCTCGATCACGGTTTCCTGCGCCGTAAGCAGATTGACCCATGGCTCGGTCGGCTGGGTACCAAATGTAACCACGCCGGACCAACCCGAATCATCATAGTCCAGCCGGTTCCAACCTTGCGGGTAGCGGCGCCCGTCAATGTATTCATGGGGACCGGCTTCGCCGCGTCGCCAGCCCTTGCCAGCAGGGTAGTACCATTCAGCACAACGGCTCTTCCATTGGGCGTCGGTTCCAACTGTCATCATGTCGCCGTCTTCGAACTCAATAACCGCCTTAAAGAGAAATCCCGGCTTACTCGCAGGCCGCCCCTGCCCCTGCTTGAACCAGTGGCAACGGGCTCCCAGCACCTGTGTCCGCCCCGGCTGCATGTACGGGGTTAGATCAAATGTCTGGTAATACTGGTATTCCGGATTCTCGAAAGCCTGGCCTCGCCCGTAAAGCTTGTCATCCACGTAAAGCACATGGTGATGAACGCTCGACACATAGGCGCGCGCCCGGATGATCGGCTTGTCGGGTACCTTGATGAGCTTGCGGAAGTAGTAATATTGCGGCAATTCCAGCTTGTCATCGTCGGCCCATATCCATTGGGCGCCGGTCCAGTCTTCGTTCGCCAGCAGGCCCATTTCGAACCGTGCCGGCTCGGCCCACGGTCCCCACCGGCCGTTACCGTCGGCGGTGCGAACCGTCCACCAGCATATATCCCGAGAGTGAAGCTTCTCGCCCGCATAGGAAATGAAGGCCAAGTTCGAACTCTTGACCTGACCCGAGTCCCACTTGTCGGCTTTGGCTTCGGTGAGTTTGGCGGTAGACGAAGCCACCAAGATCTGGTACGCGGACTGAATAGTGTTCGGTGTCTCGTCCTGCGCGAACCAGGCGAACTCCGGCGTGGCATCACCAATACCGATCGGATTGATCCGGTCTTCAACCATCAGGTTCTTCGGAGCCAACGGCGTGGCAATCGCGGCCGAAAGATTCGCCTGTGTACCATGCTGTTCACCTACCGAAACGTGGAAACCGGATTTTACTGGGGTTGGGTCGGGTGGAGGTGCCGGAGATGGTGTTGACGCTTGGGACCCGCGCGTATCGGCACTGACGTCAAAGGGCGAGAGTTGGACCTGCGGCGAGGCTGGGG
>Ga0172372_10012393_pt1 | contig 10688 bp, 3 predicted proteins | sample LakKiv5m_2_FD_114544 | JGI IMG/M metagenome (GOLD analysis project Ga0172372, IMG submission 114544) | Freshwater microbial communities from Kabuno Bay, South-Kivu, Congo - kab_092012_9.5m | ecosystem: Environmental > Aquatic > Freshwater > Lake | place: Democratic Republic of the Congo... | reverse complement strand
GTTTCGTTCACTGCCTTGGTGAACGTTACCTTCTCGAGAGTCGCGTCGGCCCCCCGCTGGACCGTCATGTTCGTGCCCGATAGAGACGCGACGTAATCCGCGAAGCGTCCGGGGAGGTACACCGCGTCCGACCCCGATCCGCTCAAGACGAAGTCGACCGCCAAGCCTGGGCGCACAAAAATGGAGTCGACGCCAGATGAGCCGACAAACGTTACCTCCTGCCCGGTAAGCGAAACTGCTCCGAGGGCAAGGTCAAAGTCGGTGTAATTGGCGCCGCCCGGTGAAGGGAGAACGAAGTATTTTGTACGCTTGATTGGCATGTCGATCACCTTACGCCGAGATCACGGGAGCAGAAGATGCGCCAAGAAGTGACTTGAACGCGTTGACTGTGTCGAACGCCGCCGTACTCCCAGCAACCGTGATGTCAAAAAACCCGCCTAGTTCAGTTCCTGCAAACTGGAACGTCGTCGGAGCCGACCCTCCGTTGGAAATCGCGGTCAACGACACGTCGTTGGCCACAGCACTTTGGTTGTCGATGTAGAGCAGGTCGTCTTTTGAGAAGCCGGCGACTGCCAGGAATACGTTCGCGGTCTTGATGCCGTCGTACCCGTCTTTTGACGATGCGCCTCCAGCGTCGTAGTCCTTAGCCACCAGAGCCACGGCCTTCGATGCCAGATCAATTGGCACCTTAGTCGTTCCAGCTGGGTTTCCGATTCCCTCGATGTCCAGCCAGAAACGCCCAGCAGTCAAGGAGCCTGAATCACCCATGCTTTGCGATGCCGCCCCATCATCCGCAGAAGGCGCTGAACTCGACATTGGAGTCTTCGGCGTCACCGTCGAGAAGTTCAAGGTTGTGGCACCGTTATAGGCAGCCACCCCCTGCAGACTAGTCACACCGACGAATGCGCCTGCGTCGAACTCGATGTGATAGTTGTTCGCAAGGTCGAGATCAGCAGTAGGGTTGATGACGACCGTACGCTTGTCAGTTGAGAAGGTGATCTGCGAAGAGGTGGCATCGATCTGAAGCGTGTTGGTCGCTGCCTCGCCCCGGAATCCGGCCGCACCGGTACCGTTTGCGTCATTTACGATCTTGATGAACTTGCCCGCGACCGGATTGACGCCCTCGCTGAACGTTAAAACAATGTTTGAACCGGGTTCCAGGTTTGTGACGTTATCGAGTGGGCTGGCGTTCAGGGTAGGCGCTGACACCGCATTGAGAGAGACCGTTTTTTCAACCGTCAGGTTACCACCGTCCTTCGCGACAAACGTGACTGATACCGTACCCACTGTGGTCGGGGTGCCCGTCACGGCGCCATCGGCCGCCAGGCTCAGGCCAGCGGGAAGAACCGAGCCCGCCTTCAGCGCATAAGTGAGTGCGCCGTTGCTTCCCGCGTCTTCATCGCGGAACCAGCCAGCGATCGATGCATTCGACAGCTGCTGACTCACCACCGCAACATAACTGGTGGGCGACCCGGCAACCACGGTGGGCGCTTCGTTCACATCGCTTACCGAAACGCTCACCGTCTGGGTGGCGCTCAGATTGCCGCCATCCGTCGCTGTCACAGTGACGCTATAGGTCTTGGCGTCCACCTCGAAGTTTGGCGCAGCTTTGAAGGACAGCGCACCCGTCGAGGTATTGATGTTGAATTTGGATGCGTCTGTTCCGCCAATGCTGTAGGTAAGCGTCGTTCCGGCGTCTGGGTCCGTGGCAGCAGCGTTGGATACTGCAGCGGTGTTCTCGGCCACCGACAGCGACGCTGTCGTCGCTGCGAACGTGGGTGCTTCGTTCACGTTGGTGACACTGATCGTAAGCGCGCGACTGGTTTGATTGCCAACGGCATCCGTGGCAACCAGGGTGACGCTGGCGGACGCCTCCGAACTGACTTCAAAGTTGCGAGGGGCGGTGAAGCTGAGAACGTTGTTGTTCACCGAGAACTGGCTGGCCGTGGCACCGGCCAACGACCAAGTCACCGTCTCGCCAGCCGTCAGGTCAGCAATCTTGGTGGTGTTCTCGGGAACCGAAACCGCGGTACCCACAGGTGACGTGATCACAGGAGCGACACTATCCAGCGTGTAGCCTGCAAACGCCTGACCGACGCTCGATGTCACCAGCGGCTGGCTTGTGACCTTGCCGACGACGCTCGCACCCGTTCCAAGCAGGATTTGCTGCAACGCAAACGTGCCGCTGGCACTGGGCGCAACTCCGCTGAACACCAGCGCATCGGTTCCGGTACCCGACACGTAGCTTGTCTCGACGCTCGAAGCAACCTGCCCAGCGTCGACAACATTGAAGTAGAACTTTGGGGTACCCGTGACATTGACCGCTTCGGTGAACCTCACAGTAAACGTCAGCGCATCGCCCGCCTTTCCTGCGGTGGTTGCTCCCACCGCATCAACGACCGTGAAGCTGTTCACCACTGGCGCCGATACCACCTGTAGTGAAAATGACTGAGTAGCGGTCAGATTGCCGCCGTCGGTCGCTGTAACGGTGAAGTTGGAGGCCGCCGCGTTCGCGGTTGCGGTCCCGGAAATGGAGCCCGCGTTAAATATCAAACCACTGGGCAAAGCTGATGGCGTGATCGTGTAGGTGAGTGTGCCGAATGGCGTTCCGCTCGCATCGGGATCAGCGAATTTGGTTTTCAGATCCAAGGTGAAGGGCTGACCGTTGACGGCAGTCTGTGCTCCCACGCTACCAGCCTGAACTGGCGCCTCGTTCACATTGGTCACAGCAACGTCTATCGCGGCACTGAACTTGCTCGACCCATCTTCCGAGGTCGCCTTGATGTAAATCGTTCTGGTGGCCCCGGTTTCAAAGTTGAGCGCCGTGGCACCTGTCGTGACGACGCCAGTGTTGGCGTCAATGGCAAACTCGCCCGCCGTGTAGGCCGCCCCGGTCGAGGTGACCAGGCTGTAGGTGACCTTGTTGGTTGTGCCATCAGCGTCACTTGCCGAACCCGTGACACCCACTACAACACCCGCCGCCGAGTTTTCGGCCACCGTATTGGCGGCCGCATTCGAGTCAGACGGCGTGGTTACCGGGAACTCATTTTTGTCAGTGAGCGAAACGGTGATCGTAGCGGGTTGGCCGACATTGCCCGCAGCATCAGTAGGTGTCACGGAAACCGTGTAGGAGCGGGGGTCGGCCTCGTAGTCTTTCGCCTGCAGCAGAGTCAAAGCGCTGGAACTGGGGGAAACACTGAAGAGCGAGCTGTTACCACCGCTACCGAGCGTGTAACTCACGCCCGATTCGGAGGAAGCCAACTGTCCCACCGCGGTGAGCCCTTCTTCAACGCTTAGCGACGTTGTAGTGACGCTGGGCGCGGTATTGTCAACCTTATAGCTTTCGCTCGGCAGACTGATAGCCGTGACAATCGGCTGCTTGCTGATCTTGCCAGTTACGGTGGCGCCGGTTAAGTCAAGCCCGGTGATCTTGAGTGTGCCGTTGCCCGCAGGCACGGTTCCTGTGAAGGTGAGCGAGTTCGTGTCGCTGCCCGACGCATAGGTGGCGACGAAGGGGGTGGTACCAGCCCCCACGGTGAGGCTCAGTTTCGGTGTACCAGTGACCACAACACCTTCGGAGAGCGTAGCAACTAGCGTGATTGTGTCACCCTGTTTGCCGGTGGTTGTGGCTCCCAAAGTGTCAGCAGCCGTGAAGCTCTGAATGACCGGCGCCACCACGGCTCTGACGGTCACGACGTGGTTCACAGCAAGACCGCCACCGTCTGTCGCGGTGAAGGTCACCACCCCGTCACCGGCGGTACCGACCGTGCCGGTGACCTGACCGGTAGCAGAATTGAGCGAGAGCGTGGTGGGCAAGCCCGTTGCTGAATAAGTGAGCTTTCCAAAATTGGTGCTTACCCCATCGGGGTCGCTGAACCAACCGGAAACGCTGGCATCGGAAAGAGCTTGATTGACAACAACGATCAGCGGATCGGTGGGCGCCTGCTGCGAGACCACCGGCCTCTCATTGACGTCGGTGACTGCAATGGTGATGGGCTTTTCACTGAAGTTACCCGCTGCGTCAGTGGCCACCACAGTGATGGTGTAGTTGGGCTTCACCTCGAAGTTGGCGCTTGCGGCCAGCCGAACTTCACCCGTACCCGAATTGATCGTGAACAGCGAAGCATCCCCCACACTGGGTTTGATGCTGTAGGAAGTGCTACCCGTGCTGGTATCACCTGTATCGGTTGACGTGACCTGATACGCCACCCGGGAGATCGGCTCGTTCTCTGGGATGCTGCCCGTTCCGGATGAGGTGATGGAAGGCGCTACCTCGTCGAGGTTACGAACCAGCGGTTTGAACTGGGTTTCCGTGACGTTGCCTGCACCATCGGTCGCCACCACGGTGAAGTCGTAGGACGACTTGGCCTCAAAATTGGCTGGCGTATTGAGCTTGGCCACACCCGTGCTGCTGTTAATGCTGACGAGGCTGGCATCCCCCACGCCCGGCTTGATCGACCAGACCACGCCATTGCCATCGCTGGCAGTAAACGTAAATGAAGCCGCGCTGTCGTTCTCGTTGAGGCTGGCAGTGGGCAACGTACCCACCTGCGGGTTTCGTGTATCAACAGCCTGGTAGTGAGCCGACACTGCGGTGTTTGGGTTACCCGCCAGATCGGTGAACTTGCCGGCCGCGACGGAAACCGTGACCCGCCCCGCCGTGTCGCCTTCAAGATTTGCATCGGGCGTGACGGCGAGTTCAAAGGTGTTTGCACCCACGAGCTTCACTGCGCCAGCAGCCTTACCGCCCACGATGGTGACTTCGTCAGCGGTGAGGCCCAACACTGGCTCCGATCCGACGAACCGAAACACAATATCACCGGCAGCACGCCCAACCAGCGCGGCCGCGGTGGTGTCGCTCGCTACGGCGCTGGGGCCAGTCGCGTCATAAACAAGCTGACCGCTTCGCTCGACTGAGTTCCCTCCTGCCACATCAGTGGCTGTCAGCTTCACCGCGAAGCTTCCAACCGCCTCCGAAAGTGCGCCATCAAGCACCAGCGTCTGGTCAGAGCCCGTACCCACCGCGTTGTAGGACTTGACGACGGCATTGCTGGCGGCGTTTAGCACCTGAACGCTCACGGCGAGATCTTTACTGGCCGCAAAGGAGATGCTGGGAGACGCAACATTGGTGCGACCGTCGCCCTTGACACCGCTGTCGCTCGCGTCGGTGAGCGACCAGGCGGTGAGCGTTGGCACGATAGAACCAATGCTGATGCTTCGTGTGGCCGCAGCGGCTTCAGAGGTTGTGTTGCCAGCGGCGTCGGTTCCGCGGGCGATGATGGTCTCAGCGCCCTGCCCCATGGCCTTGATGTCAGCGGGCGTCAGTGCATAGGACCAGCTGAACTTCCCGTCGACCGCGACCGCATTCGCGGGGATCGCAACCGAACGCACGTTACCTGCGCCAAGCTGCAGGCTGACCCTGACGCCAGCCTCGTCTGATGTGCCCGAAACAAGAATCTCCGATCCCTGGACGGCATCAAGAATGGTCTTGAATTCAGCAGCGTTGATCTTGTCGTCACCCGCCACCTGGCCAATGGTGATGGTTGGGGCCTTGACATCGACAGGCTGAGCGGCAGCCGTGACCGCAGCGTTGGTCTTGCCCTGGGTGCCGGTGACCGGTACATCGGTAACGGCGCCAGCCTTCAGCTGCACCGCAATGTTCGACGCGTTCGCTTCAGGAGTGACAACAAACGAATAAACCTGGTTCGCCGAGACCGTGACCAGCGACCCAGCAGCGCCCCCCGTCACTGTCAAGTCGGAGAGATCAAAACCATTGACGCGTTCGCTGAACGAAATGGTGTACGTGACGGGGCCTGTGGCGATTCCAGATATGTTGTCGAGAATGACAGCAGTGGGATCGGCATCGATACTGAGGTCGAGTTCGGGGCTGCCAGCGCCCGGCGCGTTACCGGCAAGGTCGGCGTAGGCGGTGCCAACCGATACCTTGATAGCGCCCTGCGCGGTGGGAGCGGTGAAATCGATGGTGTAAACCACCTGACCGTTAGCCAGAACCGTTGGCGCGCTGAGCACGCCAAGCGAACTTCCCGACGGAATCAGGATGTCGTCTTTGCTGAAGTTTTCCACCGATTCAGACAGCGAAACGGTGAGTACAGACTTGCCGCCTGGGACCATTGCGCCAACGCTGTTGCTGATCAGGGCTTTGGGCAGGGTCAGGTCAACGACGACGGCAGCGCCCGCAGACAATGGGCTGACATTGCCCGACTTGTCCACCACCTGAGCCTGCAGAGTATGGCTGCCTTCTGACAGCGGGAACAGCGAGTTGATTGCCACACTCACTTGCTTGGCGGCCAGGTCAGCCTCGGTGATGGTGGCACTGGCAATCTGTACACCGCCTTCGAGCACGCGAACGATGTCACCCACCACGGCTGCGGTGCCATCCGTGCTCTCGGTGTTAAGCGTGACCTTGACTGTGGGAGTGGCCGTGCTGGCGCGCGCCGATACCGACACCACAGGCTTGTCGGGGGCGATTTTGTCGAGAACCTGTGATTGAACGTTGCTGATGCCGGCGATGCTGGACGTTGTGTTGATGGCCGATACGGCATCGGCCACTGCGACCCGTGTTTCAACTGAGACATTGACCCCCTTCAACGCGCCGGCCAGCACGTTGCCGTCGTCAAGTTTCAGGGTTTGGCCGCCTGCATCTTGAATGCTGGACGCCAGGTTCGCCACAACCTTGCCCGCAGCGCCTGCGTCGGAAGCCGCCAGGGCAACAACGGTAGCCACCTTGGCCGCTGCTTTCTGCACGGCGAGCGCCGCCGCCTTGTCATCTGCGCTGGCATCAGATTTCACTGACAGCGGATCGTAGTTCAGGAGGTTGCCGCCCGCGGCAACCGACTCGGGAAGGCCGAGCGTTTTTGCCACCTGGTTGGCTGCCGCCTGGATCGTCGCCTGGCTGGGAGCTGTGGAGCCCGACTTCTCGATCACCGCCTGGACCAAGGTTGTCAGCGGGTTGATCGTGGTGGATCCTGCCGGTGCCTTGAGTGGCGCGGTGTTGGGCAGACCCGTATCGATATTGACGCCCCCCACCGCAATGATTGCGCCCTTGGGAGCGGTGCTGGGGAGAAAGAACCGTCCCGCCGAATCGGTGACGACGCCAGTGATCTTTTCCGATGCGTCAGCGATGCCGTTGTTGTTGGAGTCAACGTAAATTTGTGCGCCGCGGATATATCCGTCAGCGACCACCCCCTGCGAGATGCTGAATGAAGCGACGTCATTGCCGGCCTCGTCCTGCAGAGCGAGGGCGTCATCGCCCGCTGTCTTGTCTGTGTAGCTGAGGGCAATCGTAATGTTTCCGGCTGGAATCACGCCCGCCGCGAACTTGAGCACGACCTTCGATCCTTCGACCGTGATCGAGTCGGGGGACTCCTCGGCTCCGCCGTTGATCGCAACCTTGAAGGCAGTGCGCGCAGGCGGAGCTTTCGTATCAAGCGCGCTGTCGAAAGTCAGCGTGACCGTGCCCGCGCTGCTGCTCACCGCAGTAGAGACCAGCACTGGCGGGGTAGTGTCGGGCGCAGGGGCTGCGGGCGCCGGCGCAGCCGCTGCGGACGAACTGTTCGAGTTCGCGATCAGGACCCCTGCACCAATGACCATGCCACCAATCACTGGCGCCGAAAGCCCTGCCGCGGCGCCCGCTGCGGCCGCACCACTCGACCCCGCGGCGGCACCGGACCCCGCCGCTTGAGCTGCTGCCGCGTCGGCCGCCTGCGCCAGCAGGACTGGCGCCTCGACAGGCTGCGAACTCTCCACGGCTGCAAGAGGCTCTATCGGCGTAAAGTCAAGCGATGTCTGAAGCGTGTCGTCTTCGTCCCGTTCGCGGCGACGAAGCCGGGCCGACGCAGCGGCCGGGGCCTGAGGCGCCTTGGCATCCGCGAGCGGCGATTCAGGCAGGGGCGCAAGCGCATCCAGGAGTTGACGCTGAGCGTCAGCCGCGATTTCACGTGCACGACGACCAGCACTTCCCGCAGACCGTCGAAACTCTCCGGTTTGGCTCAACGACGCAGCGCTGTTCGGAATGGATTCCGAGCCGGAAACAACATTTGCGGGTGTCTTGGGGGCTGGGCGAAACTCAGACATGGCGAGGCTCCGGATCGACTCAAACGGGAAGAGGACATGGCCAACGGCGACGCCGTATCGTTTATGTGGCCAAACACCCGAAATGATGCCATGGTTGCGCCAAGAAAGCTGAGACTTTATGCCTATGGCAGCCGCGGAGGTCGGAACCAGAACCACTGTTTGGAGCAATCATGTTCGGGATCCTGTCGTTTACTATGCTTCCTGTGGACGTGTGTCGCGCCCACAACGAATGTCTCCTGCCCCTGTTTACCGCTAGCGCCGAGCCATGCAGATCGAACAAATCAACCTGCAGTACAACCGTCTGGAAGACCGACTCATCGTTCGCATCGGCATTTCCGACCATCAGGAACTACGGTTTTTCATGACCCGGCTGCTCACCGTGGAGTTGCTCAAGGTGATTGGCACCCAGCGCTCTGACGCTGGAACCCGGTTCGCCCAGGAACTCGGCGCCCCCACGCTCGACCCTCAGGTGGCCCGTGAGTTCGCCGATCAGAAAGCGATGTCGGGGGTGTCGCTTGAGAAGCCGTACGAGGGCGAAGGTCGGAAGCCGGTTTTCGGTGAGCGCATTCCGCTCATCAGCGCCATGTCCTGGGGACGCCAGAACGACGTCACTACTTTCACCTTCAAAACCGTGACTGGCGAGCAGTTCACACTTAACTGCAACGCCTCGCTTCTGGTGGGTTTTGAGCAACTGCTCCGCAGGCTGAGTGCCACCGCAAACTGGGCGATTGACGCATCCGCTGCCGCCCCGGTTGCCGAACCGCCCCCTGCCGCGCCGGCCGTCCCGCCCCAGTCGATGCACTAGCGGGAATCTGCCGGTCAAGCCACGCAGGTCAGTCCTCGTCCAGCGTGATGTGCCCCTTGACGCCCGGAGGCACGCGCCAGCCGGGGTTCTGGAACGTGACCCGAATCTCCACCAGACCACTGGCAGGATCGATGGCGGGCGAAACATAGCTGAGGCGTCCGCGCACCGGAGCGATCTTGAGCGCGGGTTCGAACTGAACGCTGAGCGGTTGCTCAAGCTTGAGGCGACGAAGCGCCATGGGAGTGACATTCACACGCAGATAGCACACGTCGGCATCCACGATCTGCAGAACCGGCTCACCGAGTTTGGCCCATTCGCCAATCTCAAGGTCGACCCGGGTGACCACCCCTCCAACGGGAGCCACCACTCGGCGCAGCAACTTCTCCTGCTCGGCAATGTCCAGCTCGGATTTTTCCCGAAGTTTGAGCGAAACAAGCTGATCGACCCTGGCGAGTGCGGCCGAGAGATCAAGCTCAAGTCGGGAGAGTTCTTCCCGGCTGACCGACCCGCCCGCCTGAAAGGCACGGCGGGAATCCTCAGCCAGGGGCTTGAGGATCCGGACGCGATCACGGGCGGCACGCACCTCGCTTTCGTCTTCGAATATGAAGCGACGGCGTTGGGCCTCGAGCGTCTGGAGACGGTCATCGAGCTGAAGGAGTAGCTGTCCTTCCTTCACACGCTTTCCGACCTCGACCTGTACCTGAATCACGGCTGCAGGCACTGCCGCGCTGACCAGGATGTCGTGCCGGGGTACGATCAGCCCGGTGAACTCAGCGGCCGCAGCCGCCAAAGGAAGGGAAAGCAGGAGCGATACGCAAGTTCGCAAAATCTGGGTGTTCACAACCATTACTGCTCGATCTCGATGGCATGTTTGGGCAGCAGCGACCCGTCGGCGAGCATGATGCCCGTTAGCAGCAGAGCAGCCCGCGTTTCGCTTTCAATCATTCTGAGAGAGCTTTCGACAAAATCTGCCTCGCGCTGCAACACCTGCCCCACGCGCGCGACGCCGAGCGCGAGTTGGCGACGTTCAATCTCCACCAACTGCCGCCGGAGGTCTACTTCCGCGGCGTAGCGACCGATCTCGTCGCGGGACGAAATCAGCTGATCGAGCCGCGAGCGCAGGTCGATTGCAATACCGGCTCGCACACCACTCAGCTCTTCTTCGCTCTGCCTCAGACGCAGTGCCTGAGCTTCGTAAAGCGAATTGGCCTTTCGGTTGCCCATGAGCGGCATTTCGAAATTGACCCCGACATACCAGTCTGGAAAGCGCGTGGTGCGGGCGAATTCCCAGGCACGCCCAAAGTCGTAAGCCATTCCAGAGGTGCTATAGCTCGCCTGCAGGTCAAACGTAGGGCGGCGCTGGTTATCAGCAAAGCTCAGCCTGACGACCGACTGATCGCGCCGCAGCATCGCAATACGGACCGCGGGCCACCGGTCGACAGCGTCCGCGATCGCAGCCATCGACATATCAGGCCGGTAGTCGAACTTGCGCGCAGGCACGGTGCCCACCACCTTCAAAGCATCGGGCCGGCGCTCTTCGCCTGTGGCACGCAGGAGCGCCTTGATACGGGCTTCGGAGTCGCGCAACGCCTGCTCAGTCCGAGCAATTTCGGCCTCGCGCAGCATTAATGCGCCGCGCGCCTCCACCGCACCAATGGGCGCCACTCGCCCGACCTCAACGCGCGACTCGATATCGCGCACCAGCGACCGGGCGGTATCCCGCGATCGCGCCAGCACCGCGAGAACCTCATGCGCCCGCTGGAGCTGCCAATAGGATGAGAGTGCCTCT
>Ga0172372_10012392_pt1 | contig 10688 bp, 7 predicted proteins | sample LakKiv5m_2_FD_114544 | JGI IMG/M metagenome (GOLD analysis project Ga0172372, IMG submission 114544) | Freshwater microbial communities from Kabuno Bay, South-Kivu, Congo - kab_092012_9.5m | ecosystem: Environmental > Aquatic > Freshwater > Lake | place: Democratic Republic of the Congo... | reverse complement strand
GACACTCGGGGACGTCAACTGCTGGCATTGGTGATGCTGGCCATGTTGCTGGCGGTGGCCGCCACCCGGGCCCGCAACGGCAACAACGGCATAGGCGCGCCGAGGCCGAGTACTCCGGCCTCAGCCGACGAGGACCACGACCACCATGCCGATTCCGTTCATGGGACCTCCGGTGTCCGATGGACGTGCCCGGTTCCGTTCCCGACGGGGTGAGTGACACGGCTCCATCTGCGATCATCGGGACCGTGGAGACCGTCGGCAACGAGAACGGCTCGAATGCGGTACGTCGTTCGGTGGATCGCATTCGCTCGGTCGGTTCGAACTCACTCGATCGGGCCCGGCGTCGCTCGGCAGTGGTGGATGGTCTGGCCTCGGCGGTGACGCACGACGCCGAGGTCGGTGGGGGCGTGATGGCTGGAGCGCTGGCCTTCCGACTGTTCCTGTTCCTGGTGCCGTTCGTGCTGTTCATGTTCACCCTGTTCGGAACGGCCGGTGAGGTCGCCGGCCGCTCTCCGACCGACTTGGCCTCGTCGGTGGGGATCTCGGGTCTGCTGGCCAAAGGGGTGCTCAACACCAGTTCGCTGTCGACCGGGGAGAAGTGGACGATCCTGATCGTCTCCGGTTACGCCCTCGTCGTCGCAGCCCGTTCGCTGGTCAAGACGCTCGTCACCGCCATCTGTCTGGCATGGCAGATGCCGAGAGTGAAGCCCCGAGCGACGAGTGCCGGACTGTTGTTCATCGCCTACTTCACGGTGACGTCGGTGCTGACCTCAGGGATCGCCCGACTCCGCGCGGCGTCGCCGACACCGGGAGTGGCGCTGACGATCGCCTGGCTGTTGATCCCGTTGCTCTCGGTCTGGTGGCTGATGGCCAAGCTGCCGCATCGGGATGCTCCGGCATGGGCGTTGTTGCCCGGCGCCGTGATCACTGCCATCGGATTCCAGATGATGCACCTCCTCACCGTGCTGTGGATCGCGCCGTCGGTGACCTCCAAGACCGAGACCTACGGCATCCTCGGGATCTCATTGGCGACGCTGGCCTGGTGTTACCTCGCCGGCCGACTGGTGGTGGGGTCCACCGTCCTGAACGCCGCGCTGTGGCGGAGGTATCGGGTACGCCACCCGGATGTTCTGCTCACCCCCGACGAGACGGGGGCGAAGGTCGCGCACCGGACACACGCATGGCTGCGGTCGGCACTGGAACTGTTCCGCTGACGATCAGTCGCGCAGCACGGTACGGAAAGTGAGGTTGATGCGCTCGCCAACCGGTCGGCGCGTCTTCGGCACGCGGTGACGCCACAACTCCTGCGTCATGCCTCGCATGATGACCACATCTCCGTGGTGAAGGTCGACACCCACCCGAACCGCATGATCGTCGACACGTCGGAAGTCGAAACGACGGGTGGCGCCGAGACTCACTGAGGCGATCACGGGATGGGGACCGAACTCGCGCTCGTCATCGGCGTGCCAGTCCACACCGTCGTTCCCATCGCGGTAGAGGTTGCACAACACTGAGTTGAACGAAGCCCCGGCCAGTCGATCACACAGTTCACGCATGGCCACGACCGTCGGTGTCCATGGCTGCGGTGTGTGGGCGATCCCCGAGTACGTGTACTCGAGTCCGTCATCGGCGATCCACGCCTCGAGACGGGGAACGGGGATGACCGATCCGAACATGCGCAGGTGCTCCTGCCGCCACGGGATCTCGTCACGGAGCGCGGCGAAGGCGGCATCGGCGGCTGCGCCGTCGAGCGCACCCCGTGCGAGGATCACGTCGAGCCCGGGCCCCTCGATCGACTCGTCGAACAGCTTCGGCTGCGATCCCATACCGGCAAGATACGACCGGCGATCACGAGCGCCGACCCCACTACGGTTGGGCCATGGACTTCCCGAATCGTCCACCGGAGGGCGACTGGTGCGGCACCCAGTTCCTGCGCCTCGAGCGTCGGAGCTCGATCGCCGTGCTCACCGTGGATCGACCCCACCGCCGCAATGCCATGACTCCGGCGATGTACTTCGGGGTTCGCTACGCCGTCGACCTCGTCAACCATTCGGACGATCTGGCCGCGCTGGTGCTCACCGGCACGGGCGACGTCTTCATCCCCGGCGGCGACCTCGGCGGCGATCAAGAGGACTCCTGGGCCGACCTGGCCCGTCTGTTGCACATGGACACCACGCCGTTCGATGCCATTCGCCACTCACCCAAGCCGGTGGTGTCAGCGGTGAACGGCATCTGTCAGGGCGGCGGCTTGGTCATCGCCATGCTCTCGGACGTCGCCGTGGCCTCGTCGACGGCCACGTTCCGCGCACCGGAGATCTTCCGGGGCATCGCCGACACCGGCTACGCGGCGATCCTGCCGGGACAGATCGGCATCCCCCGCGCCCGCGACATGCTGCTCACGGGCCGAACCGTCGATGCCGCCACCGCCGAGTCGTGGGGGATGATCACCCGTGTCGTCGCTCCGGGGGCCGAACTCGACGAAGCGATCGAGATCGCCCGTCAGATCGCTCGGGGCGCACCGGGCGCGCGGTCGACGGTGAAGCGCGAGATCAACCGTCAGTACGAGATCTTCGATCGCATGTCGATGGACGAGTCGTTGTACGGGTCCGAGGCGATCGAGGGGTTCGAGGCGTTCAAGGAACGACGGAACCCGACCTGGGTCCCCGAGGATCTGCGCACCGACGGTCGGCTCTGAACACAGGAGATCCGTGATGCGCGCCGCGCTCGGCGAGGACCAGCTGGCTCTGCAGGAACTCGCCCGCACCGTGGCGCGCGATCTGGGTGCCCGCACGATCGCCGATCTGCCTCCGGCCGTTGACGCCGATCGGGCGTGGAATGCGCTGCTCGACAGCGGCCTGTCGGGACTGCGCGCCGACGGGGGATCGATCCTCGATCTCGTCGTGTGCGCCGAGGAGTTCGGCGCGTCACTCAGCGCCGCCCCGTTCGTGGGAGCCGCTCTGGCCGGTGAACTGCTGGGACCGACCGAGCGACGAGCGGTGGCGTCACTCGACGGACGAGTGGCCGTCGACGCGCTCGGTGCCGACTGCGTGGTCTTCGTGCACGCCGGGCATGTCCACAGTGTCGATGCCACCGAGGAAGTTCTCACCGCTGATCGCAGTCGGGTGGCCGCACGCTGCGGCACCGGCGACCTCGTGGCGATCCGTCGCACCGACGGTGACCAGTTCGATGCCATCGCCCGGGTCCTGTTCGGTGCCGATCTCGTCGGAGTGGGCACCGCTGCCGTACTCGATGCCGTCGACCACGCCCGCCAACGCCAGCAGTTCGATGCCCCCATCGGTTCGTTCCAAGCGGTGCAGCACCTGTTGGCCGACGCCTGGGTCGATCTGTGCGCGGCGCGCAACGCGCTGTGGGCCGCCGCGTGGAGACTCGACCACGGCACCGAGGACGCGAAAGCCAGCGCAGCAAGGGCAAAACTCGTGGCCGACGAAGCCGGTGTGGGTGCCTGCGAGGCGGCGGTCCAGGTGCTCGGGGGACTGGGCCACACATGGGAGCACCTGGCATCGGTGCGGCTACGACGCGCCCTGGTGTCACGTGCGGTCACCGAACCTCCGGCCACCCACCCGCTGCGCCGACCGCTGGCCACCACACCCCGCGGTCTCGCCGCAGCAGACGGCTACGACCTGCGCGACGACACCATCGAGGCGGCGTTCCGCTCCCGGCTCGATGAGTTCCTCGGGTCGATTCCGGCGCGCGAGGACTGGCATCGGCGTCTGGCAGCAGGAGGATTCGTCGGCGTGTCGCTCCCCACCGCCGTCGGGGGTGGCGGTCTCCCCGTGACCTGCGAGGCGATCCTCTCCGAACGACTCGGCGACGGCGGCTTCCCGCCACCCCCGGCGATCGCCCACCTCGCCCATGCCTTGGCCGAGTTCGGAACGACCGAGGAGCAACGGGCCCATCTGCGGTCGATGCTCGATGGATCGGTGCGATGGTGTCAGGGCTTCAGTGAGCCGAGCGCCGGCTCCGACCTCGCGGCGTTGCGCACCCGCGCCGTGGCCGACGGCGATCACTGGGTGATCGACGGTCGCAAGATCTGGACGAGTGAGGCGGCACAGGCCGACATGATCCTGTTGCTGTGCCGGACCTCCCCCGACCGACATCGTGGACTGTCGGTACTGCTCGTTCCCGTCGACACTCCCGGCGTGGAGGTGACGACGATCGTGACGGCATGGGGCTCGGACGAGTTCGCCGAAGTGTCGTTCGACGGCGCGCGCATTCCGCGCACTGCGCTCCTCGGCGACGAGGGGCAGGGCTGGGCGATCGCCATGTCGATGTTGGCCGTGGAGCGAGGGCCGGCCGACATCGGATGGATCGCCCGCTTCCGCTCCGATCTCGGCCAGTTGGTGGGGCAGCCGTCGACCGATCCCGATGATGCCGGACGAGTCGCCGCTTGGCTCGAAGCCCTCGATGCCACCGTGGCCACCACTCTCACGGCCCGACGGGCCGGGACCTTCGAGGCATCGCGCGGTTCGATCGACAAGTTGCTGATGACCAAGGTCGACCAGCTTCTGCACGGACTCGAGGCCTCTTCGGACCGGGCGGCGGTGCTCGACGGTGATCCGGGAATGCTGGGCCGCTACCTGTGGGGACGGGCGGCCAGCATCTTCGGGGGAACCAGTCAGATCCAGCGCTCGATCGTGGCCCAGCGACTCCTCGGTCTCCCGCGATCCTGAGTCAGCAGATCAGACACCGAGGATCGAGAGCACCTCTCGACGCACGGCATCCTTCTGGATCTTGCCCATCGGATTGCGAGGGATCGCGGTGACGAGCACGACCTGTTCCGGGCACTTGTAGATGGCCAGACCCTTCTCGATGCAGTGCGCAGCCAGCGAGGCGACATCGACAGTGGCACCCGGTTCGGGCACCACCGCAGCACACACGCGCTCGCCGGTGCGGGGATCGGGGAGACCGATCACGGCCACATCGGCCACCGACGGATGGAACAGCACCGCTTCCTCCACCTCGGTGCACGAGATGTTCTCAGCGTTGCGGATGACGACATCCTTGAGACGACCGACGATGCGGATGCGTCCGTCGGGATCGATGGCGGCGAGATCGCCGGTGCGCAACCAACCGTCATCGGTGAACAGCTCGGCATCGAGCGACGGATCCATGTAGCCGAGACAGCACTGGTCGCCCCGCAGTTGCAACTCGCCACTGACGACCCGGGCTTCGACCCCGGGACCGGCCGGGCCCACCGTCGTGCCCACCTCGTCGGCGTCGAACCACTCACACGTGGCATTGGGGAACTCGGTCAATCCGTAGGCACCGCACACCCCCGGGATGCCGAACACCTCGACCAGTTCGCGGTTGATCTCACCCGGTATCGGCGCGCCGCCACCGGCGGCACCGCGCACCCGGGGGTAGAGAGGCGCGTCACCGTGCCGGGCCTGTGCATCGAGGAAAGCACGGAAGAACGGTTGGGCCGACCCGAACATCGTCGGCGAGTGGACCGCCATCCGGTCGGCGGTGGCCACCGGGTCGAACACATCGAACAGCACGAGTCGCACACCGGTGCGCAGCGCCGTGACCAACATGGCGATGCCACCGATGTGAGTGAACGGCCAGGCGATCGGGTACACGTCGTCCGGACCGAACCCCAGCCGTTCCGACAGCGAACCGGCCGAGGCCACGGCCGAACGGTCGCTGTGGCGCACACCCTTGGGGGCGGCAGTGGTGCCGGACGAGAAGTACACCCACCGACAATCGTCGGCGTCGGCGGGTGGCGTCGGGAGCACGGCCGGATCGCCGACGGGCAGACGCATCGGCGTGCGGCCGTCGACGGGCGACTCGTAGTCGGTGGTCCACGAGCGCAGTCCGAGCGCGTCGGCCATCTCTGCGTGATCGAACCCTCGCCACATCGTCGGTGCGATGAACAGATCGGTGCTCACCTGCGCAGTGATGTGGGCGATCTCGCGCTCGCGCAACAACGGGATGATCGGGTTCTGGACGGCGCCGAGCCGGGCGCAGGCCACCAGCATCACTGCGGCCTCGAGGGTGGTGGGCAATTGCCACGACACCACCGACCCGGGGCCCATCCCGAGTTCGCCCAGGCCGGCCGCCGTCACGTCGGCGGCACGGCGAAGACCCGCCGTCGTCAGTTGGCGTCCGTGATCATCGGCCGCCACCACCCGGTCCGGGTGGGCGTCGGCCGTGGATTCGACGAGTTCCCACAGGGTGTCGCCCATGTCCGCAGCCTCGCACACCGTCTGCCCGATACGGCGAGGATCGGAGCCACGCACCACGATGGGGCAGACTGCGAAGCACGACCCCGGCGTGTGAGCGCCGCCACCGACCAAGGACTCCTCATGGCAGCCGAGACACCGTTCGTCGTGCCCCTCGATGGCGCTGCAGGGCCCACGGGGACGCAGCGAGACCCTGATGACCTCGGACCGGAGGCGTTGCGCAGCTCGGCGACGCCGAACTTCGCCCGCGTGCTCGACCACGCCGGAGTGACGGTGGCGTTGACTGCACCCCTGAGTGGGATCGTGGCCTTCCTGCGCCGCGACGGCGAGCGGATCAACACCCACACGCGCGGATTCGACCATCCAACGGGGATCGCCCAGTACAAGGCGTCGCTCGCTCTGGGTACCGCCACTGCGATCTGGGGCTTCACCAACTATCCCTCGGCGGCCAACGTCGTCGATCCGGACGGCCGAACCGACGCCTGCTACATCCCGCAGGAATGTCACGTGAGCGGCAACATCGACATCCAGGACCTCGCCTTCGATGCCGAGGGCGTGCTGTGGGGGATCTCGAGCCGCTTCTCCTGCCTGGTCAACTTCGAGAAGGGCTCGAGTTTCGTGCCCAAGTGGCGTCCACCCTTCGTGACCGGCCTCACCGGCGACGACCGATGCCACTTGAATGGTCTGGCCATGGTCGATGGCCGCCCCAAGTACGTGACCGCGTTCGCACGCACCGACACCGCTGAGGGTTGGAGGGGACAGACCGAGCCCCATGGGTCCATCATCGACATCGAGACCGGCGACACGATCGCCGGCGGTCTGTGGTTCCCCCACTCGCCCCGATGGCACAAGGGGAAGCTCTGGTTCCTCGAGTCGGGCACCGGTGGTCTCTGCACGGTCGACGTGGTCTCGGGTCAGGTCACGACGGTGGCCACTCTCCCGGGCTTCACCCGTGGACTGGCCTTCGCCGGAGATCTCGCGTTCGTGGGACTGTCGAGAGGTCACGCCGGCATACCGCCCGTACCGAACGCACATCTGTCCGAATCGTCGGAATGTGGTGTCTGGGTGGTCGACACCGTGACCGGTGCGCCGTTGGCGCAGTTCACCTTCACCGGATCGGTGGAAGAGATCTACGAGGTCTCTACCCTCCCGGGAATGATCCGCCCCGATCTGATCGAACCCACGGCCGATGAACTTCGCAACATCATCGTGGTCGACGAGGGATTCCTGAGCGGCGACACCGCGTGGACGGCGCTGGCACCGAGCGCCGACTGAACCGATCCTTCGAGAGATCCCGCCATGCGCCTCAATGTTCCCTTCGTCCGGCTTCCCATCACTCTCGACGTCGATGCCATCGAGGCCGAGGTCGCCGCACTGCCCGAGAGCCTGTGGCAGCCCCATCCGGAGGGGATGGCCGGGAACAGCGCACTCCCACTGGTCACCGTCGGCGGTACACCGACCGATCAGGGAGTCGATGGTGCGATGCGCCCGACACCGGTGCTCCAGGCGTTGCCCGCCATCACCAATGTCCTCGGCGGTCTGACCGCGCTCGGATGCCCCATCGGTCGGACCCGACTCATGCGCATCGACATCGAGTCCGAAGTGACAGCGCATGTCGACATCAACCGCTACTGGTGGGACCACCTGCGCGTGCACATCCCGGTGACGACCGACCCGGCCGTCCGGTTCTGGGTCGGGGACATGTCGGTGCACATGGGTCGGGGGGAGTGCTGGATCTTCGACACGTGGAGTCGACATCGCGTCGAGAACCCGGTGAACGCCCCGCGCATCCACCTCGTGATCGACACCGTGGGTGGTGCCGGACTGTGGACGCTCATCGACAGGCAGATCGGCACGATTCCCGCCGACTCACCGCTCCCCGAACTGTCGCCGGTGACGTCGATCGCCTTCGAGAGCGTCAACCTCGCTCCAGTCATGGCCCCGGCGGAGATCGACGCCACCCTCGGTGTGCTCCTCACCGAGTCGTCCACGCTCGACATGGACAACGCCGTCGCCCTGGACCGGGCCCTCGTGTCGTTCCGCCGTTCGTGGCGCGCGACATGGACGCACTTCGGCCCGGACCCGGCCGGTGTGCCGGCATATCGCGCGCTCCTCGCCGAGGCCGGCGCCGCCATCGAACCGTTCGCAGGATCGCTGCCCAACGAGATCGACATCCGTGACGCGATCCGCCAGTTGGTACTGCAACCCGCCCTGTCGAAGTCCATGCTCGGCGCCTCTGCGGGCACTCCCGCCGCGACCTCCGCCGCAACGGCCACCACCCGCCTGACCACACCACCCGCCACACCAACCGCCACACCAACCGCCACACCACCCGCCACAACCCCCGCCGCACCGACGTCCGTGGGCGATCCGATCACCCTCGACCGACCGGTGTTCATCGTGTCGTCGCCGCGTGCCGGTTCGTCGATGTTGTTCGAAGCGTTGTGTCGGGCCGCTGATGCATTCAGCATCGGAGGCGAGAGCCACCAGTTGATCGAAGCCATTCCGGCTCTGGCACCCGGAGCACACGAGTGGGACTCGAACCGGTTGACCACCGACGACGTGAACCCCGCCATCGTGCAGCAGTTGTCCGGCTCGTTCGTCCGTCGGCTGCGTGACCGGAACGGCACCGCAGTCTCACCCGGATCGACGGTGCGCATGATCGAGAAGACCCCGAAGAACTCCCTGCGCATCCCGTTCCTGGCCGCGGCCTATCCCGACGCACGATTCGTCTATCTGTGGCGCGATCCCCGCGAGACGATCTCGTCGATGCTCGACGCGTGGCGATCCGGGAAGTTCGTGACCTACCCCGAACTACCGGGTTGGACCGGCGATCGCTGGTCACTGCTCCTCACGCCAGGGTGGCGAGACCTCGTGGGCAAGCCGCTCCCCGAAGTGGTGGCGAACCAGTGGGCCACCACCACTTCGATGCTCCTCGACGATCTCGAGGCGCTCCCGCCCGATCGGTGGTGCGTCACGTCCTACTCGGCACTGCTGGCCGACCCCGATGCCGAACTGCGCCGCCTGTGCGAGCACCTCGACCTGGAGTGGGACTCCGACACCGGCGGGACACTCCCGCACTCGAAGACGACCCTCGATGCCCCGCAAGCGTCGAAGTGGGAGCGCAATGCCGAGGAACTGGCGAAGGTGTGGAGCATCGTCGACGACGTCGCTGTGCGGGCGCATGAGGTCTTCGCCGATCCCCCACTGATCGTCGCGTCGACGAACCGTTCGGCCGATGCCGTGTCGGTGGCCCTCACCGAGGAACCCGACGGCGCGATCCCCGTGGACTTCTCGAGCGTGTTCACCTCCACCTTCGCGTCGATCCTCGAGCAGGCCAACGCGTCCCTGGCCGCCACCACCTACCAGAGCGGTCGACTGGTGATGGTGCGACGCGAGGGCGACAAGGTGAACACCCACCTGCGGTTCTTCCCCACGCCGATGGGAATCGCCGTGCAGGACCAGAAGCTGGCGCTGGGGACGAAGACCACGGTGTGGGAGTTCTGGAACCAACCGGCTGCCGCCGCGTCGATCGATCCCGAAGGGCGCATCGACGCCTGCTTCATGCCCCGGGTCGGTCACACCACCGGTGACATCCGCATCCACGACCTCGCCTACGACTCCGACGGGATGCTGTGGGCAGTGGCCACCCGCTTCTCGTGTCTGGTCACGTTCGACCGCCAGTACTCGTTCACACCGCGCTGGCGACCGCCATTCATCAGTGGACTGGCCGGCGACGATCGCTGTCATCTCAACGGGCTGGCCATGGTCGACGGCCGACCGAAGTACGTCACGGTGTTGGGTATGACCGATACCGCCGACGGCTGGCGCAACGACAAGGCCGCCGGTGGCGCCATCCTCGACATCGACGGCGGGGCCCCCATCACCGTCGGCTTGTCGATGCCCCACTCACCCCGTTGGTACGACGGGAAACTGTGGGTGCTGGAGTCAGGGCGCGGTGCACTGTGTCAGGTGGATGTCGAGACCGGCGAGGTGACCACCGTGGCCGAACTTCCCGGATTCACCCGCGGTCTGTCGTTCGTGGCCAACGTCGCATTCGTGGGACTGTCGAAGGTCCGCGAGACGGTCTTCGACGGATTGCCGATCACCCAGACCGACACGCCACGGGAATGCGGTATCTGGGCCGTCGACATCCATACGGGCGAGACGCTCGGATTCCTGCGCTTCGAGGGATCGGTCACCGAACTGTTCGAGGTCGCCGTCATCGGTGGCGCACAGTTCCCCGAACTGGTCGAACCCGGAGCTGAAGCCACCAACGATGCCTTCGTCCTCAGCGACGAGGCCCTCGCCGATGTGGTGCGTCCGGCGGAGTGAGGCTCAGTCCTTGGCCAGGACGGCGTCGACGCGCTCGCCAGCCTCTTCCATGGTGACGTTCCACGAGACGGCCAGTTCCGACACGAGGATCCGCCGAGCACGGATCTGCATGGCCTTCTCGGCACTCGACAACGACGACTGACGGTCACG
>Ga0172372_10012391_pt1 | contig 10689 bp, 3 predicted proteins | sample LakKiv5m_2_FD_114544 | JGI IMG/M metagenome (GOLD analysis project Ga0172372, IMG submission 114544) | Freshwater microbial communities from Kabuno Bay, South-Kivu, Congo - kab_092012_9.5m | ecosystem: Environmental > Aquatic > Freshwater > Lake | place: Democratic Republic of the Congo... | reverse complement strand
TTAAATATAGATATATTTTTATTTTTTTCAAAATAATGTTTTACATGTAATTTATATTTAGTTGTCAATAAATAATCTCTTAAATTATTATAATAGTTTCCCAATTGTTCATTATAATTATAATCAGTTACTATTAAAATATCAATATTTTCAATATTTTCAATATCATTTATATATGATTTATAATATGAATCATATAAAAGATGTTTAATATTTTCATGATTAAAATTTTTATCAAATGTATAATATTTATATAAATTTGGATAATATTTATTATCATCTAAATAAACTAAATCCATTACAGATAAATTTAAAGATTTAAGTGATTTCAATAATTCAATTATATATAATTCAAAAAATGGTAAATCATAATTACAATTATTATTTTCTTGAAGTTTTTTAAAAATAATTTGATTTAGATTATCTTTTTTCATTAAATATTCGAGATTATCGTTTGTATTTAAATTCGTTTTAATAACAAAAATACCTTCTTTTAATTTGTTAATATCAAAATAAGTTTTTTTAAAAAAAAATATAAATATTTCAAGAACTTTATACCAACAAATATAATTCGTAATATTTTCTTCTTTTAAATAAAAATTTTCATATTTTTTTCTTTTAAATAAAGTTTTTAACATTGTATTTTATATATGAATACAAATAAATAAAAATAATTAATTATATTTTTTCATTATTTTTCTTTTGTTTATATTAGCTCATCCTGTTATAATACCTTCACTATTTTTTATAATATTATGAATTATAATTTCCTTTTTATTTTTTAAATTATCAGGTATTTTATCATCCTTTATTACTAATTTATAAATATTTAATAATTTATTTTCTTCTATTTTAGATAAAAAAAGTTCTAAATATTGTTTATTATTTTTAAATTCATATAAATTATATATTTTATTATATTTTATATAATCTTTTATTAATTTTATTAAAAGTTTTTTTAATATATCATCTTCTTTTTTGAATAATTTATTAAATAAATAAATATAAAATAATTTATATTTTAAATGTATAGTTTCATTAGTTAATTCTTCTATTATATCAATATCATATCCTATTTGTTTCAATATTTCTTTTAATTCTTCTATTTCTTTTTCTTCTAAATTATAAAATTCTTTTATTAATGGTGATATTGATTTTGAATTATATAATATATTAGATAAACTTGATTCATCTTTTTTTTCTAATGATTCATCTCCTTTTATTCTAACATAAATAAGAACTCTATCTCCTTTTGAAAAATTAAAACATAAATCATCGTCATCAATTTCATCTAAATTACAAGTTTTTTTATTTAAACAAAAACCATCATTTTCCGTATATAAATTTCGTTTCCAATCATATTTAAATAATTTACAAGCTTTATTAATTGTTTTTAAATATTCATATCCATAATTAATTTTATTTTTTGTATTATTCCAACCATTATACACATAATTTTCATTTCCACATGTTAATCCTAATATAGCATGATTGCTTATTTGTAATATATTATAATTTATTAAAATACAACTATCTAATTTATAATTAATTTTATTAACTTCAATTATTTCTTCATAATTTTCTATTCCAAAAGTTTCTTTATCATATTTAAATTCATTTTCATTTAAACTTATTAAATTTTTTTCTGGTATTAAACTATTTAAATCTTCATGATATAGTAATAATATTTCAGGTATTTCATTTGTTTCATTTATTCTTAATTTTTCATTTAAAATATTTTTATATACATTTCCATATATATAATATAAACTCAAAAATTTATAATTATATAAACTTAATAATATTGAAAAATAATTAATTAAATATCCATAATTATCAATATCTTTATTAAGTTGTTCTTTAATATAATCAATAACTATTTGTTGTTTATTTTGAATTAAAAATTCCATTAATAATAATTCTGGTTTAGTTTTACTTTCAAATAATTTTGTTATCTTTTCTGGTTCAGTATAATTATATTTTAACATATATTTAAAAAACTTTTTCATTTTATCTTTTTTAATTTCTTCTTTTGTCCATTCAAGACTTAATTCATATGTTATTTTTCTTGTTTCTTGTGAATATAATAAAGCCATTAACATAGCATTAAACCAACAAGTTCCAGATACTTGCGGTATAACTTCTAAATTAGAACATGATGATAATTTAAATAACTTTTCCTTTATTTTATCAATAAAAAATTTATTATTTTTTGTTTTATCAATTGTTGTTGTTGAATATATATAAGAATATAATTTAATTAAGTCTTCTTTATTAAATTTTAATAAAGCTACAGAATCTATTTCTTTAATAATTATATCATCTAATTTAAATAAATCAATAAAACTATAAATTTTTTTATTTTTTAAATAATCTTTTATTAATCTTTTTACAAATGTTATTTCATCAGTTAAATGTGAAATTTTAAATAATTTTTTATATTTATCTTCTAATTTTGTTAATATATTTTCTCTTGTAAATTGTGATATATCCAAAAAATTATATCCAATCTCTAATAATAATTGTTTTAATTCATCAAATGATTTATATTTTAATTGATAATAATCTTTTACATATTCTTTCATTGTTTTTGAAGAATTTTTTAATGATTTACTATCAATTTCTTCTTGTTCTTCTTGTTCTTCTTTCTCATTAATTTTAACATAAATTAAAATTATGTATGAATTTCGCGTTCCTGTATTTATATCATAACCAAAATTAATATTTAAATTTTCATATTTGAATATTTTATGTAATTTACAATCTTTTTTTCTCATATTAAAAGATTCTTGACTTGTATATAATGCTGTTTTCCAATCATATATATATTTATTACATCCATCATATATATAATTATCATTATTTATTGTTAATCCCATTATTAAATTATCTAAAAAACATGCTTCCAATTTATAATTAACACCATTATAATTGATTATTTTTTCATATGTAGGTATACCTGTTGTAGATGAAATAGTTATTTTTTCTTGTAAAACACTTTCTTTTAATGTTATATATTCTTCTTGTTCGTTAGAATAATATATAGGTATTTCATTAAAAATTTTAAATAATTCTTCATTAAATAATATTAAAATTTCTGGATGTTCAGTTGTATATGGATAAGGATCTATATCAGTTTCAAGACGCAAATCAGTATATATATCTTCTCTATTACTTAAAATTAATTTATATAAACTATTGTCATAATAATATAAATCTTTAAAACTTATTTTAAATGTTTTGAGTATATCAATTAAAAATAAAATATTTATATATTCTATAATATACTTAAAATTAATTGCCTTTTTTGTTATTTTATAAAGAAAATCTTTATGAAATATTTTTATATATTCAAATAATAAGTTATTATTTAAATATTTATTTACATTATCATAATCATCGCATTTTTTAAGCAAAAATAAAAATGATTTTATTATTTTATTTTTTTCTACTTTTAAAATATTTTTCTTAAATATTTCTTTTAATCCATCACAATTTATTAGCAATAGTATTACTAATTTAAACCAATATATATATTCATCCATATCTTCTTATTATATTAACCGAAAAGATAAATGGTATTTTTCATATTTATTTGTAATGTCTCTTTAATTCATCTTCTAATTTTAATTTTAATTCATCCAAATCTTTATCTTCTAAATCTTTTTGTTTATATCCATGTCTTTTTATTAAATAATTTATTATATCATCATTTAAATAATCTTTTAAATCATACACATCTCTTATTATTGAACTCATACGAGATAAACTATTCGATTTTGATGATTCGCTTATATTTAAATCTATATCTTTTTCATCTATTATTTTTGTATATATAAGTATTCTTCTTCCTTTATTAAAAGAAAAACATAAATCTTCTTTGTTTATATCATCTAATTTACATTCTTTTTGATTTAAACAAAAATCTTTATTTTTATCTTTCTTTAAATCCCATTCATAGGCAAATAAAGAACAAGGAGAAATTGATGTATAATTCATATTCCAACCATTATAAACATATCTTTTATTATTACAAGTTAAACCAACTATTGAGTGTCCATTATTAATTTCATCAACATTATAATTAAACAATAAACAACTATCTAATTTATATTTATTGCCATTAAAATCAATTATATCTTTGTAATTTTCTATTTGTTCTAAATTACTTTTATTAATAAAACCATCAATTTTAAAATCTTCTTTATTTTGTGTTTTATATTGCCAATCGTTATAATAATAATAATTAAATTTATCATATAATCCACTATGAAATAAAATTAAATAATCTGGTCCTCCATCTTTCAATAAATCTTCTAATTCTTGTTTATTTAATTCATTATTAAAATTCTCATTTTTGTTAGTTATAATAATATCTGATTTATCATCATAATATTTCACAGAATAATTATGATAATTTACAAAATATTCTTTATTTACTTGATGATAATAAATATCTAAACATTTCATTCCTATATGTTTTAAATATTTTACTATATAATCATTTATCCAATAAAAATGATTTTTTTTCTGTAATTGTATTTTTAAAATTTCTTTAAAATCATTATCATATTTTGATATCATTTTTAATAATATTTTTTCTGGTTTAATCTTCTTATATAAATCCCTTATTTTTGTTTTATCTGGTTTATAACTTTGTATTAATATAGATTTTAATACTTTCTGTAAACTATCTTTATTACCCCATTTATTATCATTAATTTCATTTAATAATATATTTCTTGATCCTTGACTATATAAAGAAGCCATTAAAATAGCATTAAACCAACAAGTGCTTGAAAAATCTGGTATAACATCTAAATTAGTACATTGTGTATTTATTTCTTCTATTTCTCTTTTTGATCTTAATTTTGCTTCTTGGGCTTCTTTTTTTTTTAATTCTTCTATTTCTCTTTTTGATCTTAATTCTGCTGCTATATTTCTTGCTTTTTCAGCAACATCTTCTGCTTCTCTTCTTACACTTTCAAATTTATTGCTTATTTCTTCTGCTTCTCTTCTTGCTCGTTTTTCTGCTTCTGCTTCTCTTCTTGCTCTTTCTTCTTCTGCTTCTTTTCTTGCTCTTTCTTCTGCTTCCTTTCTTGCTCGTTCTGCTTCTCTTCTTGCTCTTTCTTCTTCTTCTGCTTCTCTTCTTGCTTTTTCTTCTGCTTCCTTTCTTGCTCGTTTTGCTTCTTTTCTTGCTCTTTCTTCTTCTGCTTCTTTTTTTTTAATATAACTTTTTGTTTTATTTAATATTTCTTTTATTTTTGCTCGTTTTTCTGCTTCTCTTCTTGCTCGTTCTGCTTCTCTTACTTGTAAATAATTATTATTTAATATTAATATTTTATCTCCTTTCGCAAAATTATAAGTATATGTATTACCTTTTTCATCTTTAATCTCGTAGTTTTCATCGGTATATTGACTTCTTATTGAAGAAAACCATTCAAATTCTACAAATATATCATCTTTTGAATTATCTATTATATATTGTTTATTATCATTAGTTTTAAAACCTAATATAGATCTATATTCATTTTTATTATCTTTTAATAAACAAGCTTTTATTAAATAATATTTAAATTTAGTTTTATAATCATATTCTTTTTCATCTAAATATTTACATTCATATACAGTAGAATGTAAAAAATCTATTAATTTATTAAAATAATCTCCTAAATGTTTATTATTATTATGATTATAAAATAATACTAATTTAGGTTCATTATCACCTGAAAAACAATTATTAATATCATCTTTATATGATTCATAATAATCATCATTTAAAAAATTATAAATATCATCAGTATTAAAAACTTTATTATTACTATAATATTTATGTAAATTTGGATAAAATTCATTATCGTTTAATTCAAATATATCAATAGTTTTATATCCTATTTCATTTAATGATTCAATCAAATATAATTCTGAAAACGGTATATAAATTTTAGAATTATATATTTTACTTAATGTTTTTAATTTTTGAATGTTATTTCTCATAATTTCTTTTAAATCTTCAATATTATATTCAAAGCTGTTTTTTATTATTAAAGCATATATATATATAATTTTGTTATAAGCATCTATAATTTGTTGTTTACTATAACTATCCGTGTATATTATAGTTGGTTTTTTAGTTTTTAAAAAACTAAACATTTAACTATTATTAATATTATATTCTTTTTCTTGAATGTCTTCTTATTCTTGATTTTAATTGATTTTTATTAAAACTTTTTATTTTTTCATCTGTATATCTATTACTATAATGATTTAATAAATATTGTCTTAATTCATTTTCTGTATAATTATCTAAATTATACATATCATTAATTATTGATTCCATATGAGATAAGTTATGTGATTTTGATGATTCACTAATATTCAATAAATCTTTTTTTATTTTTATTATTTTTGTATAAATAAGTATTCTATTTCCTTTATTAAAAGAAAAACATAAATCATCTTCTTTTTCAAAATTTAATTTACATTTTGTTTGATTTAAACAAAATTCTTCATTGTTTTTTAAATCCCAATTATAAGGTATTAATGAACATGGTGTAACATCAGTATTACCTTCATGATTTAAATCATTATATACGTATCTTTTATTATTACATGTTAAACCAACTATTGTGTGTCCTTTATTAATTTCATAATCATTATAATTATCTAATAAACAACTATCTAATTTGTATTCATTACCATTAAAATGAATTATATTTTCATAATTTCTAATATTATTTTTAATAGAATCATTTATTAAATCATCTTTAATAAAATCATTTTTATTATCGGATATATTAAACCAAAAATAATATTTATCAAAATCTTTAAATAATTGATTATGAAATAAAATTAAATAATCAGGTTCATCATCTTTTAATAAATTATCAAATTCTGTATTATTATCATCTCTATTAAAATTAGTATTTTTAATATAATCAGTAGATGAATAATTTCTTATATAATTAAAGAAATTTACAAAACATGTATCATCTTTTTCATTATAATAAATATCCAAACATTTCATTCCTATAAATTTTAAATATTTTACTATAAAATTATTTAGTTTTAATAATTGTTTTTTAAATAATTCTTTTAAATTATTATCATACTTTGATATCATTTTTAATAATATATGTTCTGGTTTAATTTTTTTATATAAATCCCTTATTTTAGTTTTATCTGGTTTATAACTTTGTATTAATATAGATTTTAATACTTTCTGTAAACTATCTTCATTACTATTACCCCATTTATTATCTTTAATTTTATTTAATAATATATTTCTTGATCCTTGACTATATAAAGAAGCCATTAAAATAGCATTAAACCATTTTGTATTTGTATTTTTAAATTGAGGTATAACATCTATATTAGTACAGATTGCTTTTTTTAAATTATAATGTTTCCCTATTTCCTTATCTAATTTTAATTCATTCAAATCTTTATCTTCTAAATCTTCTTTTTTATATCCATGATTTTCTATTAAATAATTTATTATTTCTGTTTCTGAATAATCTTTTAAATCATACACATCACTTATTATTGAACTCATATGAGATAAACTATTCGATTTTGATGATTCGCTTATATTTAAATCTATCTCTTTTTCTTCTATTATTTTTGTATAAACAAGTATTCTATATCCTTTATTAAAAGAAAAACATAAATCATCTTTGTTTATATTATCTAATTTACATTCTTTTTGATTTAAACAAAATTTCTGCTTGTTCTTTAAATCCCATTCATAAGGCATTAAAGAACACGGAGATGATGATGTATTTTTTTGATTCCAGCCATTATATACATATTTTTTATTATTACATCTTAAACCAACTATCGCGTGTCCTCCTTTATCTTTCATATTATAATTAACCAATATACAACTATCTAATTTATATTTATTGCCATTAAAATCAATTATATCTTCATAATTTTGTATTTGTTTTAAATTACTTTTATTAATAATACCATCTATTTTAAAATCTTTTTTATTTGGTGTTTTATGAATCCAATCATAATAATAATAATCATTAAAATCATTAAATAATTCACTATGAAATAAAATTAAATAATCAGGTCCTCTATCGCTTAATAAATCTTTTAATTCTTGTTTATTTAATTCATTATTAAAATTCTCATTTTCAAAAAAATTATAATAATTTACAAAATATTCATTTAATGTTTTTTGATAAAATATATCTAAACATTTCATTCCTATATGTTTTAAATATTTTACTATATATTTTGTATTATAACCTAAATTACTTTTTTTTTGTATTATTTTTTTAAATTTTTCTTTAAAATCATTATCATGTTTTGATATTAATTTTAGTAATATATTTTCTGGTTTAATTTTTTTATATAAATCCCTTATTTTAGTTTTATCTGGTTTATAACTTTGTATTAATATAGATTTTAATACTTTTTGTAAACTATCTTTATTACCCCATTTATTATCTTTAATTTTATTTAATAATATATTTCTTGATCCTTGACTATATAAAGAAGCCATTAAAATAGCATTAAACCAACAAGTGCCTGAAAATTGAGGTATAACATCAAAATTTTTACATTTATCATTAATAAATATAAAAATTTTATCTCCATTAGCAAAATTATAATTATATTCATAATCATTTTCATCTATAATTTTATAATCTTTATCTGTAAATTTACCTTCTGTCATCCAATCAAACTGAACTAATTTATTATCATCAATTATATAATGATTATTTTTAGATATAATACATAATAAAGTTTTTTGATGTGTATCATTTTTATTATTTCTCAATAAACAAGCAATAAGATTATATTTATTTAAATATTCGCGTTCTTTTTCATTTAATAATCTTAATTTATAAGATTTATCACTTAAATAATCATTTAAATTTTTAAAATAATTTCCTAATTGTTTATTTTGATTATAATCTGTAAATATTATAATATCAGGTTTTTCAACATTTAAAGAATTTGTATCTTCATTTAATAGTTCATTAATATTTTTACTATCAAATTCTTTGTCAAATGTATAATATTTATATATATTCGAATAATATTCTTTATCATTTAATTTAAATATATCAATAACTTTTAGATTACGATTTTTTAGTAAATCAATTAAATATAATTCAAAAAAAGGTAAATCATTTTTATATTCATTATAATCACGAAGTTTTTTAAAAATAATATGACTGTTATCTCTATTTTTTTTAATTAAATTTTCTAAACTATAATTATCATTATATATGTTCAATATTTTTAGTTGTTCGCGTGAAAATAAATCAATATCAAAATCATTGTTTTTAAAAATAAATAAAAATATTTCAATTGTCTTATACCAATAATTAACTGAATTATCGGTAATTATTTTTTCTTGAATTAACGATTTATTTACCATTATAAAGATATTATCTCCTTTATCGAAATTATAATTATATTCAGTTCCATTGCTATCCTTAATTTGATAATCAAAATTAATTAGTTTTTGGTTATAAAACCAAATAAATGGTACTATTATATTATCTAATGTATCATCAATTATATATTGCCTATTACCATATTTAAAACCTAATATTGATTTTTGTTTTTTATCTTTTACATCATTTCGTAACAAACAAGCCATTATTTCAAAATTTTCAATTATATTTGGATTATTTAGAAATTTTGGTTTAAATGATGTATGTTTTAAATAATCTATTAAACTATTAAAATAAGTTGCTAATCGAATATTATAATTAAAATTAATTAATATAATCACATCAAGTTTTTCTTTATATTCAAAATATTTATATATATTATTTTTATACAAATCATAAAATTTATTATTTAAAAATAATTTAATTTTTTCTTCATTAAAATAATTATTAAATGAATAATATTTATATAAATTTGGATAATATTTATAGCCATTATAATATAAATCTATTACAGATAAATTTAATTTATTTAATGATTCCAATAAATCAATTAAATATAATTCAAAAAAAGGTAAATTATTATTACAATTATTATATTCTTGAAGTTTTTTAATAATAATATGATTTTCATTATTTTTTTTAAATAATATTTCAAGATTATCATTTTTGTTTAATTCATTTTTAATAACAAAAATACTTTTATTTAATAAATTAATATCAAAATAAGTTTTTTTAAAAAAAAATATAAATATTTCAAGTATTTTATACCAACAAACAAAATTATAATTTTTATTTCTTGTTTTTGTTTCGACTTAAATAAACTTTTAAACATTATTATAAATTATAAATATTTTTAATTGTATTTTTTCATTAATTTTCTTTTTTTATTTCCTCCTAAAATATTTTCATCTTTTTTAATTAAAATATTATAAATCATTAATTGCTTTTCTATTGAAAAATTTTTCAATTTAAAAACTCTTTTATATTCATAATCAATAGGTAATTCCGTTACTAATTCTTTGCCTTCTGTTATTATTTTATAAATATTTAATAATTTTTCTTCTTCTATATTTAATAAAAATGCCACTATAATTTGTTCATCATTTGTAAAAATATCTAAATTATATATTTTATAATTTTTAATATAATCTTTTATTAATTTTATTAAAAAATCTTTTAAAACATCATCTTCTTTTTTCAATAGTTTATTAAATAAATAAATATAAAATAATTTATATTTTAAATGTATAGTTTCATTAGTTAATTCTTC
>Ga0172372_10012390_pt1 | contig 10689 bp, 7 predicted proteins | sample LakKiv5m_2_FD_114544 | JGI IMG/M metagenome (GOLD analysis project Ga0172372, IMG submission 114544) | Freshwater microbial communities from Kabuno Bay, South-Kivu, Congo - kab_092012_9.5m | ecosystem: Environmental > Aquatic > Freshwater > Lake | place: Democratic Republic of the Congo... | reverse complement strand
CCATATTTATTTATTAAGAATGTTAGGCTTTTTAATCCGGTTGGTAGATAATCAACAGGTTGATCAAATGTAGTTCCCAAAGTAAGATTCTGTAATCCAGCTGGTAGATAATCTACAAGGTGATTAAATTTTTCTCCAAAAGTAAGATTTTGTAATCCTGTTGGTAGATTATCTACTGGTTGTTTAAAATATTTTCCAAATGTAAGGTTTTGTAATCCAGCTGGTAGATTATCTACTGGTTGATTGAAATATTTTTTAAAAGTAAGACTTTGTAATCCATATGGTAAGTTATCTACTTGTTGATTAAAACACCATCCAAAAGTAATACTTATTAATCGTGATGGTAAATTATTAACTGGTTGATCAAATTTTGTTCCAAAAGTAAGACTTAGTAATCCTATTGGCAAATTATTAACTTGATGGTTAAATTCTGTTCCAAAAGTAAGACTTAGTAATCCTGATGGAAGATTCTCAACTGGTTGATTAAATGCTGTTCCAAAAGTTAGACTTTTTAATCCACTTGGTAGATTATCTATGGATTGATTGAAATTAATACAAAATTCAACTATTTCATATTTAGCCATTTCTTGTAATATTTCATCAGTCAAGGGTGCACCATTATTTACAAAGAAAACATTATTTTCTCTTTGATTATCATCTTTAATTTTTTTTATATAAAAATCTGAATTTTGTTTGGTATCCATTTTATTTATCCTATATTATAGTAAATTAAATCAATTTTTATAATTTGTACAAAATTCGTAAAAAGATGAAGACTATATATTATATAAAATTGTAGCAATAGTTGTGATTGAATCGTTAAAATATTTATTATCTTCTAAAATTTTTAATTGTAATTTTCTCAATTTTTCTAATTCCGTTTTATCTTTTATGTTTCTTCGAGAAAAAATAATATGTTTTTCATCAATTTTCCAACTTTTTGTATCAAATGCTTCAAATCCAATAAGAGTAAGAAGTGTTGATTCTTTTTTAAAAGTGAATGGTTTATCACTTTTAAAAATAAAACTTTTAGTAGTTGTCTCATACTTTATTATGTCCTCCTCCGTGCAATAATTTACTTCAATTCCAAAATTATTGAGATTAAATTTTTTTTCAAATTCATCGTAATTTTTCAAAAAAATTTCTCCCAGTGTAATTGTGTGTTCATTCCCTTCAATTTCAAAAATAAGTGTATTATTATTTTTACCAATTAAATTTTCTTTATTTTTATATTCATTTTTAATATTTTCTACTTTTAGTAATAGATTATTAACTTTTGTGCAAATACCATTAAATCCAAATAAAATATCATATTCTGGAAGAAGATAATAATAACAAAAATTTTCATATGCAATTGCTGTAGAATCATATGTATTATATGAGCGAGCTATGCTTGAGATAAATCCAAATGTAAAAGAAGTAATTTTTTCAAAAAAAGTTCTATTTCTAAAACTTTTGTAAAAACGGATTTCATCCTGTAATTTTCCATATAAATCATATACCATTTTTAAATAATAAATACACGCATTTTGAAAACAATTAGATGAAAGTTCACGATCTATACAATCGAAATTATTTTTGGCAACTTCTTTAAATGTTGAACTATCATATTTTCTTTTATTATTAACTTTATCATCTTTATTATATTCTCTTTTAGGCATTTGCAATATTGGAGTTCTTCCAAATTTTTCTTCAATTAAATTCTTCAAATTATCTAAATCATATTCAATATCTTCATTTTTTTTTATTTTATCAATAAGTATCTTTAATTTTTCTTTTAAATTATCATCAACTAGCCCTGAAACATAATTAATAATTTTTTTATATCTTTTAGACAATTCACTATAATAATTAGCGAATTCTCTATTATATTCTTTTAAAATATAGAATCCTTTTTCTTCAGACATTTTATAAAACTTATAATTTATCAAAATTTTTTTCAATTTTTTAGAAATTACCTCCAAAACTATAAGAAAAACCGTTTCCAATAAAGCGTTCTTTATTAATAATTAAATTGGTAATTTTTGGTTTTATTAAATTTTCTATTTCCAAAGTTTTATAGGCAATATCTAAGTCAAATTTAGCTAACGGATTTTTTTCATTAAAGTCCCTTTCAATTTTTTCCCAATATTCTTTCTTTTTTCTTAGATTTTCAAGAGAATTAACTTTATTTTCTCCAGTTGAATTTGAATTCTCTGCTATTTTAAAAAAATTATCAATTTCTTCTAAGTAGTTTTGTTTTGCTTTATCAATATTTTCAATTCCTTTTGAAATTTCAATGGATTTATTAATATTTTTATCAATTTTAGCTTTTAATCTATTTTTCTTATTTTCAGTTGCAAAAGCAACATCCCTATAAGGTGATATAGACCATCTAACAATCTTATCAAATAATACCATTGAACTAAAACTTACAAAACCACTTCCAAAGAGTAAAAGTGTGCTTGTTGCTTCTAATAATCCAAAATATGTAAATATGAAACTGAATCCTTTACCAATTATTCCAGATTTAATTTGCAGTAATTTATTTAAGATAAATGCATTAATATCATTATCTGTAATATATGATAGCTTTTTGTCAGAATTTAATTCCCAGATTTGAAATATAGTTGATAAACACATAAAGGCATATGGTATAATTTTAACGCTTGTTTCATGTGAAATTAAATCAAATAATTTTAATTGTTCAAATGTATGATTTATAGAAGTGCTAAGAAATGCATTTTTTCCACAAATTTTTATTGAATCTTTTGTAAATTTAACAATTTTTTTCAAGTTTGTTTCATATTTTTTATATTTACCTTGCCATATATTGTAAATCATCATATAAGAAGCATTCATACAAATATTTACTGCATTGATAACAGACAATTCATTATTCAACAATTGCCAGTGTGCACTCAAATGAATATTTAAAGTTGAATATTCACCAGTTTTTTCCAAAAATGCAGATCTCTGAGTTTCAATTTGTTCTGGTTTAAGACCATTTGTTTTTTGGATAAGTTTCGCCAAACGACATTTGTTAATATAAGTATCTAACTGTAATTCTTTATTATATTCCGCAATTGCTGTTTCTTGAAACCGAGAGTCATTTTTCTCACTTACTGCAATATAAATTCCTTTTTGTTGATTTTCAATCACAATTTTATTTGTAATAATTGTTCCAGTGACCTCTTTTGTGTATGTAACTGTCGACCCATCAATTAATGTATCAACTTGCTTAAAATTTAATGCTTTTTCAATATTCTTTTGTAGAAGTTCTGCTTGATATTTATTATGCAAATCTTGCAATGGATTTGGGTTGTGGTATTCACTAACTCCAATATGAATTCCATTTATTGGGTCATCAATTTTATATGTTTCATACGTAAAAAGTCCATGTATTTCTTTAGAAATTGTAAAAGTTGCTCCATTACTCAATGGAAAAACATTTTTTGGGATATTTCCTAAAATAGCTGGTAAATAATCTGCAAATAAATATTTAATCATCACTATATCTGCTGAAACATTCAGATTAACATTATTAATCAATGTATTAAATAAGACTTCATTATGTGAATATAAAATACTAGATGAATCTCCAAATCTAAAACCAAATCCATTATCGGTAATAATTCTACTTGGAACATCAATTTCTGGAAGTTGCATTAATGGAGAAACATCATTACCCATATAAGGATAATACGTCTCACTTAATGATAAATCAATAAATGGCAATCCGCAATTTTCTTTTTCCAATACTGGATTTGGAGGTCCATATATTTCATTTCCAAAGGTTGGATTTGGAGGTCCATATATTTGTTTTTCGTTTCTAAAAGTTGGATTTGGAGGTCCATATATTTCATTTCCAAAAGTTGGATTAGGAGGTCCATATATTTGTTTTTCATTTCCAGATGAATTTATACTTCCAAGAAAACTTTCAGATGCATCATAAATTTTTGTGATACTATTTTCAAAAGATAGTGATTCGTGAAAAGCAAAATATCCAAAACTGTAAATTTTTCCCATTCCATAACCAAGTGTTTGAAATAAATTAGTAGTATTTCCAACAAATCCATGACTCCAATATGGTTTTGGTGTCATATCAAAAATCTTTTCTCTGGGAATTGATATTGAATCAGCCAAAACAAATTTTGCAGCAGTTGCAATAGGATTGTGACTTGGAAAAGCTGTAAATATCCCTTTTCTTGCACATTCTACTTGCGATCGATAATTGTTTTCTGGTGTAAAAATTTTATTTTTCCAGAGAAAATCTTGATTACTAATATGACAAGTAGCTACATTTGCAATAGCGTCAAATGTTTTAATAAATTGTGCGGTTCCATTAGAGAATCCATTATTAACAATATGATCAAAAAGTGCTTCATTTGCTACTTCAGTTGTAATTTTTTTTGCTAAATCCATTTTTATTTTTATTATATATGCATAGTATTTAAAAAATCAATTTTTTATAATATAGTTTTGAGTCTGGTTGTAACTCAAATAACTTCTTACAATTTCTTATAATAATATCTACAACATATAATTCTAATATAAAAATTGATTTATTTTTATGATATTTACTAATAAAACAAAAAATGTTGTGTCAAAAGTGTTTTAAAAAAGAACAAAAATTTGTTTGCTCCTCATGCCATTCAGGCTATTATTGTTCAAAAGAATGTCAAAAAGAAGATTGGTCAGTGCATAAAGATTTCTGCAAATTATGGGGTAAAAGTGGAAAATTTAATAATCCATTTTTTACTGATTCAATTGTGAATTTTCCAGAAAAACTTCCGCATCTACAATTAGCTGATTCTTATCTGAACTATTCTCGCGAATATCATGGAGAAACACATTTACATATTGCGGTTGTTACAGGAAATATTGAGAGAATAAAAGAATTATTGGACAAAAATGTTTATATTAATCCATATGATTATAGAATCAATACGCCACTTTATTATGTTTGCTCACATCCCGGAAAAGACAATATTTTACAAGAAAATCCAGCTTTAAGATTACAAATCGCAAAAATTCTCTTAGATAATGGTGCGGAAACAATTACACAAGGAGGAATTACTGGAATGAGACCAAAAGAAATTGCAGCTCGAAATGGACATACTGAATTAGCGGAATTAATTGATAATCACAAATTTAACAAGACATGGTGGGATTTGAGAGAAAATTTCAACAATTCAACACCTCCTGCACATTTGGATAAAATTGTCAAAAAATATTATGATTTGAGATGGAGAGCGCAGACAACACATTGGATTTTTGCCAGTGGAAGAGAAAATATGATGAATCATATTCCTCATCCAAAAATTTTGGAACATATTGATAAAGAAAATATTGAGGAATCTGTTGAAAAATTATTTAATGATTGTGCCAATAGGCACAAAGAATTAATCAAATGTTTTCCGGATTAATATTTTATTTTCTTATTTTTTATAAGTTTTGATAAGTGATCTATTGGTTTATCATAATTATATGGTAATTCTAAAATTCGTAATCCTTTTGGTAATTTATTTATGGGTTGATTAAAACTTTTTCCCAAAATAAGACTTTGTAATCCTGATGGTAAATTATCAATTGGTTGATTAAAATCTGATGATGAGTAATACTCAAACGTAAGAGATTGTAATCCTGATGGTAAATTATCAATTGGTTGATTAAAATTAGAATTTTTTATAAAAGTTAAACTTTTTAATCCGACTGGAAGATTATCTATTGGTTTATTAAATGTATTCCCTAATGTAAGATTTTGTAATCCAGCTGGTAGATTATCTACATTTTGATTAAATTTTGATTTGTTAAAAACAGATTCATTTGTAAATGTTAGACTTTGCAATCCTAATGGTAAATTATCTATAGATTGATTAAAATTATCTCCCAATGTTAAACTTTTTAATCCTGATGGTAGAAAATCTATAGGTTGATCAAAATTTCTATCAAAAGTAAGACTTTGTAGTCCTGATGGTAAATTATTAACTGGATGATTAAAACTATATCCCAAAATAAGACTTTGCAATCCTGATGGCAAATTATCTACTGGCTGATTAAATTTCATACCAAATGTAAGATTTTGTAATCCATCTGGTAATTTATCAACTGATTGATTGAAAGCAGTACCAAATTTAAGACATTTTATTCCATTTGGTAATTTATCTACTTTTTGATTGAAACTACTTGATAATTCAAGATTTTGTAATGTTTTTGGTAATTTATCAATTGGTTTATTAAAAAATGATTTACCTTTGTCAAATTCAAGACTTAATAAACTTTCTGGTAAATTATCTATTTTATGATCAAAATACCATGACCAAATTTTGAGGGTTTGTAATCCTTTTGGTAATTTATCTACTGGATGACAAAATTCCGTACCAAATTTAGCATGTTTTAAATTCTTTGGTAGATTATTCACTGGTTTATCAAATAAATGACCAAAATCAATACTTTCTAATCCAATCCAATTTGGTAGCTTATTAATAGAATGATTAAACCAATTACCAATTACAAGTTTTTTATATTTTTTTATTTCATTAACTTCTTCATTCGTTAATGGTGTTTGTTTAAAATTATCCATAAAATACGTATCACTTGTGTTTTCTTTTTGAGACGACATTTTTATTTTTTACTATATAATATATTTTCTTTAAGCTAAAAAAAATGTATTTCAGAAACCAAGACATTAAAACAAAGTAAAAGAAGGCAAAAATGTTTTTTAGCAGAGAAAGAATGAATATCTACAATACCCTATAAAGAAGATAAGTAGTTTAAAATCTTAAAAGTAATCATAAAAAAATTGATTTTTTAATAATATATATAGATATATATATACAAAATATGAATTCAAACATTTCTACAAAAGATATTTTACCTGGAAATAATGATCTTATTAGTTCGGATGGTGAAATTGTTCACCAAATTAGTGAAACGATTAAGAATATTAGTTATTATGATCTATCTATAAAACTAATTGAAATAATTTCAAAACTTACTGCTCTAACTGCCACAATATGTGAACTTATTAAACTAATTATTAAATTAATTGAATCATTTCGTGGTATTAATCCGGCTGGAAATATTATGCATAACATAGTTATTGAATCTGTTAAGAATCAAACAAATACTGAGTATCGCATTGTTATTGAATCTATTAATCACGATACAGTAATTGAATCAATTAAGCATCATATAGTGATTAATCAAAATGATTCTAATATAATGATTGAACCAATTAAGTATTATCCTGTTATTGAAACAATGGAAAATCATCAAGTGATGGAAACAATTGGAGAACATCAAATTATAGAGCAAATTATGAGTCATCAAATGATTGATATTTTTAAGAACGATTTCTCAAAGGATCTTTTTAAAAATCATCCAATGATTGATATTATTAAGGAAAATCAAACAATTGAAATTTTTAAGAACGATTTCTCAAAGGATCTTTTTAAAAATCATCCAATGATTGATATTATTAAGGAAAATCAAACAATTGAAATTTTTAATCAAGTTCCAATAATTGATAATTTAATGCAACATTCAAAATTTGAAAATATTATGCAATATAGTTCATTTGACCAAATGCATAATTATTCATCTGGTGCCTATATAAATTAGATCATTAAGATAACAAAATTATATTATTTATAAAACTACAACAAGTTAAATGTAATCAATTAAAACCAAAATATCCCTTGAATGTATTAAATTTTTCAATAATCATATTCAATCGAGAATTTCTTGTATTGTCACGTAATTTTTCAAAATCATGTGGTTGTTTAACATTATTAAATCTAATAATATGTTTACCATTCTCCATTGAGCTTTCTATATCTATTTCAAATTCCAAGATTGTGCGAAATGTTGATTCTTTAAAAAATTTAAATTTTTTGTCTGATTCAAAAATTAACATATGATCTTTCAATATATTGTTTTCATCATCTTGATAAATATATTTCGCTTGAATATAACGATAATGAGAATTAAATTTGGAAACAAACATTCCCATATGCAATAAATCAAAATATCCAAGGTTAAATGTATTAATTATACCATCTTCTTCAATAACTAATTTATCATTAATAGGAGTGACCAAATAATCAATATATTCATATGTTTCAATTATTTCTTTTAAAATACAATGTCCACAAAAATAATTAAATGAAAAATGCTCAGCCTCAGCATACATTCGAGAAAAGACTTCTTTTTTATCATACAAATTATTATCACCAGCAATTTTTTTAATACCGCAAATATGATAATGAATAACTTTTCCTAAATTTCCAGTTCCTTCTTTTAATTTTGCAAATTCTTCTTGAGAATCTTTCACATATTTAATTGGAGTTTTTGAGAAATCCCATAAATGAGTATGAAAAATAATGTTTTTGCGTATAAAATTTTCCATTTCTTTTAAAGTATCTAATAACATAGAACGATTCCTATCACTTCCTAGATAAAACATATCTTCTTCTCCATTTTTTATCAATAATTTATTTTTGAATATAACAAGTTCATTCAGAAGTTTGGTTATTTTAATAATATTTGGAAGCAATGTTTCTTTTAAAAATTCTTTTATCATTTCATTTTTTCCTTTAGTAAATAATGCATCGTAATTTTCTTTAAAATGACAAATTTCTTCTCTTGTATTTTTATTACGAAAAAATAAGTGAGTTTCCCATATTGCATATGAACAAATATCTAAAACTATATATCCACCAATTAGTAAAAATATCATTTTATATATCTAATTTAATAAAAAAATTATAAATCAATTTTTACTCCTTGCACATAAGGTGGAAGGTGACTTTAGCTTTTGGAGGGCACATTTCAAATACAATAAAAAAGACTTTGCAGTCCTGATGGTAGATTCTCAACTGGTTGATTAATATCCATTTTGTTTTATTTATAACATCCTAAATTTTTACCATCAATTTTTAATATCTTATTATTTCTACAGATACAGGTAGATTATCAAGTGGTTTTCTATAATTTTTACTTATTGTAAGACTTTTTAATCCTAATGGCAGATTATTTACTTGTTTATTAAACCGATATCCAAATGTAAGGCTTTTTAATCCACTTGGTAGATTATCAACTGATTGATTAAATATACTTCCAAATTCAAGACTTTGTAATCCTGCTGGTAAAAAATCTACTGGTTGATTGAAACAACCTTTAAAAGTAAGACTTTTTAATCCAGATGGTAGATTATCAACTGGTTGATTAAATTTACTTCCAAAAGTAAGATTTTGTAATCCTGCTGGTAAACAGTCCACTTGTTGATTAAAATCATTTCCCAAAATAAGACTTTGTAATCCTGATGGTAAATTATTTATTGGTTCATTAAATATACTTCTCAAAATAAGACTTTGCAGTCCTGATGGAAGATTATCAACTGGTTGATTAAAATCATCAAAAAAAGTAAGTTCTTGTAATCCTGATGGTAAATTATCAACTGTTTGATTAAAATGATCTCCAAAAGTAAGACTTTGTAATCCTGATGGTAGATTCTCAACTGGTTGATTGAAATCACGTCCAAATTTAAGACTTTGCAATCCTGATGGTAGAAAATCAACTGGTTTATTAAACTGACTGCAAAATCCAAAAGTAAGACTTAGTAATCCACATGGTAGATTATCAACTGGTTTATTAAAATGACCGCAATATCCAAAAGTAAGACTTAGTAATCCTGATGGAAGATTATCAACTTGTTGATTAAATTCATTTCCAAATGTAAGACTTTGTAATCCCGATGGTAATTTATCTACTTTTTGATTAAAACTATATCCAGAAGTAAGACTTTTCAATCCAGATGGTAGATTATCAACTGGTTGATTAAATTTATCTCCAAAAGTAAGACTTTTTAGTCCTGATGGTAGGTTATCTATGGGTTGATTGAAAAGAATGCAAAATTTTACTATTTCATATTTAGCCATTTCTTGTAATATCTTATCACTTAATGGGATATGCCATTCTACAAAGAAAACATTATATTTTCTTTGATTCTCATCTTTAATTTTTTTTATATAAAAATCAGGGTCTGTATTTTGATTGGTATCCATTTTTATTTTTGGTTATTTTATAATAAATTAAATCAATTTTTTCAATAAACATTTTTAATATCTAATAATTTCTACAGATACAGGTAGATTATTAAGTGTTTTTCTATATTTTTTACTTAGTGTAAGACTTTTTAATCCAGATGGTAAATCACTGATTGATTGAATAAAATTACTACCAAAAGTAAGATTTTGCAGTCCAGATGGTAGACTTTCAACTGGATGGTTGAAATGTCTTCCTAAAGTAAGATTTTGTAATCCTGATGGTAGGTTATCTACTGGTTGATTGAAATAAAATCCCAAGGTAAGATTCTGCAATCCAGATGGTAGATTATCTACTGAACAATCAAAAGAACCGATAAAAGTAAGACTTTTTAATCCTGTTGGTAGATTATCCACTGGTTGTGAAAAAACATCTCCAAATGTAAGACTTTGTAGCCCTGATGGTAGAAAATCAACTGGTTGATCAAATTGATTTCCAAAAGTAAGACTTTGTAATCCTGATGGTAGATTATCAACTCGTTGATCAAATTCATCTCCAAAAGTAAGACTTTGTAATCCTGGTGGTAGGTTATCTACTGGTTGATTAAAATGATCTCCAAAAGTAAGACTTTGTAGTCCACTTGGTAGATTATTTACTGGT
>Ga0172372_10012388_pt1 | contig 10690 bp, 6 predicted proteins | sample LakKiv5m_2_FD_114544 | JGI IMG/M metagenome (GOLD analysis project Ga0172372, IMG submission 114544) | Freshwater microbial communities from Kabuno Bay, South-Kivu, Congo - kab_092012_9.5m | ecosystem: Environmental > Aquatic > Freshwater > Lake | place: Democratic Republic of the Congo... | reverse complement strand
GCAACGATGAATACCCCGTGCCGAAGTCGTCCATCGAAAAACTGATGCCCAGCAGCTTGAGGGCCTGCATCTTGGCGATGGTGCCTTCCACATCTTTGAGCACGGTGCTTTCGGTCAGCTCCAGCTTCAGGTGTGAAGGCCGGGCACCCGTGTCCAGCAACACCCTTCGCACCTGGTCAACAAAGTCCGTGCGGCCAAACTGCCGAACGCTCACATTGACCGCCAGTGTGAGGTCACGCGCCAGCGGCTTGTGCTGCCAGCGCTTGAGCTGCTCACAAGCCGACTTCAGCACCCACAGACCCATGGGCACGATCTGTCCGGTTTCTTCGGCCAGCGGAATGAACTGCGCCGGCGTCTTTCAGGCGCACACGCAAGGTGTGGCCATCGTTGTCCAGCACCAGGGCCGCAGCACGGTAGTCGGCCTGCATGGGTGGCAGCGCCGGCGCGTTGATATCGGCTTGGGAGATGGCTGCGGGCGATTGCGCGCGACCGCTGTGACACAGGTCCACCGCATGCGCAGGGGTCAGCATCGCAGCCAGCAGCGTCATACCGGCCCATAGGCTCCAACACGGGTGTGTTTTCATCAAGAGAAAGGAAAAAGCCTAGTCAAGGCGCAGTGTCGCTCAACCGCAACCTGATTGCCCCAGCCGCCGTGCGCACCGCTTACTCCAGCAACACGTCCATGCCTTTGGTCAGCTGCGGCCATGGAGGCAGAACGAATGGCGCCAGACCAAGCGCCTGGGCCAGCGCCTGCGCAAAGGGGTCGGCACGCGGTGCACCGGCCAACAGGTCTTCGCTGGCATGCCAATACGCCAGGTGCACCACGGCGGCCAAAGGGTTAAACGGTTCAGTGTCCAGCGGATGACACACGACATCGAGCGCTTTCACGAGATGGGGCGGAATGTTCCACGACCGGGCCAGCGCGGCAGAGACTGTGCCGAAATCGAAGCCCAGTGCGTCCCGCTCCAGCGCCGGACGTGCGGCATCCAGCACCGAACAGGCCGCATCCAGAGACTGCATCGCCGCCGGCGCTGCCACGTGCAGTTGCAATTGCCCGACCCCCTGAATCAGCCCCAAGGTGAAGGCTTGCTCGGCCATCACGTCGCAGCGATCGGCCAACCAGCCCGCCAGCGCTGCGGTGTGCAAACTGTGCTTCCAGAATGCCGGCAAATCGAGCCCGGTGACGTCGCTGTAAGCGCCCATCAAGCCGTTGCCCAGCGCCAGATTGCGCACCGTGGACAAGCCCAGCAATTGCAGCGCATCGTCCACGGATTCCACCGTGCGCGACACCTGGAAAAAGGCAGAATTGGCAAGCCGAAGAATCTTCATGCTCAGCACCGGGTCGGTGCGGATCGATTGCCCGATCTGACTGAGCGAGACATCCGCCGACGACAAGCTGGCAATAACCTGCTGAGCCACCTTGGGAATGGTGGGCAACTTGCTGCGATGCATCACCAGGCTGTGCAGATCCATGCTCAGCCCTTTCCCGAATGCGGTGGTTCGCCCAGGGTCGCAGCGTGTTGCCTGGGCAGACTGACGCGGAAACAACTGCCACGCCCAGGCGCGCTGGATACGTCGATGTGGCCCTGATGCCGCGCCACGATGTCCCACGCCATCGACAGGCCCAGCCCGGTGCCCTGTCCGACCGGCCGGGTGGTGAAAAACGGCTCAAAAATACGCTGCTGAACTTCCGCCGTCATGCCGCAGCCATTGTCTTGCACCTCAATCCAGCAGCGCTGCCCGTCGTACCCCGAGCGCAGCGTCAACTCACCCGCGCTGCCCACCGCCTGAGCGGCATTGCGCAGCAGACAGACCCAGACCTGGGTCAGCTGGGGTGCCATGCAATCGACGGGCGGCAAGGCCGCCAGCGCTTTGTGTACGGTGATGTGGCGCTCGTGCAGGGCGCCCGCCACCAAAGACAAGGCCGATTCCAGCAACACATTCAAATCAGCCGGCGCCCAGGTTCCGGCATCCAGATGGGCGAACTCGCGCAAATCACCCACGATGCGGGTGACCCGGGCCAGACCATCGCGGCTTTCGCGCAGCAGGTCCGGCAGATCCTCACGAATCTCGGCCACAGAAAGCGCGCCCGCGGTCGCCGGTGCGGTACCGACCCGGCCGGCTTCGGTGGCATCCACCGCGGCCAGCAAGGCTTGCACATAACTGCCCAGCGTGCCCAGATTGGCGTTGACAAAACCCAGCGGGTTGTTGATTTCGTGCGCCACCCCGGCGGCCAGTTGCCCGACGGCAGCCATTTTTTCAGACTGCAACAGCTGTTGCTGGGTCTGCTGCAAACGTCCCAAAGACTCGCGCAACGCCGTGTTGGACTGCGCCAGCTCCTGGGTGCGCGCCTGAACCTTGGCCTCCAGCGCCTGGTTGGCTTCGCGCAGTTCCTGCTGGGCCTGGTCGAGCTGGCGGTTGCGCAGCGTGACCAAGGCAAACAAGTCCAGCAAGGCCGCCACGTACACCGCTTGCGGACCCCGTTCGCGCTGTTTCTGCGCCGCCCACGCCGCTTCGGCGCTGACCCCACCGGCACGCTCCTTGAGCTGATGCGCCATGCGCTGATCTTCGGCCAGGATGTGAAAGGTGAGCCAGTTCACCATGAAGCGCAACAAATCGGTGCCGCCGGGCATCTCGCCCTGCTCGAAACGCCCGCGCAGGTGGATCACCTCCTGCACAAATTCCTGATGCGCTTGGCGGTGCAGGTCCTGATACTCCTGCACCAGACCGGCTTGGCGCATCAAGGTTTCTTCGTGCGTGAAATGGGTGGCGGCGTAGTGCATCAGCTTGTTGAGCAAGGAACCGATTTCGCTCAGCGCAGCGCCGGTTTCGGAAGCCAGCATGGCCGCCGAACGGTTGACCAGCTCGACCAGACCCCGATGCTGATGGTCCACCGAATCAATGCCGGTGACAAAGTTGTCGTCCCACGCCAGCAGTTGCATGTTTACCCCTTGACCCCCGCCAGCGGCAAGGTCACCCGAAACGTGCTGCCCTGCCCCGGAGCAGACCGAACATCGATCCGCCCATGGTGACGCTGCACGATGCTCAGCGAAATGGGCAGTCCGAGCCCGGTGCCCTGACCCACCGGTTTGGTGGTGTAGAACGGTTCAAAAATCTTCTGCTGGGTGGCCGCATCCATGCCGCAACCACTGTCTTGCACTTCAAACCACACCCGGTCGTCTTCAAGACCGGTGCGCACCGTGATGACGCCGCGCTCGGCAATGGCTTGGCCGGCGTTCATCAGCAGGTTCATGATGACCTGATTGATCTGCGAGGCAATGCACACCACCGGTGGCAAGGGTTGGTACTCGCGCCGCAATTCCACCTTGTATTTGAGCTGGTTCCACACCATGTTGAGCGTGCTTTCGATGCCGGCTTCCAGATCGGCCGCAGCCCTGGTGGTCTCGCCGCTGCGCGAAAAACTTTTCAGATCCTGCACGATCTTGCTGACCCGCTGCACCCCGTCGATCGACTCCTGGATCAGCTTGTCCACGTCTTCGATGATGAAAGCATAGTCCAGCTCGGATTTCTGTTGCGCAATGCGCGCCATGCGCCCGGCCAGCGTGGACGGTTCGGCCTGGTGCAATGCGGCATACGCGTTCAGCACGTCTTGCAACGACGCCAGATAGCCCTTGAGGGTGCCCAGATTGGACTTGATGAACCCCACCGGGTTGTTGATTTCATGCGCCACCCCGGCGGCCAGTTGGCCGATGGAGGCCATTTTTTCCGACTGCACCAGTTGCAGCTGCATGGTGCGCAGCTGTTCATTGGCCTGTTCGAGTTGATGCACCCGTTCGGTGACGGCTTTTTCCAGCCGCACCCGGCAGGCAATGCGCCACAGATCGTTGCCGATGAGTTGCAAGGTATCGACTTCAAAAGTGCCATACGCCGAGTCCCTGTTGCCCACCCCCAGCACCATGCGCACCTTGCCGCCTTCGACCACCGGCACGGACACCAGCCGTGTCAGCGGGGCGTGCCCGTCGGGCAAGCCGTGTTTGTGGGTGTACGCGGCGTAATCGTTGATCAGCACCGGTTCGCGCTGGCGCACACTGTCGGCCCAGACGCCGGCCTGGTTGATCGGGTAATGCTGGTCATACGTGGCGGAGCAGTTCTTGAGCGCCCCCGCCGTCCACGTCACCAGTTCCAGCGTCTGCTGGTCGTCGTTGACGAAATGCATGAAGCCGATGGCGCTGCCAGTAATCTCCTGTGCCAGCTCCAGCCCGGCCGTCAAAAACTCGCGCTCGGGCAACTGCCGGCGCGCCAACTCCAGAATGCGCAATTGCACTGAACTGCGCGCCCGGGCGCGTTCGCGCTCGGTCACATCGAAGCTGACCCCCCCGAGGTAACGCGCCCCGCCGTCGTCTTCCACCCGAAAGAGGTTGGTTTCGTTGTGGCGCCCCTGAAAGATTTCGGGAAAAACCTTGGCGACGCCGTCGGCCAGCACGTGCTGATCGAGCTGGGTCAGCTCGTCGGCGAAATCCTTGGGGAAAAAATCGTGCACGGTTTTACCAACCAGCGCGGCCGCTTCCACGCCCAGCATATCGCACAGCCGGCGATTGGCCATCACCATCCGGCCCTGGTCGTCCTTCAGAAAGGCAGTGCCCGGCAATTGGTCGATGAAATGCTGCATCAAAGACTGCGAACGCTGCAACTCGGCAGCCAGCCGGCGGGGTTCGGTGACATCGTGAATGGCCAGCACGATATGGTTTTGCCCCTCAAAGCTCAGGGCGCTGTGGAACACCTTGACGTTGCGCACCTCACCCGAGCGCAGACGGTGCAGCGACTCCACGTAGGGGTGGGTCACCGCCCCAGCCCGAGCTTCCTGGGCCCGCGCCAGCGCCGCATCCGGCACTTCAATGTCGGCCAAGCGCATCCCGACCAGGGTTGGACGGTCCCAGCCGTAATAGTCAACGGCACGGATGTTGGCATCGACGATGCGCCCTTCGGCCGGGTCGATCACCAGCAGCGGCATGCAATTGCTGGTGAACAACGCGTCATAGCGCCCTTCGCTTTCTTTCAACGCAAATTCGGACTGCTTGAACGCCTCGTCGTGGGCCATCCGGGTCAGCAGGCAGCTCAGGTTGTCCGCCAGCTGCTGCAACACGGCGCGTGCCACTGCATCCAGCGCCTGCGGCGGATGCGCGGCCACACACACCACCCCGGAAACGGATTCACCTCGGCGCAGCGGCAATGCCATGGCCTCCAGGCCGCCTGTCGAAGGCGCAGCATCCGCAGCACCTGAGCCAGCCAGGCTTGGATCGGCAGGCCAACCCGCGCTGCACTGCGCTTGGCCTTGGGCGATGGCCTGGCTGGCCAGTGCATACAGCGGTGTGCTCTGAAGTTGTGGCAAACGTTGGGCCCAATCCCGGTCGTCGCTGCCGGCGTGGGCCTGCGGCCAGATGCGGGTTTCCCCCGTATCGCACAGACCGATCCAGACCTGCGCAAAACCGGCGGTATCCACCAAGGACCGACACACCGCGTTGAAAATATCCGCCTGAGTTCCACCCCGGCACAGCACGGCGTCACACGCCAGCACCGCCTGTTGCAAGGCGGTCAGTCGGGTCAAGGCGGCGGGGTCGTCCATCTTCATCCCAGCGCCGCTGCACCCGGCTCGACCACCACGATCCCCAGGCGCGCATCGACTGAGCGTTCGAAGTTGCGGATTTTGGTGATGACCGTGTCATCCAGCACATGCCCGGCCGTCAGCAGCAGTTGCCCGGTGGGCGAGCACAGATCCAGCCCCAGCTCCATGCCCGGCTCCAGGGCGTTGGAATGCAGGGTGTGGGTGCGTCGCGGCCCGGCCGTTTCAGGTTTGGGCACGCTCTCGCCCACCAGCGATTTCAGCGACTGCACCACCGCCGGGTCGTACAGGCTGCCGCTGCGTTGCAGCATCAGTGCCATGGCCTGCGCGCGCGTCATGCCCTGCGGTTCCAGCGAACCCAGTTGCAGACTGTCAAAGTCACTGGCCACGGCCAGGATGCGCGCGCCGATGGGAATGGCCTTGGCGATCAGCCCGTTGGGGTAACCGCTGCCGTCAAATCGCTCCAGTTGCGTGGCCACGATCTCCACCGTCTGTTTCATTTCAGACAAGGGCATCAGCAATTCTTCTGCGCGGGCCGGATGTGCATGGAACACGCTCAGCTGCCGCGGCGTCATCAGGGCCACCGGGGTTTTGAGCATTTCATCGTCAAAACCGATCATGCCAATGGCATGCAGCAGACTGGCCACAAACAGGTCCTGCGCCTGGTGCGGATTCAGGCCCAGCGCCGGCGCCAGTTGACGCGCCAGCTCGGCCACCCGGCGCGAATGCCCGGCCAGACGCTTGTCTCGCAACTCGATCATCGACGAAAACATCTTGATCGAGGTGATGAAGTACTGCTTGGTGCGCTCATTGGCCACTTGCAAGGCCTGATTGGTGGCACGCAATTCGGCGGTGCGTACCTTCACCTTCTGCTCCAGACTGGCGTTGAGGGTTTTCAACTCCTCGTTTTGTGCCCGCACCAGGTCTTGCAGACGCTTCTTTTCCTTGATCAGGGCACTGCGCTCCAGCGCGTCCTTGACGATGGCCACCATGTCCTGATCGTCCCAGGGCTTGGAGATGTAGCGGTAGATTTCCCCCTGATTGATGGCCCCGGCAATCGAGGCAATGTCGGCGTAACCGGTGAGCAGCAGGCGGATCAGTTCGGGTTTGCGCTGGCGCACCTGCGACAGAAATTGCACCCCGTCCATTTCCGGCATGCGCATGTCGGAAATCACCAGATCGACCGCATGCGAATCGAGCAGCGCCAGCCCGGCGGCGCCGCTTTCGGCGGCCAGCACCTGAAAGCCGTGGACCCGAAACAGCCGCCGCAGGGCCGACAGGATGCTGGGCTCATCATCCACGCACAGGATGACCGGCGGCGTGCCCGGGGTCTGATTGGGCGGGTCAGCCAGAAGCGGCATGGGGCTGGACAAGGTCATGGTGAGGAGCTCCTGAAGCAAGCCGGAATTGCCTGCACCTGATCGACAAACGGCAAGTCCACCTGCATGCGTTGAAGTATGGCACGGGGGTTGGAATAAATAAATTCCTGATGTGGCAAACCAAACCGCACGTTTGACGCAGGTCATCACCCCGTGATTTATTTGCGCGAACATGCGTCCATGTGCGCCGCCACCAGCACTGTCTTTTCTGCGCGTGCCCTGACCAAAACCTATGGCGAGGGCGACACCGCCGTGCACGCGCTGCGCGGGGTGGATCTGGACATCGTGCAAGGCGAATTTGTGGTGCTGCTGGGCGCCTCGGGCAGCGGCAAGTCCACCTTGCTGAACATTCTGGGCGGCCTGGACAGCGCCAGCAGCGGCTCGGCCAGCTGGACGCACGCCGGCCAGACGCATGAGCTCACCGGCGCAAACGACGCCGAGCTGACGCGCTACCGGCGCGAGCACGTGGGCTTTGTGTTTCAGTTCTACAACCTCATTCCCAGCCTGACCGCCGAAGAAAACGTGGCGCTGGTCACCGACCTGGCCGATGACCCGATGGCACCGGCCGACGCGCTGGCGCTGGTGGGTTTGAGCGAGCGGCGCCAGCACTACGTGGCACAGCTTTCGGGCGGCGAACAGCAGCGCGTGGCGATTGCTCGCGCCATTGCCAAACGCCCTGCCGTGCTGCTGTGCGACGAACCCACCGGCGCGCTGGACTGCGCCACCGGCATCAGGGTGTTGCAGGCGATCGAGCGCGTCAACCGCGAGCTGGGCACCACCACCGTGGTCATCACCCACAACGCCCCCATTGCCGACATGGCCGACCGCGTGCTGCGCTTGGCCGACGGACGCATCGTCGACTGCCACGTCAACGCGCACAAAGTGCCCGCGGCAACGCTGGCGTGGTGAAGCCATGACCACCCTGCACATCAAACTCTGGCGCGACCTGACCCGGCTGCGCGCGCAGGTGCTCACGATCGCGGTGGTGGTGGCCATCGGCGTGGCAGGGTTTGTGGGCATGTTTGCGGTACACGATTCGCTCAAAAGCTCGCGCGACGCGTTTTATGCCGACAACCGGCTGGCCGACCTGTTTGCCGGCGTCAAGCGCGCGCCACTGGCGCTGGGCGAGCGCATCGCGGCGCTGCCCGGCGTGGCCGAGGTGCAGCTGGCCGTGGTGTTTGACGCGCAGGTGGATTTGCCCGAGGTGTTGCCACCGGTCACCGGCCGCTTTATCGGGCTGGATCTGGCGCGGGCGCGCGCCGCTCGCCAGGGTCTGAACGCGCTCACGCTGCGCGCCGGGCGCTGGCCCGAGCGCGGCAGCCAGCTTGAGGCGCTGGTGAGCGACCGCTTTGCCGCCGCGCGCAGCCTCAAACCCGGTGACGTGGTGCACGCCATCCTCAACGGCAAACGGCAGCGCCTGCGGATTGTGGGCACGGCGGTGTCGCCCGAATACGTGTTTGCCTCGCAGGGTGGCGCCCCGGATGACACCAGCTTTGGCATCTGGTGGATCGATCATGCGCGCATGGTGGAAGCCTTCGACATGCAAGGCGCGTTCAACCAGGTGGCGCTGCGCCTGAACACGGGCGTGCCCGAACGCCCGGTGCTGAACGCGCTGGACCAACTGCTGGCGCCCTTTGTGAGCGTTGGTGCCGTGGGGCGCGCGCAGCAACTCTCGGCCAAGATCGTCAGCGACGAACTGGCGCAGCTCAAGGTGATGGGCACTGTGCTGCCGTCGATCTTTCTGGCGGTGGCGATGTTCATTTTGAACGTGGTGCTGAGCCGCCAGGTGGCCACCCAGCGCAGCCAGATCGCCGCGCTCAAGGCGCTGGGCTACCCGGACGGCGCCATCGCCTGGCACTACATCCAGCTGGCGCTGGTGATTGCCGGGCTGGGCGTGGCTGCCGGGCTGGGCTTAAGCCAGATCATCGGCCGCCTGATGCTGGGCCTGTACGACGAGGTGTTCCGATTCAACCGGCTGGACTACACCACCGACACCGCGCTGGTGCTGCTGTCTGCCGCCATCGCCGCGCTGGCCGCCGCCGCGGGCACCTGGAGCGCCATCCACGCCGTGGTGCGGCTGCGCCCCGCACAGGCCATGCTGCCCCCGGCACCGCCCGCCTACCGCGCCACGCTGATCGAACGCCTGGGCCTGGGGCGATTCTTGTCCACCCGTGCACGCATGGTGGTGCGCAACCTGGAACGCCGCCCCTTGCGTGCGGTCTTCACCGTGACCGGCATCGCGCTGGCGGTGGCCTTACAGATTTCGGGTGCCTTCTGGCTGGATGCCATTGCACACATCGTGGACGTGCAGTTCCGCCAGGTGCAGCAAGGCGACGTGCTGGTGGACTTTCACCGCCCGGTGCCGCTGGCGGTGGTGCGCGACTTGCAGCGCCTGCCCGGTGTGCTGGACGCCGAACCCTACCGCACCGAGCCGGTCAAGATCAGCCTGCACGGGCGCAGCAAAGACACCGCCGTGATGGCGCTGCGCGGCAACGCACGCCTGATGCGGCTGGTGGACGAAGACCGTGGCGCACTGGCGTTGCCGCCCGACGGTGTGGTGCTGTCCGGTCTGCTGGCCGACGCGCTGGGCGCGCGGGTTGGCGACCGGGTGCAATTGCAGTTTCGCTTGTGGCGCCAGCGCACGGTGCAGGTCACCGTGGTGGACGTGGCCCGTACCATGTTCGGCCAATTGCTCTACATGAACCTGGACACCTTGAACCGCGTCGCCGGTGACGGTGAGGGGGCTGCCGACGCCGCGCTGCAAGTGGACCCCAACGCCATGGATCGCTTCTGGGCTGCGGTCAAGGCGGCGCCGCGCATCAACGCGGTGTTTGACAAAGCCAGCAGCATGGCCGAGTTCAACCACCGCACCGAACGCAACATGGGCGTGTTCAGTGGCATCCTGACGCTGTTTGCGGTGGCCATGGCGGTGGGCATCATCTACAACGCGGCGCGTATTGCACTGTCGGAGCGCGCCTGGGAACTGGCCAGCCTGCGCGTGCTGGGTATGACGCGCGCCGAAGTGTCGGTATTGCTGCTGGCCGAACTGGCCGCCGAGCTGCTGCTGGCGTTGCCCGTGGGCGCGCTGCTGGGCTGGGGGCTGGCCACGCTGATGATGCAGCTGATGGCCAGCGACGCGATCGATTTCCCCGTGTTGATCGAGCCGGCCACCTACGCCTCAGCCGCGCTGATTGTGCTGGGCGCCGGTGTGGCCAGCGCCTTGCTGGTGCGCCGGCAGATCGACCGGCTGGATCTGGTTTCTGTGTTGAAGGTACGCGAATGAACTCATCCAACAACCCCTTTGCCCAGCGTCGCTGGGTTTATGCCGGCATCGCCGTGGCGGCGCTGGCTGCCGTGCTCTGGGCGGCGTATCAACCACGCGCGCTGGTGGTGGAAACGGCCACGGTAGCGCTAGGCCGCTTCGAGCAGGTGATTGAAGAAGACGGCCGCCTGCGCCTGCAGCAGCGCTACACCGTGACGGCACCCATGGCCGGGCAACTGCAACGCCCCACGCTCAAGGTGGGCGATGCGGTGCAAACCGGTGACGTGGTGGCAGTGTTGCTGCCCGCCGCCCCCGCCCTGATCGACGCGCGCACCCGCAGCGTGTTGCAAGAACGCGTGGCCAGCGCCGACGCCGCACGCGACGCCGCGCTGGCCAACACCCGGCGTCTGCAAACCGCACTGGCGCAAGCCACACAAGACGCTGCCCGCGCCGAGCAATTGGCGCGCG
>Ga0172372_10012387_pt1 | contig 10690 bp, 10 predicted proteins | sample LakKiv5m_2_FD_114544 | JGI IMG/M metagenome (GOLD analysis project Ga0172372, IMG submission 114544) | Freshwater microbial communities from Kabuno Bay, South-Kivu, Congo - kab_092012_9.5m | ecosystem: Environmental > Aquatic > Freshwater > Lake | place: Democratic Republic of the Congo... | reverse complement strand
TGTCATCGACACCTGCCGCCGACGCGGCCATTCCCCTTGGGAATACCTGCGAACCGCCATCGCCCGCCGACGCCAGGGATTGGACCTCTTGCCCCTACCGCTAGGGGGGTGAACGTTTACGCTGGTGCTGGTATCCATAATTGCAAGACTGCAGTTTCTAGCTTACAGACTACTCGTCACGGCACTCATTGTGGCAATAGTCATGGTACCAATATATTATTGGGTGAGTGGTGATACCCTCCCCAGCCTGAACAGCTTGAATATCCCGGTTTCCTGGATATGGGGCTTCGGTTTGCTCACGGGTTTGCTGATGCTCGTTACAACAAAAGCACATCCTGTCAAGTTAAATCCACATCGTCGCTATCCCGGATTAAACGGCTGGCTAAACCAACAGGTAGACCGTTTTATTGAGTGGATCGGCACCTTGAAGTATTTCACCACGCCTTTGAGCCTGGTTGAAGATCCAGGGTCGTACAAGATCAAAGGAGATGAGGTACGGAAACTGATCAGCGATGGCTTTCTCGAGCCCGGTGACATCCTGCTGCGCGGTTATGACGGCTATCTTGACGGTATCATGATAAGTATTTCTGGTGGCGATCGGGGAGAAAAGAAAAAGCATTTTTCACACGCCGCACTCTTTCTGGGAGATCTCAATAGCTCTGACAAGATGATTGCGGCACGTCGCCTGCAGGTTTTGGACGATGCAGGGGGATGGAGAGATGCCACTGATGCTGAAAAGGATGGTATCCGCAACGACGAAGAGTATTTTCAGACCGGAAGAGATCGCGTTTTGCATGCCATGGCCAAGGGAGTCTTTGTGGAGGACATACTGACCTTTACGCGTTGCGATTATCTGATCGTATTGCGTTTACATGATTACATACAACTCACATCCGAGGAGATGCAGGAAGACCGCTCATTGATTAATGAGCTTCCCCCGGACGCTGACCGTATACGTGCGATGCTGATGGCGGGTATACCGGTGAACAGAAGTGACGTGCTGGAAGCCGTCCGTCTCTCAGCCCTCGGCAAGATCGGCGCCTGCTATGACTTCCAGTTCAATGACGGCAATCAACATAATCGCTTTAGCTGTTCCGAATTTGTCTATTACTGTTACAAGAGTATCCATTGTTACCTGGGTCTCCAACTCCGTAACCGTGCATTCGCCGGCATATTCTTCAGGCGGAAGACCATCACGCCGGGCGATATCTATGATGCCGCCGTCAATCATAAGAAACTGAAGGTTATCTGGGAAAGCCGATCCCTATCATCAAGCACAGACGCGTCATGACAGTCTGCATCGAACCCATGGCCGGGTTGAATGACGGAACCTGACAATACCAGCCAATCGCCGGGTTTTCGCTACGCAGCTACCAAGCCCAAGAAAAGACTACAGCCCTGAGGCAGCAGGGTTTCCTGCGGGCTGAACAGGATTTCGGCGTGAAAAGGAATCGTAATCGTGATAACGGAAAAGGATAGAACCATCAGCCTGCGCCATTGCGTGTTGGTACAGCCCACAAAAAACACGGGCGTATCGGCTGGACGGGCTATACCTGGCCCCCCCGCAAGGTATCCTGTGTCCAGCCATGAGAACTTGCAAAGCAGAAAGGCTTGGCCCATAGCGAAGAGGCTCTTACCCTAAAACCGGCGGTTGGAACGCAGAAAAGTCGTTCGTTCCGTGCAAGGTCGAAGCATGGCAAGTCAATCGAGAAGTTCAGGTCTATTCAGCAAAACCCTCAAGGAGTGATGAATGCCGAAATCGCGTTTTTACCTGGCGGTCCCTTTCGCCCAGAAGGACGAGGCCAAAGGCCTCGGCGCCAAGTGGGATCCGGCCCGCAAGCGCTGGTATGTCCCGGAGGGGCTGGATACCGCGGCATTTCAACGCTGGTTCCCCGATGAATCCGAACCGCCCTCACCCACCGCGCCTGCGGCCAAACCCCCGGCAGCCGCCGGCCGGAGCTTGACCTCGCCCGGCGTCGTCATGCCCTCCGCAAACCCGGATTTTGTGCCGTATTCGGGGGAGATTCCGCCATGGGAGTAGCCCCGGGGCCGGTCGCCTCAAGAAGTCCACACTCCAGGGCCCTGATTGCTCGCGCGGATGCATGGACGTCGTGTCTGTGTGGCGTCCCGGAGGCCCGCGCTCCCAGCCAGAGGGTCTCCAATCAATTTGACCCATCTCCGCCTTCGGGGGTACATACTCCGGCTTCTCCTGGATAATACGCAGGTACTTTCGGCTATCACGCTATCGGCCTTCTGACATTGCTGCTGATCCACGCCACGATCCTGATCCATGTCCACCTAAAGCTTCCGCGCCTCAAGCATCTTAAGGAACCCCGCTCACCGTTTGCGTCGGGAAGCTGGCCTGGGCGGCGGCGCCTTCAGCACCACCTCTTCCTCTTCCCAATCGTCCTCCTCAGCGTAATCCGGAAGAGAAATCGGGAGCTGGGACAGCCCTTTGAATGTGCTGACCAAGGAGAACAGAACCATGAATAGCCCGGCCAAACTCAGGGCGGTGGCCTCAAATTGTGTGAATTCCAGGATTGGGTTGAGGATCCAGCCAATGCCGTAGGCCAGCATGACCAGTAATCCGGCGACAAGGGAGAGGAGCGCCGCAATGATCGGAAATATGAGCAGTTTCATCGAATGGGCCTATGGGGAAGGGGATAGACAATTGTGCTTGAGCGGACGGCCAGTATCAAGCCAATGCCAACGCCGCCCACAGTACACTATGAAGGGCCGTCAATAACAGCCCTGCCAGACCCCGGAGGCTTGCGACGGCGGATGCTCATCACCGCCCCTACCCTCATTACACCTGCGGAAAGCCCATGCCGGTCAAACAAGTCCTGTTGAATCAAAAGGCGCCCGTCAAAATCTGGACGGAGGATATCGACGACCGCTCGAAAGAGCAGTTATCCAACATAGCCAGCCTGCCATTCATTCACCACCATGTTGCCGCCATGCCCGATGTGCATCTCGGTATCGGCGCCACCATCGGGTCGGTGATTGCCACCCACAAGGCCATCATCCCGGCGGCGGTGGGCGTCGACATCGGCTGCGGCATGGTGGCCGCGCGACTCTCCCTCACCGCGAACGCCATCGATGAAAAATCCCTGAAGAAGGTGTTCGACCAGATCACCCGGGATGTACCGGTAGGCCGCGGACAGCATCCGGATGACCGGGTTCTTGTCGAAGCCGCGCGCCCCTTTGAAGCCGGATTGAAGGCGCTGACCGAACGGCATCCGCAACTCCTGAAGGCCTTTGGCAAGTTTTCCAAGTGGGTGAACCAGATGGGCACCCTCGGCGGCGGCAACCATTTCATCGAGGTGTGTCTCGATGAGGTCAACCAGGTCTGGGTCATGCTGCACTCCGGCAGCCGCGGGATCGGCAATGCGATGGCCGACTATTTCATCCAGTTGGCCAGACAGGACATGGAGCGCTGGATGATTCACCTGCCCGATCGCGACCTGGCTTACTTCCCGGAGGGGACCGAACACTTCGCTGATTATGTGGAAGCGGTGCACTGGGCGCAGGATTACGCCCTGCAGAATCGCCAATCCATGCTGGAACTGGTTCTGGCCGCTCTACGGCGTCATCTGCCGCCCTTTACCGTGACATCGGAAATCGTCAACTGCCACCACAATTATGTCGCCCGGGAGCATCATTACCAGGCCAATGTCTGGGTCACCCGCAAGGGAGCCATCCGGGCGCGAGAGGGTGACCTCGGCATCGTGCCCGGCAGCATGGGCGCCAGGAGCTACATCGTGCGCGGCAAGGGCAATGCCGAAAGTTTTTGCTCCAGCGCGCACGGCGCCGGCCGGCGTATGAGCCGAACCGCCGCCGAACAATGCTTCACCGAAGCGGACCTGGCCGAGCAAACCCGTGGGGTCATTTGCCGCAAGGACAAGGGCGTGCTGGACGAAATACCCGGCGCGTACAAGGACATCGACGTCGTGATGGAAAATCAGCACGACTTGACCGAAATCGTCCACACCCTGAAACAGGTCGTGTGCGTCAAAGGCTGAAGACTCATGCCGGGACGGCTATGGATCAACGAGCAGGTAAAGATGCATCAACTCCCTCTCCCATCGGGCATAAGTATCCACACACAAGCAAATCATTGATTTTATTACCCTCTCCAGGAGGGAGAGGGGTTAGGGGTGAGGGAGTTTCAAATGAATTTTTACCTGCTCATTCATCCATACGTCATCATCCTCCCCCAAACGTCTGCCCAAGTCAGAACCCGGTTTCAGCCGAGAGACCCCGGACTGTTCCGGATGAGCGGCCAAATCCCGGGAACTCGGGCCCCTGCCCCGCCACGCGAACGGGAAAGCTTCGCGCCCGGGGCGCAACATCGATGTGACCCAACGCCCCGAACGGAATGGGCAGCCTGAACCCCCGAAAAACATGAGCTCCACCCTCGTCGTTCTCGACTTTGAAACCACCGGAATATCGCCCCAGCACGGCGCCCGACCCACCGAGGTCGCCGCCGTCCGGATCGAGAACGGGCGCATCGCCGAACGCTACCAAAGCCTGATGTATGCCGGAGTCCCTGTCCCGGCCTTCATTACCGAACTGACCGGCATCACCAACGCGATGGTACGGGCAGCTCCCCCGGCCAATCGGGTGATGCGGGAGCTTCATACCTTCATCGATGGCCAGCCAATCATCGCCCACAATGCCAGCTTTGATCGGAAATTCCTGGAGGCCGAATGGCAACGTCTGCGCTTGCCCATGACCTCGACCGTGCTCTGCTCCCTGCTCGTCTCCCGCCGGCTGTACCCGGAGCTGACCAGCCACACGCTTGGCGCCTTGGTCGATCACCTGGATCTGCCCCGGGCCGGACGCTACCACCGGGCCTTGGCCGACGCCGAAATGACGGCGCATCTATGGTTGCGCATGACCGCCGATATCGCCGACCGCTTTGACTACCAGACCGTGCCTTTGTCCCTGATGGAGCAAATCCAGACGATTGCCAAACATCGGGCCGCCGACTACTTGGAATCCTATCGGGACCGACACGGCCTAAGATGATCCCGCCTTCTCCAGGCGACCCGGAACAGGATATCCTTGGACACTCGGGCTACCGGACGACATCGGCTCAGGCTTATGGATAAACCAGCAGGAAAAGATGCATCAATTCCCTACGCCACTAGGCATAAGCATCCACATACCAGCAAGCCATTGATTTTATTAAACTCTCCAGAAGAAAGAGGGGTCAGGGGTGAGGGGCGGATCAAATGAATCTCTACCAGCTCATCCATCCATATCACCGTCATCCTTCTCAACACGCGGCATGAACTGGACTCAACTCAAATTCTTGCTGGTCTTCGGCGTTTTCGCCGTCATCGGGTTTGGCCCGGTCTCGCCCGGCTGCCTGATCGGCCTGTATTCGGTGGTGGTCCGACCCCCGTGGATGCTGCGGGCCGTGCGCAATCTCTATCAGCGTCGGGGACAGCCGATGTATCCGGCGCCAACCCCGGAGCCGCAATCAACCGGACGAACCCGCATCAAGGCCTTCCTGAGCTTTCTGACCTTGTTCCTGATCGACATCGCCCCCTACCCGGTCACGCCCAGCATCGCGATTCCCCTCATCCTGATCCGCCCGCGCTGGTTCCTTGACTGGGTAGAGCAACTCTATGCGAAATGAGCGCTTTGACCGATGCAGTGCCAGACTCCTTCCGGAGCAGGCCGCACCATCGCGGATTCTCTACCGCCTCCAAATAGCGTCACTCATGACAGGCTCCCAAGCGGTCTATAGGGGTTATCACACTTGTCATTGCAAGAGCGGCCCTTTGTTTGAGCGAGGTGGAGTTCCGTTACCCGCCCATAGGCTACTCCGGCGAGGACTGCGACTGCCGGCTCTTCAGTACATCACGCAGCGGCAGGATGCGCGGGTAGGGTGATGTCCTGCCGACGTTGGCAACCGGTTTGTTCCTAGCGTCTGATTCGAAGCGTTCGATTTCATCCAGCAGAGCATCACCGCGCCATGCCAGCGCTGCAAACACAGGGTCGTCCGCGGTTTTGAACAGCGCGTATATGTGCTCATCTTCGTCAATGCCGGCAAGCGCCTCCCAGGCCGCCACGCCTTGCCCCTTGGCATGCTGTTTCAATTCAATGCGGAGTTGGGACCGCGTAAAAATCCGAAATCCGCATTCGCGCAGTCTCAACAGGCCCGACGCCGCACCGCCGCCGTGAGTTCTCATGATGACCCGCCGCACGCCCGCAAGATTAGGATGTACATGCAGCGCCCCCTGTCGCCTTCCCAGGCGCACATAGACGAAACCGCTCTCGTCACGTGCCAGCGAAAGCTGAGCATCATTGTTGTACCAAGCGACCAACACCATCTCCTCTGCCGGCGGGAGCGCCCGGAATCCGCCGCCGAAAATGTCCGACTCCGGCAGTTCCAGCGCCCGGTAGCTGACCGGCTGGTCCCTGACCGCGTAGGCCTCCGTCAAGTGGTAGGTGACCCGTTCCCTGGCAGTGGTGCGGTTAGCGAGATGGTCTATGACATCGTCGAGAAATTTCGATACCGCCTCGATCCCATCGGCCTCGCCCTCGGCGCCCGGCCGGACCGCGAAGGCTCCGAGCCCAGGCAGCACCTCATGAAAGCCGTAATATCTGACATCGTTGCCCGGTTGACCCGGGTACAGCACATAGGCGCCTGCCGTGCGCCGGACGGCATCCCTATACGCATGCATTTTCAGCAGATCGGAATATTTTGCGGCGCTGCGCTCCCCGGCCGTTGGGTCTGTACCGATTTCAAATACAGTATCGTCATCTGTATCCCCCAGCAGTTCCCGCGCGCTTTCGACACGGTATTTCGCATCGAAGTGGACATGTGTCATAAGCCCGTTGCGTTCGGCCTCATCCCTTGAATATTCCGCCGGCCAGATGCTGATCGTGTAATCCGGCTGAACGCCGCGGCTCCAGCTTCCGGGATCTCTATGATCCTTGCGCCGGCAGAACTTCCGGTTGAAATGAAATTCGGCATTCAGCCGACGGCTCGCGATGTTGGACCAGGTTCCGGAAACGGGTGTGCGCAGCTCAACCCCGCGCTTCAACGTGAGTTGCGGCGGTGATTTTTCCTTATCCACAATGATCGAATGCAGCGGATTTTCGCAGGAGAACCTTTGGCGGAAGAGCTTTTCAAGCTGGAAGAACAGCCAGTATTCGTAAAGCGTCGCCACATTCCGGGCGCCCGCCTCGAAAACGTCGGCAGAACCTTCCCAGACCAACTGCGCCCCGGCATGGAATTGGAGCCAGAAATGCAGCAGCTCGCGGTAGCCGGATTTGCGCTGCAGCGCGGGACTGCCGAGCGGTACGACAGCCGGGGGTGAAATATCCGGCAGAAAGCCTCTCCCCATCTCCGTTTCCAGCATGCCGCGCAATCTGTTCGCATCCCCCAACAGCCTCCGCGTGTCCGGCTTATCGCTATCGGCTGTTCTGCGTGCCAGGTGCGCGGCCGCATCGGCGAGGAAGTCCCGGAATTCAGAAAGCACCATTTTGACGAATCGGTTTTCGGCGGTATCCAGAAAATCGGTGCGGGATTGAACGGAAACTCGGGCGGGCAGAGAACGGATACCGGCGCCGCGTAGCGGGTGTCCTGCCGGTAACTCCACGCGGCGGGTCGCCGCGGCGACCTGCCGCGCGAAGTCCCTGCCCGGCCTGAAAGGGCGCGATATGTCCCGCTCTTCCCGGTTGTCCTCCAGCCTCCGATGCGGATTGCGGAGGATTTCATCAACAGCCGAACGGAAGGGCGAGGATTCAAGGGTAGAGCGCAGAAATTCGAACTGCTGCTCAAGAATGCGGGAATCCTGCTGCCAGAGCGTGTCCAGTTTCAGCCGGGTAGGCGCTCGGCAGTCCATCAGCAAACCAGCGCATATTTTTGAGATGAAGGTCAGCATCCCCCGGTAATGCTCACGATAGCCGAGCTTGACAGAGCGTACTTCGACACTGCCGCGCGCCAGGGGCTTATCAGGGTTATTTCTGCTGATGACAGTCAGCGGAAGCAGCCCGCAATAGTCCTGCGGCTCGATCAGACCTCGATCACCCAGCGCCTCCGCGACCGGACTCGGCTGCACTCCGCGCTGGGAAAGAAGCGCCAAGCCGACAGGCGCACCATCCGCAGGCCTCAGCCGGTATTCATAACGCCCGCGCTCCCGGAGCTGCAGACGTTCCTCGCTGTTCCGCCGCGCCTCATCGGCGGAAAGCATTAACAGCGATCTCTGCTGAACTGAGGAAGGCTCTTTCGCCGCGGGGGTCAGGGTCACGATTTTCACCGTCGCCAACAGCCGGCCTTCTGGCGTCCGGCATTCGACCTCTCCGTATGGGAGCGGCTCGACAGTCACGCTACGCCTCGGCGAACGTCACGAACTGATCGCGGACCAGTTTGCGCCACATACGCATCACCTTGCCGAAACTCAACGGGTAACGGGCGGCAGCAGCGGGGTCGTTGGGATTTAACTTTGCCAGGGTATCCCAGAGAGTTTCCGGACCGTACAACGCATCATCCTGAGCCTGGCCGGCTTCACGGATCTGTGCCGCGAAGTTTTTCCCCTCACGCTCAATGCGTTCGGCGCCACAAGCCCAGACCAGCGCCCATAGCAGCCCCTCCAGCTTCGAACGGGCCCCGTGCAGCTTCGGCAGGAATTTCTGCACGATGACGGCATCCATGGCGCTGTCGAACCAGTCACTGCTACCCTCTGGATACCCGCCGAGCAGGCTGTAAAAATGAATGAAACGGGCGGCCTCGTAGCTGGTGCGGTAGCCGAATTCTGCGTTATGCTCCCGCAGCAGATTGAAAAACAGCAGCATCTCCCCCTCGTAGCTTTCCTTGACGGCCGAGGGGACTTCCCGCCCTTTATCGGCGGCGGCTTCGACAAATCCGGCGCCGAAAGCGGCGCCTTTCCCGTCAAGCTCATCAAGTCTGGGAGCCCTAGGAGAACCGAGGAACGATCTCAGATCATCAGGCTCCATCCGGAATTCAATGACATTGGCACGATCCAGCACTTTCGGCGAGAACATGTAGGTGGTCTCATCGACGTTCACCGTGCCGATGATGAACAGGTTATCCGGCAGGCGCAGCTTGCGCGGCACCGCAATACCGTCCACCGTGCGCTCGCCGCCCTCATATAGAGGAATCTCCTCCCCCGATTCGATAGCGGAGAGGATGTCGGCAAAATACCGCTCCACATGGGAGAGATTCATTTCGTCCAGAATCAGAAAATGGGGATTTGCTGAATGTGCAGGCTCAAGGGCATGGCGCACCAGTTCCAGTGCGGACTTGGTTACATAGGTTTTATCGTCCAGTCCGTTCGGATAGCCGATGATATTTTCATTACCAGTCCAATCTGCACCGACCGGTACAAGCGCATAATATGGATTGGGATTTTTACTTTTGGATTGGTCAGCATTATCAATCCAACCTGGATCGGGTGTGATCCACCGTGCAAAAGCCTGGGCTATTTTCGTTTTACCTGAACCGGCAAGGCCTGTGATAATCATAAATCGCTTTGAAAGCAACGAAGATATAGCGTTAATCGTAGTTCTTCTAGCAATCCGCAAACCAACTATATCACAGGAGGCTTGATCAATAAATTCTGTTGAAATCTCATCAAGCATAAATGATGAGTTAGAACCGTATACTGGATTATTCATGCAATATTCGCAAATCTTATAGATCGTCGAATCGTAACCAAGGATAAACGGGTCATGTTCGACCCCAAGTTCGATAAATAAATTTGGCAGATTTTTTTCTGACCTATATCTTCGAATTATATCACTGAGCTGTATTTTTCCAGCTTGAATTCCTGCTAATATGTCAGTAATTACTTGCGTGGGTATAATTCGAAGCGCACCTATTCCAGATTTAGTTTCACCCCTCTGGCCCTCAGGGTGGCCGCGAAGATATATGTTTTCGTTTGTGACTTTCTCAACAGTATATGTTCTAACGCCCTCACCTAGGACTAAACCCAGTGATAAAATATTTTTCAGCATCATTATTCACCGCTTGGATTAGCGGCCTCCGGTATGGACTGACCCAGCGGCACCTAGTCCATCGGCTGGAAAAGGCCCAACTGGGACCTTTGGGCGACATCAAACCGGTAGGCCAAGGCGTTTTCGAGACGTGTAAGCATTTCGGGCCTAGTTGGCCTATGTACTTCATCCAACGCGGCGGCGTACTGATCGTTATGCTTGTGTGCGGAGATAAATCCACGCAAACCGCCGACATCGCCAAAGCCACGCAACTGGTAAGCCGTAATCTGCGGCAAAATCGCCTCGGTATCGGCGAAGACATATTCCATATCCGGCACCTATCTCAGCAAATAAATCGCCAACACCGAATTGTCCTACCCGCCCGACAGCCCCAACAAATGGTAACCGGGTTTGTGAGTTTTTCTTCACTTGTCATGCGGATCACCACAGTCGTTTTATACCGTACTCATCAAAAATCGGATCGCAACCGACAACCGGCACATCTTCCGAAAATGCTTGAGCAAAGATTAAGCGATCAAATGGATCACGATGATACCAGGGTAATCCTGCTTGCCTGTCCGAGACCTCTACGGTATAGATGCCAGAATTGATTAAGATACATTCAAAACTTTCATTTTAGGGTATTGTCTAACCTACTATAACTGTCTGTAGAAATGGTGTGAGGCCTATCATGATCCCAGAATGGTTAAAGGAT
>Ga0172372_10012384_pt1 | contig 10693 bp, 10 predicted proteins | sample LakKiv5m_2_FD_114544 | JGI IMG/M metagenome (GOLD analysis project Ga0172372, IMG submission 114544) | Freshwater microbial communities from Kabuno Bay, South-Kivu, Congo - kab_092012_9.5m | ecosystem: Environmental > Aquatic > Freshwater > Lake | place: Democratic Republic of the Congo... | reverse complement strand
AGGCCAATAGCAAGGGAGAGAAACTAGGAAACGCTGTGTTAGACCAATATGAAAGCATCCTTAAATTTTACCAAAACGCCCCAGCAAGTATTTGCACCAAACTCGACAATTCCGGGGAGCTTTTCGCGGTAGCGGACGGGATATTCAAAATGTATACTACTTTGCAAGACTCTACCGTCAACGACGCAGATTCTAAATTCGGTAAACGATTGATGAAAGACATACAACTGATTTATAAAACGATCCTACCAAAACTGTCTGCGGAACTCATTCGTTCAGGGAATGAAAACGATGAGCCTGTAGCAAGCGGCGTTGGTAATTACAGCCAACAATACGGATCGTTGAATCAAAACTTAGAGGCCATTGGGCAGCATTATGGATACTTAAAAAGAACTGCCGTGCCCGTTAACCCCACCAATGAGACTCCATCGAATCTGCCGATGCTGCCGGGTCAGTAACCATGAAAAGGTTTAAAATTCGGGTATTACGATTTTTATTCCCTCATTGGGTTTGGATAAATGAAGGGTCTTCTGGTGTAACGATTACCCTGGATGACGGACCTCATCCTGTGTCCACTCCTATTGCGCTAAACGTCTTAAAAAAACACGGAATCAAGGCGGCATTTTTTTGCATAGGGTCCAATGCGGAGAAATACCCGCACTTACTTGAACAAATCCTTAAGGATGGCCACGTGGTTGGTAACCATACCCATCTTCATGAAAATGGTTGGCAGACTAAACCCGATACTTATTTGGCTTCCATTGATCGTTGTGCAGCAGTTGTTGAAAGCCGATACTTTAGGCCTCCTTATGGTAAGGCTTCATTCTTTTCAACTCGACGTATCTTAAATCGGGGCTACCGGGTTGTTATGTGGTCTTGGCTAAGCTATGATTTTAGCGCAGCAATGACAAGGGATAAGTTTCAACACCGCTTGGAAAAAATATCGCCTGGAGACATCCTCGTGTTCCACGACAACGAAAAAACATCCCATAAAATAGGTGACTTTTTAGAAATGACCATTAACCATTTAATGGCTCATCAAATAACCATAGACCCGTTGAATATCCCATGAAAAGTTTCCGTAGTAAAACGCTATTAGTTCTATTATCGCTCTACATCTTGATGCAGTTTTGTTGGTGGGGTTATCTTCTTCTTCAAAGTAACTCAAAAAAAATGTTGATGGTTTTCGGGGAAGGGACCGTATTTCTTACCATCCTGTTTTTTGGTATATGGAGGCTTTCCAAAAGTATACAACAAGAATTATCCTTGCATAAGCGGCAAAGTAATTTTCTGCTATCCGTAACTCATGAGCTTAAAACCCCATTAGCGAGCGTCCAGTTGATTCTTCAAACCATGTTAAGGAGGACCTTTGAACCAGAACAATTAAAAGAGTTCACAGAAAAAGCTTTGGAAGAAAACAAAAAATCTCAAGAACTCATTGAGGGCATTTTACAAGCCTCTGGACTTGAACAAAAAGCACTTAAAGTTCATATAAACACCCTTTATCCTGAGGAATTCTTAAAAGGATTTATGCCGCTATTTCCTGAATCCAAATACAACATCGTTTGGAATTATTCGAATAACATCAGGGTTCAATGCGACACCAACATGCTTACGTTTATTTTGAAAAACCTTATCGAAAACAGTTTTAAATATGGGGCCAATAAGGTTGAAGTGGAATTTTTACGGAACGCTAAGTTCGTACAAATTAAAGTCAGCGACAACGGAATGGGTGTTTTGCCGGTAGACCAACCTTATATTTTTGATAAGTTTTACCGATCGGGAGATGATAAAATAAGAGACCGTAGCGGAACAGGCTTAGGACTATACATTGCCCGAGAAATGGCCTTACTTCAGGCGGGTGAAATTAATTATCAGCCTTTAACGGATGGGTCTTGCTTCATACTATCTTTGCCTCATGGCGCGTAGAACAGCACTCATAATTCTCGATGGATGGGGTCTTGGTGACCGTTCTCGAGCCGATGCAATTTATCATGCGAAGACCCCCTTCATGGACCAGCTAATGGTGAATAATCCAACGGCAACCTTAATTACCCATGGAGAATCCGTTGGTCTTCCGAATGGACAGATGGGTAATTCTGAGGTTGGCCATTTAAACTTAGGCGCAGGAAGGATAGTATACCAAGAGCTAACGCGCATCAATCGTTCAATCCAAGATGGGAGTTTTTTTGAAAACAAGGTGTTACTTGAAGCATTACATTACGCCCAAGAAAAAAATGCCAAACTGCATCTGCTTGGGTTGGTGTCCCACGGAGGGGTGCATAGCGCCTTTACGCACCTTGAAGCGCTCATTAAACTATGTGCCCAGTTCGGCACAAAAAGAACCTTTATTCACGCAATTACTGACGGCCGAGATTGCAGCCCTAAAACGGCCATCAATGACCTTCAAAAATTACAAGGTCTTGAAAATGAAAATCTTAAAATAGCCAGTATAATTGGGCGATATTATGCCATGGACCGTGATAACCGCTGGGAAAGAATTGCAAAGGCCTATAACCTCTTCGTACGTGGAGAAGGTGAAAAAACGGAGAATCCTTTAAGGCTCATCGAGCGTTACTATGAACAAGGAATCACGGACGAATTTTTGCCAGGAATCATGGTAAACCCCTTAGGAATTATTGAAGACGGGGATGTTGTAATTAGCTTCAATTTTCGTACCGACCGTCCTCGGGAAATTACCCAAGCACTTACCCAGAAAGCCTTTCCTGAATTTGGATTGGCACCTTTGCGGTTAAGGTATCTTACCATGACTCCTTACGACGAAACGTTTGAAAACGTCCAAGTAATTTTTGATAAAGATGCTCTAAACCAAACCCTTGGAGAGACGCTTTCCAATGCAGGTGTGCACCAAGTGAGAATCGCCGAAACGGAAAAATACCCACATGTTACCTATTTTTTCAACGGTGGAAGGGAAGTTCCCTTTCCGCTAGAGCATCGAATCATGGTTCCGTCTCCCAAGGTTGCAACCTATGATTTGCAACCTGAGATGAGTGCACCAGAAGTAACGAATCAGCTCTTAACGTACGTTAACGATTGTTTTCCGGAATTTATCTGCTTAAACTATGCGAATCCAGATATGGTGGGCCATACGGGTAATTATGAGGCCATTGTTCAAGCCATAGAAACCATTGACCAAGAACTTGAACGCTTGGTGTCTCATCTTGTTTCCAATAATTATAGTTTGTTAATCTTAGCGGATCATGGCAATGCTGATCTTGCAGAAAATCCAGATGGTAGTCCGAACACAGCTCATAGTTTGAATCCTGTTCCTTGCATTTTAGTCAATAATTCCTTCAGTGGAATAAAATCCGGCGTTTTAGGAGACATTGCACCTACCCTACTTGAAATCATGGGGTTGCCAATTCCATCAGAAATGACTGGAAATTCCCTCATTAAAAAAGGGGCCTAAGCCCCTCTCCTTATTTAATTCCTAAGATTTGTTTCGCTTGAGCATCGTTCGGATCGAGGTCGTAAACAATTTGGAAGTATTCTTTTGCTTTAGTTGCATCCTTTTCAGTAGATGATCCAAAATATCCTCCTAAATATCGTGCGGACTCAATGACCATTTTTTTGTTCGAATCTTTTTTGCGGTCCTCTCCAACCACAATTTCTAACACTTTCGCATAATGAGGTTTTGCCAACCATAATGCATTGGTAGGGTCCATTTGAAAATTACAACGACCTCTCCACATGTAAGCAGGAGCATAACTGGAAGACATAACCGCTACCTTGGCAAATAGGGTGTCTGCTTCTTTAAAATTCTTAGGGCCTGAGAAATAACATTGTCCAAGGTTGTAAACCTCTTGTAGAGTAAGCTCAACCGCTGATTGTCGCTTCAAATAGGTTTCAATGGCTTTATCGTATTTTTTCATCTTGTAATACATCCTCGCCATTTCGGAAGAAAGATCTTTCATAGCTGTTTCATTTAACAACATTGATTTTTCCCACTCTAATAAACCCAAGGAGTCTTTACCTAATTTCATGAGGATAGACCCTTTCGTTTTGTAATCCAAGTAATTAACCTCCTCTTGTTTGGCAAGGCTAAAGAAACGATTACTTGCCTCAAGCGCTAATTGCGATGCATTTGCTTGGTTCTGACATTCCAAATAAGATTTCGCAAGGATTCTTTCGGTATATACGTTGACTAATCCTTCTTTATTTACACCTAATACAAACTCAATGGCTTCGCAATACTCTTTCGCAACATAAAGGGCACTTGCGTATCGGTAACGGGAATCAATATTATTATTCAAGGCCAAATATTTTTTCCAATCTTGTATGGCTAAATTCATTTTATTAAACCTCATCAACATTTCAGCACGTTCACGATAGGCTGGAGCAAAGGTTGAGTCAATAGCGATGGCCTCTTTGTAAATTTTATTGGCCTCTTGCTCATTTTCGGCAGCCTGGTAAATGTTCCCCACGCGCAATTTACCCCTTGGTGACTTGGGATTAATTTCCAAGACCTTGTTGTAGCTTTTAATTGCCTCGTTAGCATTGAGGGCTGTGTTATTTGTTAAAGCAATTTTCTTTGCTTGCTCGTACAAGGCGTCTCCTTGCAAAAGGTAATTTTCTTCATTGGCAGGGTCTTTTTCGATCGCCTCGAGCAATAGGGTAAGCGCTTGATCTAGATCTTTGATTTCAGACTTGATATATCCTTCAGCTGCACCCCTTAACACTTCAGAACGCTTAGCAACTAATTTTTTTCCTTTAGTTAATTCAAGGGCTTTATTAAGTTCAACCTGAGCGGCAGCCTTATCTCCTTTTATCCAAAGGGATCTAAACTTACCGACCAGCGGCATTGGATTGATGTTATCCACCTCAAATCCTTTATTCCAGGTTAATACTGCAGAATCAATTTCTCCTTTTTTGAAATAGCAATCGCCAAAATAGTAATAGGCATTTCCGTCATTTGGCGTTGCTACTACTAATTTTTTAAAGTCGCGGAGCGCTTCAGGATAACGTTCATTGTTCGTTTTCTTAATCGCATCGTTCAAAGTTTGTCCGAATAAGGTAATCACTGAAGCAACAAATAACGCGGTAAATATCAACTGTCTCATAAGTTTGTTTTTACAATAATTCTATCAATAAGATTGCCAAAGTTAGTTTGGATTTAGGATAACTCAAAAGAAAAGAGGCTTTAATTCGTGGTAAATTGTATTAATCGCACCGGGGCTTTCGCAGGGACTAATTCCGATTTTTGAACCAACAATTGGCCTTTGTCTCCTAACATAAAAAGTACAAACCCAGTATTCAACCCAGCACGCCTTCCTTTATTAATTAACCACATTTCGCGGTGTAGAGGATATTCATGAGTCCAAATTGTTCCTGCATAGGGTTGAAATCCTTGCTCTCCTGTTTTTTTCGAAACATACAAAACCTTAATGTCATCCAAAAAATTCATTACTTGCAAGTCCTCCTGATCCGATATCCAATTAACCCCAATAAAGCCTAAAGCATTAGGATTGGATTTTACATACTTTATCACCTCTTCGTTGGAATTGAGGGCATAAACCGATTTAGATAAGGATTTTTTCTCCGACAAATTAACTAAATAATTGAAATTGGCAGAAGTTACGCGGTCGAAAACCATTTTTACCGGTTTACGAGAGCCGGGCCACTTGGCACCATCATTGGATATCCAATGCTTCAATTGTTCAACGGAAACCACGGTATCTTGATTAGAAGGATGCACAATCAACGCGATAGCATCATAAGCCAGTAAATCACTTTTTACTTCCACGTTCTTAGATTTCAAATAATCCTTTTCTTTTTCCGAAAAATCCCGAGAAATACAAATCGTCTTTACTTTGTTTGCAAAAAAACTATCGATGATCTGTCCCTCGGACAAATACGTGGCGTTAATTGAAGCTTTGGGATATTGACTTTCAAAGGTATAAATGCTCGTCTCAAACAAGGGGCGATAAGAATCTTCAACGAAGATACTTGCCTTTCCCCTTCCATGCGCATCCGTTTGATAAGCCAACGGATTCTCGTGATTTTCACAGGAATTTAGCAACCAAACCATCAATACAAAACACCAAAAACTATATTTCATTTTCTTCCTTTTCTTTAAGTGTTTTAATGGATCTATAAAGCCTAAAAGAACCATAAGTACATAATACCGCTACTAAAAACCACCTTTTCCAACCGTAAAGATTTGGGATTGCCTCGGAGAAAGTTAAATATCCTGCTAATACGAGTGCAGCTAAAAACACCAAAGACCCTAACAAAACATGGAGAATTCTAAAGTTCATATCACAAAAAAAAATCCCCAAATAACTTTGGGGATAATAGCAATAGTTTTAATCCATTAATTGACTTCGAATTTAATCGGTAGGGTGACCCAAGTACGAACGGCTCTACCACCGTTCTTGCCCGCAGTCCAGGGCGGCATCTTTTCTACGACTTGTACTGCTGCTTTATCACAAGCCTTGCAACCTGCTAAAGGCCCCGCAACAGACACATTTGAAACGCGGCCGTCTTTTTCAACCACAAAACGAACGGTTACTCGGCCCTTAATTCCTAAATCAATAGCCTCTTGCGGATAATCTATATTATCATTGATGAATTTAGCCATTTCACCTGCCCCTCCTGGGAAATCTGCTTCCTCCTCGACGAATGTTTCAATCGGTTCGGGTTTATCCTCAATTTCTTTAGGCTCATCGTTGGGCGCAGGAGGATCGAAATTTTCATCGCTTCCATCCTGTGTTTTATCCCCTGCTTTCGTATCTTCCAGCTGATCCTGAGTCGGAACAGGATCCGTTACGGGGTCGTCTTCTATCACTGGGGGAATAAATGCCGTCATTTTTTCTAAGGGTGGTGGCGGCGGGGTTGTTGGAGGTGGCGGCAGATCCTCTGGGGGGGGCTGAACCGTCCACGTTTTATCACTTCCTTTAGGGGCTTCAACTTCTTCCTTCGGTAAATTTCGCACGATAAAAAGCACCAAAGCTCCCAAAGCAAAAGTTAATATCATTCCTAACATAATCAATGTTAGTCGCTTATTGTAACTCTTCCTTAATTGGTACGCTCCGTACTCTTTATTACGGTGTTCAAATACTAAGTCGTTTCTGTCCGTGGAAGTAACTAACCAGCCTTTAGCAGAAACGTAGCTAAACAACGAATATATCGAAACTAAACCAACAACTACCCAAACAAACATTAGTTCCATGACCTTACTTTTTTAATTCGGTTTCTAATAATTTCAACTCAGCAGGAAGCATTGGAACAGGAGCAATTACACCAATTTCAGCAATTTTCACTTCATCGATTAAGTCAATAAAGTTTTTACAAAGGGCTTTGTCATCCGTTTTCACTAACACTTTCAACGCTTCAGGCTTTCCTTTCAATTGTTCCATTTCCCGTGTGTAAGTAGTGTCTGCCATTTGCTTAGCTTTCACTTTCTTAACCAATCCTTCCTTTCTTAAAAGAACGTAAGAGTTGAGGTCAGCTAACACCTTTCGAAGTCCAGATGCGCTAAAATCTGTTGCGGTCAATTTTGTGGGGCCATCTTTACCTGGACGGTCCGCCGGATAAAACTCACCGGTGTAATAAAATATTTTATCCTCTGACAACAAAAACGTTATACCATTATTCAATTTTGGAGCTTCTCCTGGTGGGAGATCATTAATCTTAGCTGGATAGGCCAAGCTCATGACTTTTGGTTTGCTAAAAGTAGAGGTTAAAACGAAAAATGTTAAAAGTAAGAACGCCAAATCCACCATCGGTGTCATGTCCACCCTCGTAGATGCTTTCTTTGCGCGTTTCTTTCCTTTTTTTTCGTGTCCACCACCACCGCCTTCTGCTATTTCTGCCATGGGTTCTTTTAATTATTGGGATTAAACTCAGCGGATGTTACGAAGCTTAAATTATTGAGGTTCAATTCTCTAAAAACATCAATTACCTCTTCTGCTTTTTTATATATCGCTTTGCCATCCGCACGAATGATGAATTTTGGTTTAAAATCATTTGCTTCGGGCGACAAGCCTTTTCTTTTCGCTTCATTGTACGCCGTTTGTCCAGAATTTAACGCCGCGACATTGCTGTAAGATATCCAGTTTTTCAATTGATTATCCAAAGAATCTAGAGGAACCCCTTTGGTTTGAAACTCTTTACGGCTATCACCCGATAAGTCTAAATAGGCCGGAAGCTCCTTCATGGAACAACCAAAAGTTGACATCAAAGCAAACTTTTCAATTTGTTCTTCGGTTAACGACACTTTATACAATCCCATCATGTTGGTGAGCGACTCTTTACGAGCTTCGGCTCCAGTCAAATTGAAATATACTTTTCCATCCGACGCAACAGTAACCATGATCATGTTCTCTGGAATAAACTTATCACTGATACTGGAAGGGGTCTCAACGGTTACGGGTTCACTCGGTCTAAAAGATGCCGCCAACATGAAGAATGTAACCAATAGAAAGGCCAAATCCACCATGGGCGTCATGTCAATCGCCGGAGAACTTTTCGGTATTTTTAATTTAGGCATAACTTTCGTTATTTCTTACCTTAATTTTTAGAAGAAAAATCTTGAACAATGGTAAAGCTCGCTTCATCAATGCTATAAGTCATAGAATCGATTTGCGTAGAAAAAACATTGTACATGATAATAGCGATGGTAGAAGCTGTAATACCAAAAGCTGTATTGATAAGTGCCTCAGAAATACCCGTTGCTAACGCAGCAGTATCCGGAGAGCCATGTGACATAGCTGCAAAGGAACGAATCATTCCCAATACTGTTCCAATCAATCCAACCAAGGTTGCGATAGTGGCACAAGTAGAAAGTACGGTTAAGTTTTTGGAAAGCATTGGAAGTTCAAGTGCAGTAGCTTCTTCCAGTTCTTTTTTCAACGTTTCCAACTTTTGCTCTTTGTCCATGTGGTTATCAGAAGCAATGTGTTCGTACTTTACCATTCCCGCTCTAACAACAGCAGCCAATGACCCTTTCTGCTTATCACAAGCAGCGATAGCGCCTTTAAAGTCATTATTGCCCATAAAATTCTTAATGTTAGCAATGAATTTGGCCGATTTTCCTTTGCCATTCGCCAACAATAACGTCACCAAGCGCTCTAATGAAAAGATCACAATAATGATATTGATAGCAACAAGTCCAGGCACTATAAAACCACCTTTATAAATCACCCCCAAGAGGTTTCCTTCCAATGGTTCACCGCTGGGATCATTGTCTACGAAATTACTTGGTGCGCCAAATACGTTTTTGTAAATCATAATCCCCGCAACTAACGCGATAGCCATAGCGAGAAAAGCGACTACTGCTGAAAAACCACTGAAGGTTCTTTTTAATCCATTGTTCTGTGTTTTGCTCATGATAAATGAAATTTAAATTTTAGGTGTGTCAAATATAGAAGATATTCTTGAATCTTCAAAAGAGAGAATATATTTCTTATTCCTAAATTAACATCACAAAAAAAGCCCCGAAGGGCTTTTGGAGAGGTCTCGTCCGGATTCGAACCGGAGTATACGGTTTTGCAGACCGGTGCCTAGCCGCTCGGCCACGAGACCAATTCGATTGCAAAAGTAGGAAAAACCTTGGATTCTACAAATGCTACTGCTTGACCAACTTGGCAGAGAAGAATTTTCCGTTGCGGTTTACTGAGATATAATAAAGTCCCGGTGTACAAGGGTTATTCTCTTCACTCATACCATTCCATAACAATTGATGTTCACCAGCAACCAATTGAGGAGTAAGATCACGAATAAAAGCTCCTTGAGCATTGTAAATCGATGCCTTCATTCCTTCCGTGAACACTTCCTCGAAAGATAAGGTAACAGCGTCTTCGGAGAAAGGGTTAGGATAAACATGTATTTCATTCGATTGAAAGCCTTGATATTCGGGTAAACTTGCGCTTACTAATTGACTTAAATCATAGTTTTCATCCCCTGCTTGATATAGTAAATAATGATAATAAACAATGAACATCTCATCCGTTGTGTTCTCACCAAACTGAACGTTCAATGGGGGCGTATTCGGGTTGTGCGGATTATTAACGGTGTTATCATAAACAGCCTCCCCTTTGACCTTATATCCTGCAGGGATTTTCTGCAAATGGGAGAAGGTATAAAACCCTTGCCAGTGAAAATCCCAATGGGGTACATTGATATGTTTCAAAGTATCTACGTTATTAGGGGCTAAAGCATAGGACTTAATACTTTTTCCCAATAAATGCATATGAGGAGCCACAGAAAGGGCGGATATTGCTACAGGTATTCCGCCATTATTGGGGTATTGGGCTGTTAGCGTAGTAACTTGATTGGCAGGAAGGGTAAAACTGTAATCGGCAATTACCGGGTCAGCTGAAACCTGACGAACACCGCTTACTCCAGGGGGATAAAAATGAAGGATCACCTTGGTGCTATCCAGCATTCCGGCGCTTCCGTTCGGATAATGCATGGCAAAATATATTTTTGATCCAGGACCTATATCAACCCCAAGTTTCAAGGGGGCGGCGGAAGGGAAAACCAATGGCGCTGATCCGGGAACATAGGCGGACAGAAGTTTTGTGCTTGCCGATCCGGGACTGGAACAGAACCCATTGGTATTGGTGGTTTCTACACCGTTATGGTCAATGTAAATGAGCGCATGGTGTACTATTTCCATATTTCCCGGCACGACTTCAACTGCTTTTATGGTTCGGGTTTGGCTCAGATT